>Ga0210401_10000615_pt1 | contig 43360 bp, 46 predicted proteins | sample IncBWH32MmetaG_FD_150866 | JGI IMG/M metagenome (GOLD analysis project Ga0210401, IMG submission 150866) | Forest soil microbial communities from Barre Woods Harvard Forest LTER site, Petersham, Massachusetts, United States - Inc-BW-H-32-M | ecosystem: Environmental > Terrestrial > Soil >...
CTTCGGATTGTGCTTCTGCAACACCTTGGTGATGGCCGCCGTCAACGTGGTCTTGCCATGATCAATGTGACCAATCGTCCCCACGTTGCAGTGCGGCTTGTTGCGTTCAAATTTCTCTTTCGCCATATCCCTCAGCCTCTAGCTGTCTTAGCTGCTAGCTTGTCATCCATGTGGCGCGGGCACCCGCGTACGTCAATAGTACTGGAACAACTTCTTGAACTTGTGCCTCAACTCGGCATCAACCGTTTCCACCTTCGAGAGATAGAATTCGCGCATCTGTGCCTGGTCAGAGAGCGCCAAGGCTTCATACAAGCCCCGCGCTGTTTTTCCAGACTTGGCCAGGATGTCATCCACCTGCTCAAACACGCCCTTGGCCAGCGCCGACTCCAGGTCACGAACGCGGTTCCCGTTCCTGCGTACCCGCTTGAGGAGTTGTTCGACCTTGTCTTGTCCGAAGGCGCGGCTTATCGAGCCCTTGAGCTCCTCGAATTCTTTCTCATTCTCAACTTTTATGGCAGCCTGTTGAAAGCCCACCGATGCCGGCCCCTACCTTCAATTTCTGGAGCGGGAGACGGGAATCGAACCCGCGACCAACAGCTTGGAAGGCTGTGACTCTACCACTGAGTTACTCCCGCTCAGCGGCTAAAGCCGCTCATTTCTCCGACTCTCCGGCACGGCTAAAAGCCGTGCCCTTCCCAAATCATTCCCTAGACACCGAGAACCCCTCGCAACAAACGCTCGGGATTTCGGCCCCCGCTGGTCACACCCGCAGAACGCCTCAATCTCTGGAGCCGATGATCAGGATTGAACTGATGACCTCTCCCTTACCAAGGGAGTGCTCTACCAACTGAGCTACATCGGCTTAACCGCTACTCTGGGACACTCCGTCGCTTCTCGTCCGCCGCTTCGAGCTTCACCCGCCAGAAGTACAAAAGGGTTTTGAAGACGAACAAACTCAAAACCACCAACGTCGCCGTTCGCAATCTGACTTCGAACGCAAAGATCCGAATCGGCTCGTTCGATAGCGTTTGCCAAACCAGAAAAGCCAGGACCGCGTACGCAGTCAAGGCCAATGCAAGTTTCAGCTTGATATTCAACAACCAACCTCGGCGCTGCGCGACGCGGGCACAAGCGGTACTGGTGCACAGGGAAGGATTCGAACCTTCGTACCTCGCAAGGAGGAGCAGATTTACAGTCTGCCGGCTTTAACCACTCACCCACCTGTGCAGAAACGCCTAGCTCTCGGCCCTTCCCTTTAATCCGGCAATCCGTTCCCGGCAGTTGCGTGCAGGGGATCGTCCTTACGGCAGGCTGGCAAAAACATAGAAATGCGCGAGAATCTTATCCCCGCACTGAACACCGCACTTGGAAAAATTCCTTATGGAGTGCTGTTGGAAAATCTCTTATGCCGTCGCGCCGCGCAATGCTCGTGATTCCGGATGCAATCCTGGAGCTGGCGAAGGGATTTGAACCCCTGACCCTCTGATTACAAATCAGATGCTCTACCAACTGAGCTACGCCAGCAGCTAGGGACAGTCGCTCTTTTGCAGAGCACAAACACATCCCCCTGATTCCCTTGTGCTGTCCGGGACAATTTTAAAAGTTATCACAACGGCATCTCACGTGCAACCCGATCTTATGCTCGACGCCGCCTGGACCCTCCTCGCTTGATTGGCTACCGCAACCAGCGGCTCCGAATGCTATGATGAATGCTTCCTGACTGCTCTTGGCGATTTTGGTACCAGGCCTCGTTACGCCGGAGCGGTCGCCCTTGCATGCGTATACGACGCAGCCTCCCGGTTGTTCTGGGCGTTGTGGCGGTGGCAGCGGCACTCACGCTGATCGTCCAACTGCGCAAGCATGCTCCTCCCGAGCCGGCGCGGTTGCTTCCCGGAGCCGACGGCTTCCTTTACGTCAATCTGAAATGGGTGCGCCGCGCCAACATTGCCGACCGGTTGCCGCCGGTCTCGCACGATCCTGAATACGAGCAGTTCATCCAGGCCACAGGATTTCTGTTCGAGCGTGATCTGGAGCAGGCAGCCTTTGCCGTTCACTACGCCGCAAGCACGCCGAGCACTTCTGCTGGCGCCACGAACCAGGCGCGGTTTTCCGAGGTTCTGGTAGGCCGGATCGAAGGTGACCGCCTGCGGGAGTATTTGCGGAAGATATCCAGTTCAGTCCAAAACTACCGCTCGGTTGACATCTACAACATTGCGCTGGAAGGACGGACGCTGCGCGTGGCGATTCTAGGGGTGGACACGGTCGCAGCATCCAATCACAGCGATCCGTTGGTGATCCAGGGGATTGTCGATCGCTCACGCAAACTGGCATCCCCGTTTGGCGGCCCCGCGCTCTTGCGCCAGTATTATAAGGAGGTCCCGCTGGCGAGTTTGGGCTGGGCGATTTTCCGGATCAATCCCGATTCAAGCAGCTCCGGCGCGGGGACTTCGGTGGCTAATGGGGGCTTGTCGTTTCTATTTTCCAAGCCAGCTGTGGTCGTAGCCTCGGCGCGTTATCTGGGAAGCGTGCACCTGCGGGCCGAGGCTGTGACACCAACCGCTGCGGACGCGGAGCAGCTCGCTGAACAGTTAAGCACATTTCTCAGTCTGTTTCACACCGCGGAAAATACGGTCTCTGCGCAAGGTACCGATGCGGATGTCAAAACTTTCTTCGACGCTCTCCAAGTTGGGCGATACCGAAATCGCGCCGTGCTAACAGCGACTGTTCCGCCAGGCTTCCTCCGCAAAGCGCTGGCCGAGCCACTCGAAGCGACCCCCGTACGCCCAAACAACTAAACATCACACCACCAGAGTGTAGGTTCGCCAGAAGTTTGTAACATTGGCTCCAGACACGCATCTTCTTCGATGGCAGACGTTCAATACCCGGATTTGGCGCCTAAAATCGTAGTTACCAGCAAGTGCTTGAGACGTCTATTTCAAGCGTAACAGATTCGTAGCGCGGCGCCTGCGACAGGATAGAATAATTACGAATGTCTACTCTTCCGCTTCCGATCGCGGCATTTCTTGCGGGCTTGGTGTCTTTTCTTTCGCCCTGCGTGTTGCCTCTGGTTCCTGGTTATGTCTCTCTAATTTCCGGAGCGGGCGTCGAGGAATTGAAATCGCAAGAGTCTCACTTGCTGCGCAAACTGATGTTGAATTCCATCGGCTTCATCCTGGGCTTCAGCGTGGTCTTTGTTACCCTCGGTGCGATCGCAACTGAAGCCGGCCAATTGCTGGCGCGATATAAGTCGCTTCTGGCCCAGGTGGCGGGCGTGGTCATAATTCTGTTCGGCTTGCATTTAACCGGAGTCTTTAAAATCAAGGCCCTATATACCGACGCGCGGCTGCATAGCGTCAAAGGCGGCAGCACCGCAGGGGGAGCATTCTTGATCGGCTTCGCGTTTGCCTTTGGCTGGACACCCTGCGTAGGACCGATCCTGGCTGTGATCCTGACGCTTTCTGCGGCTCAGGATTCAGTGACCAAGGGAATTTTCCTGCTGGCTGTTTATTCCATGGGGCTTGCGGTCCCGTTTCTTCTGACTTCGCTGGGCGTTGGCCGCTTCCTGAAGTTCTATAGTCGTTTCCGGTCGCACATGCACGCCGTCGAAGTCGGCAGCGGAGTATTGTTAATCTTGCTGGGGGCGCTGCTTGTGTTCGGGCGCTTTACCATCATTTCGAACTACCTGTCGTTCCTGAATCGTTTTGCGCTGTGATGGAGTTTTTTTCGTGAGACGTGATCCGATTGTCCTTATTCTCGTCGCCCTGCTGGTCACCTTCATGTTGGCGTTTGGCTTTCACAGGGCCCGGCGGGTCTCCAATCAAATTGGTGCTCCTGCCCCCAACACGAAAGGCGGCGTAGCTCCCGACTTTACCCTGCAATCTCTCGATGGCAAGACTGTCCGTCTCTCCGATTTTCGTGGCAAAGCTGTATTACTGAACTTCTGGGCGACCTGGTGCCAGCCCTGCAAAATCGAAATGCCGTGGTTCGTGGAGCTGCAAAAACAATACGGAGGTCAAGGGCTGCAAGTGTTGGGCATCGCAATGGACGACGCGAGCCCGGCGGATATTGCCAAGTTCGCCAAGGATTTAGGCGTGAATTATCCGGTCCTCGTCGGCAAGGAAGCAGTTGGTGATGCCTACGGTGGAGTTCAGTTCCTGCCCGCGACTTTCTATATCGGTCGTGATGGCAAGGTAGTCGACAAGGTATTTGGATTGAAGGGCAGAGGAGAGATCGAGGACGACATCAAGAAGGCTCTGGGCCAGGGGCAAGCAGTGCAAGCGCAAAAGTGAGCTCACGTCCATCGAGTTCGGCGTTTTCGAGTGAAAGACCGTAAGAGGTTTATGAATCGGTTTAGCTCTATCCCGGTGCCGGTTATGCTCCTTGCCGCGCTTCTAGCCATCGCGCAAGATGACATTCCCGGACGGAAAGTTCCATCCGTTGTGATGTCACCCGTGCCGACTGCCAGCGTTACGCGCGGCAAGTCGAGCACAGTCGACCTCAGTTTCCGCGTAGGTTCGGGTTTTCACATCAATTCGAATACACCGAAGTCTGAATTCTTGATTCCAACCTCGCTCAAGCTCGAGGCCCCTACTGACATCGTGGTCGGAGTTAAGTATCCGAGCGGCGAAGACCGGAGTTTCCCATTTTCTCCGGATGAAAAGCTGAACGTTTACACCGGAGATTTCACCGTGGCCGTGTCGGTGAGGCCCCTGGCCTCCGTGCTGCCCGGGAAATATGTCCTGCGCGGAAACCTGAAGTATCAGGCCTGCGACAATGCCGCCTGTTACCCTCCGAAACAGTTGCCGGTACAGTTTGAGGTGAAAGTGGTGAAGGCTCCGCCGCCACCCCGTAAGAATCCTGGCCAGAGCCCCCACATCCACACCTAGCGCAGTTTGTATTGGTTCGGTTTTCGTCTTTAGACTTCCTCAAAGCCGGCAACGGCCTAAATTCATCAGCCATGAAGTCGCACTAAGCGGTAAATCCGGAGGGCTTCCTTCGTGGTCCTTTGTGCCCTTCGTGGTTAGTTCGCGTCAGCTTGCCTCGTCGCCATTCCCCTCATATACTCTGAACGTTTGCCCGCCACGCCGGGAAAAGTCGCCCCTTGTCGCAGGCCCACATAGGAATTGCAATCATCACGGAGATCCGCTTATGAGTACCACCACCATGACCATGGAGAAGGAAGCCAATCCGTGGGAATCGCAGTCCGCACGCTTTGACCTGGCAGCGCAGAAGTTAAACCTCGACGAGGGCATTTGGAAGGTGCTGCGCTATCCCAGCCGCGAGGTCATCGTGCACATCCCAGTGATGTTAGACAATGGGAAACTGGAAGTTTTCACTGGCTTCCGCGTGCAGCACTCGATCGCCCGTGGTCCCTCCAAAGGGGGCATTCGCTACGCCCCCGACGTGACCCTGGACGAGGTTCGCGCCCTGGCCAGCTGGATGACCTGGAAATGCGCCGTGGTCAACATTCCGTTTGGCGGCGCTAAGGGTGGCGTGATTTGCGATCCCCATAAGATGTCGATGGGCGAGTTGGAGCGCATGACCCGCCGCTACACAGCTGAACTGATCGAGTTCATCGGCCCGGAAAAGGACGTCCCTGCTCCCGATGTGAATACCAACGAGCAAATCATGGCATGGATGATGGACACCTACTCCATGCACATGCGGCAGACCGTAACCGCGGTGGTCACCGGGAAGCCGATTAACATGGGTGGCTCGCGCGGACGCCGCGAGGCGACCGGCCGCGGCATCATGATCGTCTGCGATGAGGCCATCAAGAAACTGGGCCTCAGCCGCGACCGGACGCGGGTAGTCGTACAAGGTTTTGGCAATGTTGGATCGAATGCTGCCCTGCTGATGCATGAAGCCAGATACAAAGTGATCGGCATAGCTGAAGTGGATGGTGGGATTTACAACAAGAATGGCATTGATCTGGTCGCCCTCACCGAATACCGCCAGCGAAACCGAACTATCCATGGCTTCCCCGGAGCGGAACCGGCCGAACCAGCCGACTTGCTGGTTTCCGATTGCGAAATCCTCATCCCTGCCGCCACCGAAAATCAGATCACCAGCCGCAACGCCGACCGCGTAAAGTGCAAGATTCTTGCCGAGGGCGCCAACGGGCCTACCACCTCAGCCGCCGATGAAATCCTCGCTGACAAAAGAGTGTTTGTGATTCCGGATATCCTGTGCAACGCGGGTGGCGTCACTACTTCCTATTTCGAGTGGGTACAGGACCGCCAGGGATATTTCTGGAAAGAGTCGGTGGTAAATGAGCAGTTGGAGCACATCATGATCACCGCTTTCGAAGACGTGGTCCGCTTTGCTGAAACCCACGGGGTGAATAATCGGATTGCGGCTTATATGTTGGCGATCGACCGCGTGGCGTACACCATCCGGCAGCGTGGGATTTACGCGTGATCGGCAAGAGCCGTCGGACAGAGTGTAACTGGGGCCCCAACCACCAGGAGGAAATCACATGAGCAGATCGCAATTGAAAGCAATGACCTGGGCCGCACTGCTGTGTTTGTTTTGCGCGCTGTGCATTGTCCCTGCGATAGCACAGACCCAAGGCAGCTCGACCGACGACCAAACCGCTTCATCTACCAGCAAGAGTAAAAAGAAGAAGAAATCGAAGAAGGCTGCTTCCGCGGACAATCAATCCTCGGCATCAGGCGATACCGCGAGTTCCGCTAAGAAGTCGAGCAAGAAGTCAGCCGCGACGGCAGATGCTTCAGGCTCCGCTAGCAGTGATACTTCAGCCGCGGCAGGTGCGAAGAAGTCCAGCCACAAGAAGAAATCCGAGACTGCGGGCACTACCAGTCCCTCCGAACCGCCGACGAGTGCCGCCAACACCTCCGACGCGGCAAGTGCCAAAAAGAGCCGAAGCAAGAAGTCCAACTCGATGGAGGCTGCTGCCAGTGCCCCTGCAGCGACAGCCGCTCCCGCAACAAAATCCGCGCCGGCGGCGACCGCTCCGGAGTCCACGACCGCGCATCCGGCGAATGCCATGGGAAATAGCGTCACTCAGACCAAATCATCTTCAAAAATGGCGTCGTCAGGTTCTACTGCCTCAAGCTCGGAAATAGCGGCGGCAAGGTCGAGCGGCAAAGTCTGGGTAAACACCGATAGCGGGGTATATCACAAAGGTGGCCGCTGGTATGGCACAACGAAGAAAGGCAAGTTTATGTCTGAGGAAGAGGCTAAGGCGGCAGGCTACAAGGCTGCTGCACGAGACTAATTGCTTTTAAGGAGGATCCATGGATAGGAAGAAGCTCATGTCGCGCCTTCTGATTGCACTCTTCGCTCTGGCGCTGGTAGTTAGCGTGAGCGCAGCCCGGAGTGCAGCCCAAACCAAGTCCTCAAAACCAGCCGCTACGGCGTCCGACAACGCAGACTTGCTGGACATCAATTCCGCCACCAAAGACCAGCTTGAGGCGCTACCGGGCATTGGTCCGGCCTACTCGCAGAAAATCATTGATGGCCGTCCCTATGCCAAGAAGACAGACCTGGTGCGGAAGAAAATCATCCCCCAGGCCACTTACAGCAAGATCAAAGACAAGATCATCGCCAAGCAGAAGTAGTAAACATCATTTACGTGCTGTGCCGCCCCGACGCGCTTCACACCTTTAACTTCGTGCTCGTATTTTCCGAGGAGGCTTTTATGGGATTGCTCGATGACATCGCGAACAAGGCGGCTGGCGACAGCGCAAACCCGCTAGCTTCACACCTGATGGAAATGATCCACAGCCAGCCTGGAGGGCTCTCCGGGCTTTTGCAGAACTTTCATGATAAAGGCTTGGGCGAGTTGGTTACTTCCTGGGTTGGGACGGGACAAAACCTTCCCATTTCGGCCGACCAGATTGAGTATGTTCTGGGCAGCGAACAGGTGCAACAACTTGCAGCGAAGCTCGGGATTCGGTCCGGAGTGGTGAGTTCGCAGCTCGCGCAGTTGCTACCGACGGTTGTCGACAAGCTGACACCCAACGGCGAAGTGCCCCATCAAAGCAGCTTGCTCGAGACAGGAATAACCCTCCTGAAATCCTTGAGCAAAACCGCAACCGACGCGGCTTAGCCCTTTTTCGAGCAGCAATGGACTTCCGGTCCACATTATTTCCTTCACTTTGATTGCTTTCGCTCTTCGCAGTGGAGGATAATTTGGCAACGCTGGCTTTCGCGCTTTCAATCGCGTCAAGTTAGCTGTGTGTCCGGTGAATCTGCCCAACTCCATCACGCTCACCCGCATCCTCAGCATCCCGTTGTTCATCTGGATCCTTTCCACAAATCGGTTCCAGGGCTTGGGCGGTGAGAAAGAGTTGCTGGCTTCCGCCCTGTTCATCGCCGCCTCGATCACAGACGGCATCGATGGTTACCTGGCGCGCAAGCGCGGCCAGATCACGACCATGGGCATGCTGCTCGATCCACTTGCCGACAAGCTGCTGATTGCCGCCGCTTTTGTCGCACTCGTGCAGTTCAATCCCAGTCTGGTTCCTGCCTGGATCGCCGTCGTCATTATCGGGCGCGAGTTTCTGGTCAGCGGACTGCGATCGATCGCAGCTTCAGAAGGCTTCACCATTGAGGCCAGCGATTTGGGCAAGTTTAAGATGCTGGTGCAGATTGTTTCCGTGGTAGCCGTGATCCTCGACCACCGGTGGAAGGAATGGCCCATTTTGGGCGGCTATTTTTTCCCCGTCCATGCCATTGCTTTGGCTGCGATTTGGTTCATGGTGGTACTGTCTCTGGTATCGGCCGGCGACTATTTTGCCGCTTTCTGGTCAAAGATTGATCGGCGGGTGGTGAAGCGTCGCCGCCGCGCATTCGTCCTCAGCCGGCGGAGGAAGAGGGATGTCGCCGCCACGTGAAAATCCGCCCCCCGATTTGCGACCAGGTTGCCATTCTGTTGCCGCCCCGCAGAACGAATTCTCCCCCGAAGAACGCGCACAGTTGTTAAAGCTTGCCCACGAGGCGATCGTCTCAGCTCTGGAACACCGCGAGATCTCTCTGGTTGCACCTTGTCCCCACCTCGCCGAGCTGCGGGGCGCGTTCACGACGCTCTACTACCGCGGCGAATTGCACGGTTGCGTGGGCTACGTTTTTCCAGTGTCTTCGTTATATCGCACGATCGGGGAAACCGCGCGCGGAGCCGCCTTCGAGGACGGCCGCTTTTCGCCCGTGACACCGGACGAAGCGAGAGAACTCAAGGTTTCACTTAGCATTCTTTCTCCCGTCACGCCGATTCGGCCGGAAGACGTGGAGATTGGACGGCACGGACTCCTGATCACCCACGGTGGATATCGCGGCCTGCTGCTGCCGCAAGTGCCGATCGAGCACGGCTGGGACCGAATCACATTCCTCGAACAAACCTGTAAGAAGGCAGGCTTGCCGCCCGATGCCTGGCAGACAGGAGCAGCCATCGAAGCTTTTACCGCGGAAGTGTTTGGAGATGGAGATCGAGAGATATGAGTCGATTGCGTCGCTCTGAGGTCAAGGCGCTGTCTGAGGTTCAGCCTAGCCCATTAGCGTGGGCCTACATGCAATCTCTGCCTTGAAAATAGCATCACGTCGACCGGCGGAAGGAATGAGGTCTCGCATGGCACAAAAGTACCATTGGCTTCCTCGACGCTTTGTTATATGTTGCAAGTAACTGGAGTAGGTTATGGTGCTGGCAGTTCTAATTTTTGTTTTGCTGATTTTGGGTTCGCAGATTCCTGGTAATCCTCACATTATTCTTCGCTAAGCAGCCCGCCTGAGACGACATCAAACAGAGGTGTGCAGTTTGACCAGCAAGACCAGCCGATAGCAGGAATCGTTGCCAGTGGTGAAGAGTGGAAGCCCGTGGTTCTCACGTGGTCATTCCTCATCCAAAGAGATACGAGAGTGCGGAGTTCAAGCCCGTGGCAAAGAAAACCGGGGAGCTACCTCCCCGGTTCAGCACTGCTGCTTAGTCTTGAGGAGATTTACTGAGCGTCCATCTCTACGTCATCGCCTACGTGCAGGTCTTCCATGGCGAACACGACCATGCCGGTGGCCGTCGTAGCTGTGGTACTGAGGATTACGATTTCGCCCACTGCCCGTCGAGGCAGGTCCACCACGTGGATCGCAGGTCCGTTAGTTTTGGTGAGCAGCTTAGGTTCGAAGGAGGGCATTTTCCTCTGCGTGTCTTCGTTGGTCGAGGCTTTGAAGGAAAGCGAATCCACCGGATCGTGCAGATCAGCCTCGTAGGAGCGGACTGCGCGAAAATAATCTCCCACCTTGATGCCCTGATTGGCGCCGACGTTCATGTAAACCTTCGAGCCCGTTCCCAGTTCGGAGTCGAAATCCTTGGCCAACACGATGCGACCGCTGAGTTTGCCGCTGGCCGGGGCGAAGCGGTCGAAGCGAATTTGAGGGTGAAACGAAACCGCCGGCTTCTCGGCAAACGGAATCGCAATATCGCCCGGAGCGATAGGATCGCAGCTGAATTCGACTTGGGCGACCGCCGTTTTGCTTCGAGTATCCACGATGCGGACGCGCCCCAGCTCAGCATATGGCTGCCCAGTAGCCTTGACGATGGAATGCTGGCCGGCGAATAATTCGTAGCGGTTAGGATCACGGAGCTCCCGAATAATCTCGTACTGTTGGCCGGTCTGGTAGCCGTTGCCCTTCAGATAAACGACTTCGCCGTTGACGAATTTGGTGGTGTTGGGAGTTTGCAAACCACCGACCACGAAATTGGAGTCGGGAAGAAGTTGCCTGCTGACGAAGCCGGCGCAGTAGAGATCCGCATTCGTGGGGGTTTGCACCCGCTCATAGGGGAAGGTCACGGAAGTGACCAGAGTGCCTTGCGGCGTATCTTGATTCGCCGAGGTCGAGTCGGCTTGCTGTGCAGCCGCGCTAACCGCCACGCATAGCAACAGCAACAGTCCTATTTTCTTCATGTTACCTCCAGAGTCAGAGCCGAGGTCGACCCGGCGTTCCCCGCTAAATGCAGCAAATAAAGGGCTTTCAGTCGAACGGTAACAAGCGGGGTAATTTCGGTCAAGGTTACGGCGGTGTCATGCAAGGTACGTTAAAAAGTTTTGAGCCTGCGGGATTGATAATCCGTTGTTGCATCTGCAATTACGCGCCTGTAATATTCGCGCCGACTCTCAACATTAATGACGGCTGCTCCTAACAGTTATATCTCGCGACATTTGCCGCTCCGGCTGCCACGGGTGTGCCTGGCCGTCACCGGCGCGGATCCGGTTGAACTGATCGAGAAGGCGGAGGGCCTGATTCGGGATAACACCTTCCTGGAGTTCAGATTAGACTACCTCTCGCGGCCCGCCCTAGCGCTGCCAAAAATCAAGCGCTTCACCGAATACCATCCCCAGGTCGTGGCTATCGCTACCTGCCGGCGAAAAGCGAGCGGGGGCAGATTTCGGGGTTCTATGGCGTCCCAACTCGAGCTGCTTGGGAAAGCAGCGGTCGCAGGCTGCCACCTCCTCGATATCGAGCTGCAAACCGCCACCAAGTGCAAGCCCGAGCAACTGCAACGCCTGCGGAATCGAGCCGCGCTGATCCTCTCCTACCACGACTTTCGTGGAACAAAGCGTCTGGAAGAAACGTTGGACAAAATGGTCGCCATCTCCGCCGACTATTACAAAATCGTGAGCACTGCAACCACTCTTTATGACAACGTGACCATGATGAAGTTTCTGGAGAAGCGAAGCGATAAGCACTCGCTGATCGGCTTGTGCATGGGCGAGCAGGGCATCATCAGTCGTGTGCTGGGAGTGCGCGCCGGCAGCGTCTTTACCTTTGCGTCGGTCAGCCCAGATGAGAAAACTGCGCCCGGCCAGGTCACCGCTCAGGACCTGCGCAACACATATCGCATCGAGCAGGTCGACGCCGCCACGCGGGTATACGGGGTTGCCGGAGATCCGGTCGTGCACTCCCTTTCCCCGGCCATCATGAATACAGCGCTGCGCCGCGAGAATGTTAACGGCGTTTATGTCGCCCTGCACGCCAAGGCGCTGAAAGATCTGCTGGCCTGCGTCCGCGATATCCCCATTCACGGGCTGTCGATCACCATGCCTTACAAGGAAGCGATCCTCAAGCATCTGGACAACACCGACTCCCACACAACCAAGATTGGGGCTTGCAACACCGTTGTGAGGGCTCAGGATGGCAAGCTCTACGGGTTCAATACCGACGCGGCCGGAGTTGTACGTCCTCTTGAGCAGCGGATCACACTGGAGAAGGCCAAGATACTGGTTCTGGGCGCAGGCGGCGCGGCTCGGGCAGCGGTTTTCGGCCTCAAGGAGCGCGGCGCTGAAGTCTACATTCTGAATCGCAGCGTGGGGCCGGCAAAGAAACTCGCCCACCGGGCTCACGCCCGCGTGATCAAGCGGGCTGATCTGAAAAAGCTGGCCTTTGACGTAATTATCAACGCTACGCCAGTGGGGATGGGGAACACTCGCGAGTCTCCGCTAAACGAAAACGAAATCAAAGCCCGCTACGTTTTCGACATGATTTACGACCCGCCAGAAACCCGCCTCATGAAGCTGGCCAAGGCCCAGGGCGCGCAGGTCATCCCCGGGATCGAGATGTTCGTCCATCAAGCCGCGCGCCAGTTCGAAATCTGGACCGGCAAGCCCGCGCCTTGGGATGACATGCTGCGCGTGGTCACCATCGCCTTGCAGGAGCGAGCATCGCCAAACGCGGCCAAGGGCGTCTCCTAATAACGATCCTGCCTCGGAACCTCGGCAATCCTCCTGCGGCGGACCTGAATCAGGATGAGTGACCCCTGGTCACAGTTGTGTTTCCTTTCAAATTCTTTCGCCCCGGCGATGCCCGGTGCAACGAAAAGGTTGCAATTTTCATTCATCTGGCGTTAATATGAACCTGTGGACGAGATAGCAAATGTCCACTCTAGTCGCTGTACCGCCCTTTCTTCCAAAAGGTTCAAGAGCCGTAGCCAACTGTCATGCATGTTTGAGGTGAAGCACTCTCGCCTCGCACCAGGTTCGGAGAGAACTATATGGCGTGGTACGCTTATTGCCTTACTGAGCAACAGACCCTAAACAATGGCATCCGCACCCGTAGACCTTTTCTCTTGGAGGGGATCCAAGGGGTGAATGGCGCCGCCGTCCTAAGCTATCCCAGCGGTGATTTTTCCGTGGTGGTTAGCGAATACGAACGCAATCAAGACAAGCTCGAAGAGAAGCATGTGCTGGAGCACGCGCGGGTGGTCAGCGTCTGCTTCCGCACTGGTACGGTACTGCCATTTCGCTTCGGGACGATTTTCGACACTGAGGACGCGCTGCGCCAAGCAGTGCGCGCCAATCGCCGGGCGTTCGGACAGAGCGTGGCCAGACTGCGCGGCAAGGCGGAGATGCACCTGAAAGTATTGGTCCGGAGCGGAACATTGCGCGAGGCGATGGCGGAAGTGGTTTTGCCCGACACGGTCGGCGGCGAATACCTGGTCAAGCTACGGGAAAAAGCCTCGAAAGACCGTGAGCGCCAGACCAAGGCCCGGGCCCTCTCGGTCCAGGTGCACAAGCTGTTTAATCCCCTGGAGGAAGAGATTAGTTGTAAGCGGGTGAGCTCGGATGGAATGCTGATCGACATCGCCCATTTGATCGATTCCAAGTCGGTGGAAAAGTATCAGAACCGTTATAGCAGCGCCGCTAAGCAGTTGAAGAATTGCGAACTGCTAATCAGCGGTCCCTGGCCGCCTTACCATTTTCTGCCGGGAAAGCTACGCACCGTGGCCGGCAATTCCTAGATGCGGGCTTAAACTTCGACCAGGCGGGGTCGTAACCGTTCCATTGGCTCCTTCAGGCCGAAGTATTGTCGTGCAGTGAATGTGCAGGATTGTGCATCCTTCCTATGTGCCTTCAATCGGGTGAGGGTCTTTGCTGACCATGTGAATTCAGTCATAAAACCCATATTTTGCTTTCATTTGGCTCAGACCAACCGGAACAAATAGAGGGGCACTATCTTTTGGCCGCGCAAGTGCACTTTAAGCCTGCAAGAAAAAGAGGCTTTACAAGCCAATGATCTTCACCCTCTTCACATTGTTTTTGACATTTCTCTTTGAGCCGTTCCGCGTGCGGAGCGGTGCCTTGCATCGCCTTTCCTGACTTAGCCCGCCAAAACCCTGCCTCTTTTGAATCGTGGCCCCAGAAATGGGGCCACTTTTTTGAGTGTATGCTTCTCGGGTAGCGGTCTTCGGCGGTCCGAAGTCTTGTCCGTGACTGTGAAGACAATCCAGCAGCGTCAAGCACCCATTGTCAGGTAGTCCCGCAAAGAGGGTTAGTTGAGAAAAAGCTGTAGTTTCACGACTTTTTACTTTTATGTACTTTCGCTCGAGTACCCGCAGGCGCTTTCCTCTTCAATTTGATCTGATTGTAATCAACGGCGGCGCGGACGAGATTTTTCAGAGCACGCTCATTAATCTTATCGCCCTCGAACAAATCGATCGCTCGCCACGCGTTGCCTCCGAGTCCTGCGTTGAACAGCTTGTCAGGATCTGGGAGGCTCGCCCCGTGGGAAAAGGTAAGCTTTACCTTATCTTTGTGGGCGTTGCCGACCGCGATCATTCCGTCGTGAGACCACACTGGGCTTCCCATCCACTTCCATTCCTCGACAATCTCCCGGTCTGCCTCAAGGATGCTCTTGCGAATGCTGGCTAGTGTCTTGCCACGCCAGTCTGTGAGTTCTGCGATCAGCTCGTCGATTGATGCAGAGGCAGATTCCACGGGGACGGGTCTTTTCATCTATACCTCCAACTCTCGCACCTAATTTAGCCGCGCTCAGCGTAACCTGCAACTTGAGGCGTTTTGCGGGCGTGAGCGCAGCGGGAGCCTGCAGCCGAAATCCCGAGCGTCCTGGGCGAGGGATCATGATGGACGCTGGAGATTGCTTGTGTGGGGGCAGGCGGCCCCGCCCGCCAACTTCTGGAATGTAACAGCGTGCTTTGAAATTTCTTCTATGTGGAGTATACTGTGGAATAAGTTCCACATATGCAAATCGTTCAAATCGTGCTGGATAAAAAGCTGTTACGCGCCGCCGACCAAGCCGCGAAGCGCACCAAGCGAAACCGGTCCGCTCTGGTGCGCGACGCCCTCCGGGAACATCTCCGCCGGTTGGAACTGCAGGCCAGTGAAGAGCGCGACCGCCAGGGCTACTCGCGAGAGTCGCAAGCCGACGCGGAAGCGCGGGGTTGGGAGTCGGAGGCCGCGTGGCCGGAAGAATAGCCCGAGGCCAGATAGCCCGAGGTGAGGTTCGGCTCTACCAGTTTGCCGCGCCCGACAAGAAGCGACCGGCCCTCGTGCTCACCCGCAACAGCGCCATCGCGTATTTATCCACAGTCACGGTTGCGCCTGTCACCTCCACGATTCGCGGTGTCCCATCGGAAGTCGTTCTGAACGAAGAGGACGGCATGAAGTTCCCGTGCGCGGTGAACCTGCACAATGCAGTTACGGTGTCGCAACAGCGCCTGGGGAAACGTGTGGCCCAGCTTAGTTCCGCACGAATGAATGAGGTGTGCGCTGCTCTGCACTTCTCTTTGGGTTGCGATTCAGACTAGGCGCTGGAACGTTGCGTCAAATTCCCCACACAACGAAAACCGACGGGTGGCCCACGCCTAGGTACTGGGAACGTTCCGTCTGTCCCTGGATTTCATGTCCTCAGTTTGTCTTTTCTGCCATCGTGTCAAGTTGGCCGGTTATACTTTTCGCGGAGACGCGGCGATTCCACAGCAGCAGTGTGGGAGAACGGAACAGGCGCTAATCGATGAGCACCAGAGTAGCCAACGAAGTGTCGCGGCGTCAGTTTTTGATTTCAAGTGGTGTCGCGGTGGCGGCCGCCTGTCTGACCCCGCCCCGACTCTTTTCTCAGCAAGGCCTCGTTGAAATGGCTCTGAAGGAGTCCGCCGCAGCCAAGATCACGGTGCAAGCACTTCGGCGCAATATCAGCGTCCTGCTCGGTCCCGGCGGAAACATCGCCGTGCTTACGGGACCGGAGGGGAAGTTTCTCATCGATGCCGAAGTCGTCACCGCGCGGTCGAAAGTCGCGGCGGCTCTCGCCGGCATCAATGCAGATCCCATTAAACAACTGATCAACACGCACTGGCACTTCGATCACACAGGCGGCAACGAGTGGGTACACCAGGCGGGCGCAAGCATTTTGGCTCACGAGAATACGCGCAAGCATCTTTCCGTGGACACGCGCGTGGAGGGCTGGGTGTACACTTTTCCGGCCGCGCCCGCCGGAGCGATTCCGACAACTGTTTTTCAGGACGAGCACACGGTTCACGCCAACGGCTCCACTCTCGCCCTCAAGCACTATGCCCCCGCCCATACCGATTCGGACATCTCCGTACACTTTACCGAGGCTGATGTTCTGCACACCGGAGACACGTTCTGGAATCGAAACTATCCTTTTGTTGACTACTCGACCGGAGGCAGCATCGATGGCCAGATTCGCGCAGCGGAAGCGAATCTTGCAAAGGTTAGCGCAACCACGATTGTGATTCCAGGCCATGGCGCGGTCGGCGGGAAAGCCGACCTCACGCTGTTCCGCGATGTGCTCGTCGAGGCGCGCGAGAAGGTCGCCAAGTTCAAGAAGCAGGGCAGGACTTTGGAAGAGGTGATCGCCGCCAAGCCCATCGCCCGCTACGATGCGGAGTGGGGGCAATCTTTTCAGAGTCCCAAGTCGTTTTTGGGATGGGTGTATCAGGGTGTCTGAGCGGAGCATCGGACGGGTGGTGATCGAGTCGGAATGGACGGCACGAAAACACGAACGAGCAGCGGGAAGACTTTGTCCAGCTATAGAACTGCCCCACTCAAGCCAAAGCCGAGCTTGACGGGTGGCCCACTCAAGCCCGGTTTTGGCTTGAGTGGGGATGTCCACACGTCACAGACTTAGTCCGGCGAACAAACTAGATTGTCCTCATGCCGTGGGGACTAACCTGCTTTCACCACAAAGGCAGAGTAGCCGGTCTTCTCCTTGACCGCATGCATCAAAAATGGTACACTACCTATGATTCAACGCACTCTAAAGCGATTGCCGGCACGGTTTTATCGCTAGGATGGCGGACGGGAGCCTGTGCGGCAATGGCTCAAGAGCCTGGAGCCACAGGATCGAAGGATCATCGGCGAAGATATCAAGGGTGTCGAGTTTTCGTGGCCGATTGGCATGCCGCTGGTGCGCTCGCTTGGCCGCGAACTGTGGGAAGTCCGAAGCAGCTTGCCGCATGGCCGTATCGCCCGCGTGATTTTCTGCGTTGAGAAAGATTGCATGATGCTTCTGCATGGCTTCCTAAAGAAAACGCAGAAAACACCTAAACAGGAAATCGATCTGGCGCTGAAACGAAAGAAGGCGACGCAATCATGAAAAAGAAGAATATCGGATCGACTTTCGATAGTTGGCTTCGCGAGGAAGGCCTCTATGAGAAAGTTAGCGCCACGGCGATCAAACGGGTGGTTGCCCGCCAGGTTGAGGCTGCCATGCACCAAAAAGGCCTGACCAAGGTCGAGATGGCGCGGCGTATGCGCACGAGCCGCGCCGCGCTTGACCGGCTCCTTGATCCCGAGAACGATGCCGTGACCCTCGGGACCCTTCAAAAAGCAGCGGCAGTTGTCGGTCGTCAGGTTCGCCTGGAACTCGTCTAAGCCTCTCAAGGCGCGAAAACTATTCTGTATAGTGACTCAAATACTGGAGGGACGATGGGTCACCGAATTCTGCACCTGATATGCCTCGTAGTCCTTGTGACCGCCGCCTATGCGCAGCAAAGCCATTGGGCCACACCCGACGACAAAACCGCGAAGTTCATGATCGACATGGAGCGCAAGTGGGCCGAAGGCGTTTGCACGAATAATGGAGTTATCTCTGAGTTGTTAGCGGACGATTTCCAGGGCACCAGCACCGGCGGCGAGCGCTACAGCAAGGCGGATGAGCTACGCGATGAAAAGGGCCACACTCGGCGCACGGCTGCGCACTCGACGATGCCAAGGTGCGCTTCTTTTCTTTTTCTCGTCAGGGCGAAGACGTGGCAATCATTTACGGCAGCGAGCACGCCATCGGCAAAGACAAAACGCATCCAGACGCGAAGCAGTGCCAGGTCTGGACCGATACCTGGTTGAAGCGCGATGGTAAGTGGCAGATCGCTGCCGCACAGGACAACAAGGTCGATTGCAAAGATTTTTAGACCCTTAGCGAGCCACGGAACCCCCTGGCGGCATAGTAAGATTCCGCACCGTTGTGATACACGAAAACAGTGTCGTAGCGGCGATCACAAAAGAGGCGCCGCCGCGCTTTCTGATATCACAAGGTGTTTTTACCCAGCTCGAGGTTTTCGTATCGAAATTTCCGAGTTTCTGCAACTCGCGATATTGTTCTTCCGTTAAAAGCTCAATGCCCATGGCGGCTGCCATATCAATAGCGTTATCTTCTGGTTTATGTTCTTTTCTTGACTCCAGCGCTTCACGGTCGTAGCAAAGACTTCTGCGGCCTTTAGGACTTTCCGGTGAACAATCGTAAAAAATGTATTCGCCCGTCTTTTTATCATGACTAACAACATCCGGTTCACCGCCAGTCCTTTCCATTTCGTTGATTGACCACAGTTTTTCTGGATTCGCTTCCAGCTTTGCTTGTGTGTTAACCCATTCAAGACCTTTGTGGCGGTTCATGTTTTTCTCGAAACGGGCTTTCAATGCTGCGAGCAGTTCTTTACGTTGTTCTGGTGGCAACTCCTTTTTATTCCTCTTAAGTGGTTGGTGCATTCTTTTGCGGGACATTGTTTTTGCGACCAGTCGATTCACGACTTTTGAGCCGCCTGAGGTGGCAAGTTAGGCGTTTCAACCCCGAACTGCCTGGCGTACTCCGCGTGCAGCCGCTGCCAGCCGGGGAACTTCATGGCCTCGGGACCGACGATCCGGCCGATGGGAGTTCCGCTGAGAAGGTGATCCAGAACATCGAAGCAAATGTGCCACCCGGCAGCGCCCATTGCGATGAAGCGGTGACCGATATTGGTCCACAGCGTCAGGCGCGTGCCGCCACTTAAGGCTTCGAGTTGCCACCGCATATCGAAACCGCCCCACTTGTACTCGAGCACCTCGGGAGCGTCGGCTCGCGTCACTTTTGTTTCGGTAATGTGCGGCGTGGGGGCTCCCACCGTGGTGAGCTTCACCGTGGTTCCAACCGTACCCAGGCTCCCATCGGCGTCGAAAGGTGCCCACTCGCGTAGATGCGCCGGGTCGGTAAGCGCCTGCCAGACTTTTTCCGGCGACTGTCGCAGTTCTCTGACGAGAATGAGCGTCCACTTGTCTTCACCGTTTTGTCCCCGGTCCTTTCGTACCTGCGCTCCGCTGGCCGGACTCGGTGTGTACTGCTCGCGATCGGTCATCTTCTTCTCGTTGTCTTTCTTTTCGTTAGTGTCGATTGATCCATGCGATCGAGGTGGCGTTCGAGAGCATCTACGCGAGCGGACCAGAACCGGCGGAACGGAGCCAGCCAGGCTTCCACCTCCTGAAGAGGTTCAGGTTTCAGCCGGTAGAGACGGCGCTGTGCGTCCACCGTGGATTCTACGAAACCGGCCTCGCGCAGCACTCGCAGGTGCTTTGACACGGTCGGCTGCGGCATACGAAGCTGACGCTCGATCTCTCCCACCGACTGTTGTGACGAGACCAGGAGGCTCAATATCGCGCGGCGGTTCGGCTCCGCAATGATTTCGAAGACAGATTCCACCCGCTTTATATACTCTACAGAGCATATACGTGTCAAGGTATATTAAGCGGCGACTTGGTCACTCCGAGCTGGCAGGTCCCAAGCCTGGCACTGTTCTAAATTCATCAACCACAAGGGACACGAAGGCGCACGAAGGAAGAAATCTCAGGGTTTCCTTCGTGCTTTTGTGGTTAATTTTCGTAGCCTCCTGAGACAAGCAGGGCGTGCGAATTATGGGTTCGGATTGCCTGCAGTTTTCACCTTGTTCAGTAACTCTTCGGCTTGGAAAACAAGCTTTGCCGCCGAGGCTGAATCAACTGCATGCCCTTTGAATTCCGCACCATCCAAACGTTGGATGATCTGTTTCGCGAGCGAATCCCGTTGAGTAGTGATGGTACCTAAACGATTTTCAATCAGACTGTAGTTCAGGTCATCACCAGCAAGCGCAGATGTCGACGCTGCCAGGCTTTCAAGCCCAAGTTGCCCTATAGGGGCATTGATTTCCTTATATGCCTGGGCCAGAATCGTGAAATTGGCGCCGCTGGTCCTCAGCGCGGTGGGCAGGGCGTTTGGCAGCAGATCCTCAACCAGCACACGCCCGTCGCTTCTGTAGTCATCCTTCAATCCGAGCAAGAGCAGCATTGTCGGACGAATGTCGGTGTGATCCGACCAGGTATTGTGATCGGCCCCCGCGGACTGTACACCGGGCCCGACCATTCCCAGCCACAGAGTATTGATCTTGGGATCGACACCGCCATGATTCCAGGCGAAACCGGGGTCTTCGACGGCATCCGGTCCAAAGGTCAGGAAGAAGTAGTCGGGATCGGCAAACATGACAAACGTTGGCGTCCTCTGCGGATCAGCTGTCACCATGTGAAGGAGCTTCAATTCCACAGGATCGGCCAGGAAGCGGGTGAGGTGATCGGTCTTGCCATCGATTGGGCTTACAACCTTCAGTTGCGCCGTCGCCCGCTCGAAGGCACGCGCGACTGGATCACCGACCGGTGGACTCCCCTTGATGTAGAAAGTGGGCGCCATGTCAAAGTGAATGTCGAAGGGGATAGGGGTGAGGGTGGGATCCTGTTTGTCAATAAGATCGACGATGTTCGAATCGATTTCGCCAATCTTTTTGTAGGTGCAGGGAATATTAATCCCGTCACAATTGGCCGGCGTGGGTGGCCCCCCGGCAAAGTGATCGCCTTCGTCGGCGGTGAAAATAAAGAGAGTGTTTTCCTTGGTGATTCCGTCACTGGCGAGACGGGTGAAGAACTTGCCCCATGCCTCGTCATAGCCGGCGAGCTGGGCGACGTAACCGGCCTGGCCAGGGCCAAAGGCCGTATCGGTCGCGTGGTCGTCGTGAGCGTCGGAAATGTAGGCGAAGGTCACCGGAACTCCGTGCTCTTGCATCGCCGCCACGTATGCGAGCGACTGGGAGGCGCTGATTCCGCCAAAACCGGGAAATCCAATGTGCCCATTACCATCCGTGATTACGTTGCCGTCGAGATCGGTCAGCGGGCCGCCGGGGCTGATGACGGGCGCCACAAACTTATGGCCGAACAAAGCGCTAAATCCAGTGTACCCACCAGGCTCCTCCGGAAGCAGGTCCGGCCGGCCGCCGTTAGCGCCAGAGCAGACGATGTCGCCGGCCGCGCAGTGAACCGCGATGCCCTCAAAGTCGGCGACCGCTTTGTTGAAATTCTTCTTCGCCTCCTGAGCTTCAGGAGAATTCGGTCCGAACACATTGTTAACGTCAGAACCCACGTTTTCTAGTTCGATGTTCGCGATCGAAACCGCCCCGACGTTACATCCAGCTCTGGTGTAAGGCACCCACGGAGCGGGCGCGTTCTTGCCTGCGGCGTCGATCATGTTGAAGGTGGGATCAGTCACGGGATTCACCAAGTCGGTCCAGTACGAGAAAGAACTGGCAAATCCGTCGAAACTCTTGCTCCCGGGCGGAGTAAAGAAGCCGAAACTATTGGCCACCGCCTGGCCGTGGCGATCGGGGTAAACGCCAGTCAGTGAGGTCAGGATGTCGTCCGCGGTATGGGAAATCAGCGGAGTGTGATGATTGGTGAGCAAGGTTCCATTGCCCCGGATGAAATTGAGCAGATGGGGCATCTGTTCCAGATCAGAAGGAACATGCGCGTTATCACGGGTGAAATGCACATTGTCAAACTGGACATAGATAACATGCTTGATCTGTCCGCCAGCTGAATTCAGAGCGCAGCCTTGGGCTGCAGCAAGCTGGGGTGTCGCGCCATTCGTGATCAATAGCACGATCAGACAGACGCAACTCTGATAGGCAGCTATTCTGAGGGATTTCACATCGAACCTCCTGGACGTCTTGGGGATGTTTTGCGGCGGTCAAGTGTACCGCTATCGACCCTGTGGATGGGGTTAATGGCGCATGAATTTTTTGCAAAAAAATTGTCGGGTTGGTCGAAGCGCCTTTCCGCGAAGGGATGGCCATGAGTCGGGGCGGAGCGCATGCGACGCCGGCAGTTGACGCATCTCAATTCAAGCGCTTATTATTTTTGTTTGACTCAAGCGGCAGGACGCATTAAGGGAAGCGGCCTTCGAGGCCGCGCAGTTATTTCCATGGACAAAAAGAAGCTCGACTACTTCAAGAAGAGGCTGGAATCGCGGCAGGTGGATTTGCGCCGCACGGTCTCGCGGACTGAGCAGGACGGTCGTACGGTCGATGAAGATTCGGCGCAGGACATTGCGGACCGTGCTGCCAGCTCCTACACCAAAGAATTTTTGTTTCATCAGAGTAACAACGACCGGCAACTTCTGCAGATGGTGGAGACTGCACTGGAGCGCATCCGGGAAGGCAACTTCGGGGAGTGCATCTCTTGCGGAAAAGAGATCAATGCTAAACGCCTGGAGGCAGTGCCTTGGACGAGGCATTGCATCGAATGCCAGGAAAAATTGGAGCAGGGTCTGCTCGAAGAAGCACCGAGATAGCTATCGGGTCAGCGGAATTGTGGAGTCACGCCTCTGGGTGGATTCGCGCTTTCGTTGACAATAGCCCCAGCCTACGTTATCTTTAAACCTTTGGCAGTCCTGCAGTTGCCCGCCTGATCGCCCCGCGCCTTCGGCGCTAACGTGGGTACTCAGCGGTCTTCTTTTGCTTTTTTAATTTTCTGGGAGATTCGTAATGTCAACCTATTTCCCCAAAGCGGGGGAAATTGCGCGCAAGTGGTACGTAGTGGATGCCTCGGGACAGACCCTAGGCCGGCTGGCCTCGCAGGTGGCCCGCATCCTGATGGGGAAGGAAAATCCGAAGTACACGCCGTTCCTCGACACCGGTGATCACGTGATTGTCATTAACGCTGACAAGATCAAGATGACGGGAATGAAGTCCGAGCAGAAGGCCTATCACCACTACACGGGCTATCCCGGTGGACTGCGCTCGGAGGATTTCCGCGAACGTTTCGCACGCAAACCGGAAGTAATTGTGGAAGACGCGGTCGCCCGCATGCTTCCAAAGACCAAAATGGGCAAGCAGATGTTCACTAAGCTGCAGGTTTATCGGGGTGATAAGCATCCGCACCAGGCCCAGAAGCCGGAAGTGTGGTCACTGGAAGTAAGGGTGTAAGGAAGATTCTTGGTCGATCTGCGCGAGATCCTTCGCTCCGCCTGAAAAACGGCTGCGCTCAGGATGACGCCGATACAATTTTGACTGACTTCTACGTTTGAGGAGGAAGCCAGGCTAGGAGCAAGAAGCTAAAAAAATGGCTGAACTAGTTCAATACTACGGTACAGGGCGCCGGAAGTCGGCAATCGCGCGGGTTTATCTGCGTCCCGGCAGCGGCGAGTTCAAGATCAACGGGCGTGCTTTTGAGGAGTATTTCGTCACCCCGGCGCAGCTCTCGGCAGCGAAACAGCCATTAGTTTCGACCGAGACGGCGAGCGCGTTCAACGTGGTCGCACGAGTTTCCGGTGGCGGGGTAAACGGACAGGCGGATGCTGTGAAACTCGGCATCGCGCGAGCGCTCATGTTATTCAATGTCGAACTTCGGAAGAAGCTCAAGGCCGAAGGGATGGTAACTCGCGATTCTCGTGCCAAGGAACGGAAGAAGTACGGTCAGAAAGGCGCAAGAAAGCGCTTCCAGTACAGTAAGCGCTAGCGAGTGGCTGGTGGTTAGTCGCAAAACACTAAACACTATTCACTAGCAACTGGTTTTAAAGGTGTTCAATTCTTCCCGTGCTTCGCGGTGCGGGGACGGGAATGGCAATCGCAAGCGGCCGCAAGGCCAGCGAACGATGCAGACTAAATGAGGAGGTTGATTGGCTAACATTACTATGAAGGAGTTGCTCGAAGCGGGCGTCCACTTCGGGCATCAGACCAAGCGCTGGAATCCCAAGATGAAGGAATACATCTTCGGAGAGCGCAACGGGATTTACATCATTGATCTGCAAAAGACGCTAAAGATGTTCAAGGAAGCGTCAAAATTTGTAGCCGACCTGGCTTCGCAAGGCAAGATTGTGCTGTTCGTGGGGACCAAACGTCAGGCCCAGGACGCGATCGCCGAAGAGGCAACGCGCTGCGGCGGTTTCTACGTGAACCAGCGCTGGCTGGGGGGGCTACTCACAAATTGGGTGACGGTGCAGAAGTCGGTGAAGCGGCTTAAGGAGCTCGACGAGATGGCCACGGATGGCCGTTATGAGCTGCTGCCCAAGAAAGAAGTCATCAAGCTGGAACGTGAGCGCAAGCACCTGCAGGCCAACCTTGCAGGCATCAAGAACATGAACCGCTTGCCGGACACCATCTTCGTTATCGACTCGAACAAAGAGCAGATCGCGGTGCGCGAGGCGCGGAAGTTGGGCATCCCGGTGGTTGCAGTAGTGGACACGAACTGCGATCCCAGCGAAGTAGACTACGTAATTCCCGGCAACGACGATGCGCTGCGGGCGATCCGGCTGTTCGCCTCCAAGATCGCGGATTCGGTGGTCGAAGGCGCGCAATTGATGAACGACAAGCAGGTAGCGGATCTGGCTGCCGCTGTATACAGCGAGCCGGCTCAAGGCGCTCCCGAGGGTGAGGTTGCGGCGGAGGCGGCTGCGGGCAACGGCGTGGCTGACACGGGAGCCGAGGACATCAGCATGGAAGAGGTGCTGGGCAGTGGAGCGCGCAAATTGCCGGCCGCCAAGGAGACTGCTGGAGAAGACGTTCCCCAGGTCGAGACCCAGACTTATTGAAGTGGTCGTCCGTCGTCGGTTGTCAGTCGTTCGATGAAGAAGAAAATCCGGACTTCAGCCCACGAGGGCAACGTGACCCGCGCGTCGTCCGGCGCGGGTCAAAGTTTGTTAGGGTGCATCTATATTGTCGAGACGTTGTCTGCAGTCAGTGATTGAGGCGTAGCAAGACTACGTTCCTATAGTAAGGATTTATTGGCAATGAGCACATCTACCGTGAATATTTCTGCTACACAAGTGAAAGAGCTCCGGGAAAAAACCGGAGCGCCAATGATGGATTGCAAGCAGGCTCTGACGGAAGCCAAGGGCGACATGGAGCAGGCAGTCGTCGTTCTGCGCAAGCGGGGAGTTTCCGTGGCCGCCAAGAAGGCAGCGCGAGTGACCAGCGAAGGCGCGGTGACGAGCTACATCCACGCCGGAGGCAAGATCGGCGTGCTGGTGGAGGTGAATTGCGAAAGCGATTTTGTGGCCCGCACCGACGACTTCAAGGAGTTGGTGCACGACATCGCTATGCATATCGCCGCCAGCGACCCGAAGTTTGTCCGCAAGGAGGATGTCACGCCCGAGGCCTATGAACGGGAGAAGGACATCTACCGCGCCCAGGCCGCGGCAACCGGCAAACCTCCGCAGGTGGTGGAAAAGATTGTCGAGGGCAAGATGAGCAAGTTCTATGAGGAAGTCTGCCTGTTGGAGCAGCCTTTTATCAAGGACCAGACGGTCAGCATCGGGCAGCTCATTGCCGCCAAGATCGGCAAGCTAGGCGAGAATATCGCGGTGCGCCGCTTCGCGCGCTTCAAGGTGGGCGACGCGGGCGAGACTATTGCGATTACCAAGCCCGAACAAAAACCTGAATAACCAGGGCGCCTGCGGGCGCCCTTTTTTTGTTTAGAGTTGCTCGCAGGACAGTCAGCGCTACAATACGGCCACCCATGACAACTCCAGTTTTCAAGCGCATTCTGCTTAAACTTTCTGGCGAGGCCCTCGCCGCGACCCAAGGTTTCGGTGTCGATCCCTATCGGATCCATGAGATTGCTGCCGAACTGGCGGATGTGAGGTCGCTGGGAGTGCAGATTGCCATCGTGGTGGGTGGCGGCAATTTCTTTCGAGGCGTAACTGAGCAGGCGAAAGAAATGGATCGCGTTTCCGCCGATCATATGGGCATGCTGGCCACAGTGATTAACGCCCTCGCCTTGCAGGATGCGCTCGAAAAGCAGGGTGTCTTTACCCGTGTCCAGTCCGCCATTGAGATGAACCAGGTGGCCGAGCCTTTTATTCGACGGCGCGCTATCCGGCATCTCGAGAAAGGACGGGTGGTGATTTTTGCCGGAGGCACCGGCAACCCATATTTCTCCACCGATACCGCAGCGTCGCTGCGCGCCATGGAAATTAAAGCCGAGGCTATCCTAAAAGCAACGAAAGTAGACGGCATTTACGACGCCGATCCGATGCTGGTGAAGGATGCCAAGAAATTTAGTGAGATCAGTTATATGGAAGTGTTGAAACAGGGGCTTAAGGTAATGGATTCGACCGCCATCTCACTGTGCAAAGACAATAATCTTCCCATCATCATCTTCAATCTCAATCAGCGCGGGAACATCCGAAAAGTCGTAAGCGGGGAAAAGATTGGTTCGCTGGTCAGCGCGTGAAAACGGCCACGGATCTGCGCGGATTTTTACGGATTGCTCCTGCGACCAAATCTTTGGCCCATTGTTTATCCGCGGAGATGAGGGTGAATCCGTGGCCGCTTCGGTTTTGCAAGGTTTATAATTCACCGTTTTGATACTTGACGGTTTACGGAGTTAACCATGGCTGACACTGGCCCGCTTAGAGATATCCGCTTTCAATTAAAGACGCGGATGGACAAGGCAGTGGAGGACTTTCGCAAGGCGATGGCCGCCACGCGGACTGGGCGCGCGTCAGTCCACATGCTGGACTCAGTCAACGTCGAGTACTACGGTTCGCAAATGCCGCTGAATCAGATCGCGCAGGTGCACGCACCGGAGGCGCAGCTCATTACCGTACAGCCCTTTGATCCTACTTCTCTGGGGGCGATTGAGAAAGCCATCCGCATCGGAGACCTCGGACTCAATCCGATGAATGATGGCAAGATCATCCGAGTTCCAATCCCTGCGCTTACCGAAGAGCGCCGCAAGGACATGGTCAAACATCTGCACAAGGTGCTCGAGGAACATCGCACCGCAGTGAGAAACATCCGGCGCGACGGCAACGACGCTATCAAGAAGGCGATGAAAGATAAGAAAATCACCGAGGATGACGAGAAGCGAGCCATGGAAGAAATCCAGAAACTCACCGACGATGAGATCAAGAAGATGGAAGACATGAGCAAAGCCAAAGAAAAGGAAGTCATGGAGATTTAGTAGGTGCCATTCTTTTCGCTTGCGAACAAAATCTGGCGAGCCCAGGCAAATTCGTGAACCAGTGGAGCGGAAGATACGCGCTGTGCCTGGCTGGCCTGACGATTGTTCTTACCCTCATGAGCATTGCGACGGGAGATACGATGGGGCCGAGAATTGTCGACCAGAAAGAATTTTCGATCATCGGGATCGAGGCCCGAACGAACAACGTCAAAGAAATGACTGGCGATGGCGTTATCCCCAAGCAATGGGAAAAGTTCATCAAGGAAGGAATCCTGCAGAAAATTTCTAACAAAGCCGATCCGACCATTTTCGTGGTTTACACGGACTACGCGAGTAACAGGAACGGTGACTATACCTACGTCATTGGAGCGAAAGTAAGCGATGTGTCTACTGTTCCGCCTGGGATGGTGGTGGAAAAAGTGCCCAAAGGAAGATACGCAGTTCTAACCAGCGCTAAGGGTCAAGTGCAAAAGATTGTTCCAGAGGCGTGGCGACAGATTTGGAGCCTGGAAGATAAGTCGCAACTGGGTGGGCCTCGCGCCTATAAAACAGATTTCGAAGTTTACGACCAGCGCAGTCAAAACCCGCAGGATTCCCAAGTCGATCTCTACATCGGCATCAAATAACACTCGGTAAGAGTTTCCTGTTAAAGGTCCGCGAACCTGTACCCAAGCCCAGCTTTCAAAGCGCTGTGACCGTATAATCTAGACATCATGAAAAAGGTCGTCCACGCCGCGTGTCCGCATGATTGCCCGGATGCTTGCGGCGTGCTCATTACCGTGGAGGATGGGCGGGCGACTAAGATTGTGGGCGATCCCGCGCATCCGGTTACTCGGGGCTTCCTGTGCGGAAAAGTGGCGAAGTATCTGGACCGGGTGTATTCGCCAGAGCGTGTACTTTATCCGATGAGAAGAATGGCTCCGAAGGGAGTAGTTTGGGCGCAGTCTTTTGAGCGCATTTCGTGGGACCAGGCCGTCGATGAAATCACTTCACGATTCAAGACAATTGTTTCCGAGTTCGGCAGCGAGGCGATCCTGCCCTACTCTTACGGAGGCACGCTGGGCGCGCTGAACGGCGCTTCCATGGATCGGCGATTCTTCCACCGACTCGGAGCGTCGCAACTAGCTCGCAACATTTGTTCGGCGGCAGGGGAAGCGGGGCTGAAATCTGTTATCGGCGTCAAGCTGGGAACTGAACCAGAACAGTTTCGCCATTCCCGCTACATAATCGCCTGGGCATCGAACATTCACGGCAACAACATTCACTTGTGGCCATTCATTGAAGAGGCCCGCCGTGACGGCGCGAAACTAGTGGTCATCGATCCCTATCGCACCCGTACTGCCGCCTGTGCCGACTGGTTTTTGCCGATCAATCCCGGCACCGATGCGGCTCTTGCGCTGGGAATGATGCACGTCATCATCAATGAGAATCTCTATGACGCGGATTACGTGGCGCGCTACACCGTGGGTTTCGACGAGCTTCGCGAGAAAGTGCAGGCGCACTCGCCTGAGCAGGCGGCGAGCTGGACCGGAATTTCAGCATCTGACATTGTGAAATTGGCTCGAGAATACGCGACGGTGCGCCCGTCAGTGATCCGGCTCAACTACGGAGTGCAGCGTTCGGAAGGTGGTGGTATGGCCACACGGGCCGTTGCCATGTTGCCCTGTATTACAGGCGCCTGGAAAGAAGTTGGAGGCGGGCTGCAACTCTCTACCAGCGGTGCTTTCGGGCTGAACAAGAGTGCGTTAGAGCGGACCGATCTCATGAACAAGGCGCTGGGCCGCCCGGCTCGCATAGTCAACATGGTGGAGTTGGGCAAGGCGCTGAACACACTCGAGGATCCGCCCATTCAAGCACTATTCGTTTACAACTCGAACCCCGCAGCGGTTTGTCCTAACCACAATGAAGTGATTCGCGGGCTGCGAAGGTCGGATCTTTTCACCGTGGTCCACGAGCAGTTTTTTACCGATACCACCGATTACGCGGATATCGTCTTGCCGGCCACGACCTTCTTCGAGCACAAAGAGCTGCAAGCGGCGTACGGTCATTATTATCTGCAAATGTCGCATCAGGCGATTGAACCGCTGGGCGAGTGCCGCTCCAATGTCGAAACCTTTCGCGCACTGGCTGACGGCATGGGGTTTGAAGAGGAATGCTTCCACGAGTCAGTCGACGACATGATGGACGTCGCATTGGATTCGGGGAATCCCTGGCTGAAGGGCATCGATCGGGAACGGCTGGAGCGCGAAGGGCACGTCAGGCTGAAGTTTGAAAACCAATCGTCAGGCACTAGCCCTCAGACATCAGGTACGTTCCTTCCCTTTGCTCACGGCAACTTTCAAACTCCAACCGGCAAGGCGGAGCTCTTCAGTGAGGTTCTCAAGGCCGAAGGTCTGGATCCGGTGGTGGAGTTCACGCCACCCAGCGAATCGCGACATAGCGCGCAGGCCAGAGACTTTCCACTGGAAATGTTGGCGCGCAAAGCGGACAATTTTCTGAACTCATCCTTCGCTAACCTGAAAACCGTGCAAGCTATGGAGGAAACAGGATTGCTGGAGATCAATTCAGCCGATGCTGGAGCTCGGGGAATCTCGGATGGTGATCCGGTGCGAGTGTTCAATCGTCGGGGAGATATCGTGCTAACGGCTCGCGTGGATAGCAAAGTACAACCCGGTGTGGTCTCCGCACAGCTTAATTGGGCCAAGCTGACTCCAGGCAGTCGCAATATTAATGTCCTCACCTCGGAAAAACTTACGGATCTAGGCAACTCCGCTACGTTTTATTCCGTCTTGGTTGAAGTGGAGCTCTCCAAACCGACTTCCTGAACAAATTGTGACGGCCTGCGGCTTGGACGCTTTCCACTGCGCTACCGTATAATTGCGGTTTTCCATACTCCCGGAAAATGAGGTAGTAGCGATTCTTCGTTTTCATCAGGATAGCCCTGCAGTAACGAAGAGGAAGGGCGGCCTCGCGCCTCCTGGCCGAGCGCTTCAGTCGGCGATATCTCCTTCATTTACAAAGCCTTGGCATGGGTACAGTTGGATCGCGTTACTGCTCGTATTGGCGTCGAACGGGTTCGGTCAGCAGGACATAATTACTGAAATTAACATCCACGGGAATCGGCGAATTCCAGCGGAAACGGTCCGCGCGCGTATTTTCTCCCGCCCCGGCGACGTTTATGACGCGGGCGCCCTAGAGCGCGACTTCAACTCGCTGTGGAACACAGGGTACTTTGAGGACATCCGCTTTGAGCGGGAGCAGACCCCCAAAGGCTGGCGCATCGAAATCTACGTCAAGGAACGGCCGACCATCCGGGAGATTCTCTACGAAGGACTAAACGCAGTTTCTAAGAGCGACGTGCTCGACCGGTTCAAGGATCGCAAGGTGGGACTGTCACAGGAGAGTCAGTACGATCCCACCAAGGTCAAGAGGGCGGAAGTCGTGATCAAGGAGCTGCTCTCCGAGCACGGGCGGCAGTTTGCCACGGTTCGCACTGAAGTTCGACCCATTCCACCGGCCCATGTGAGTATCACGTTCGTGGTCAAAGAGGGGCCAAAGGTCAAGGTGGGAAAGATCCGTTTCGAAGGCAATAAGAATGTTAAGAGCCGAATCCTCCGCGGTGCGATGAAAAACCTGAAACCGATTGGTGTTCCGCACTCCATCTTCCTAGAAAATCTTTTCGCCAAGACCTATGACGCCACCAAGCTGGAGGAAGATACGGAGCGGGTCCGCGCGGAATACCAGAACCGCGGCTACTTCAAGGCGGTGGTGCAGAACCCCAAGGTGGAGATCCACGACACCGGAAGCAAAGGCGGTCTTCACATCCCGCTGATCTCGAAGGGGCCGGGCAAGGAAGTGGATATCACCATGCCGATCGAGGAAGGTGACAAGTACACCCTGGGTTCAATTACCTTCAAGAATAATAAGGCGGTCCCCGACGTGAAGGCATTGCGCCAATTATTTCCAATCAAAGACGGCGATACGTTTGACCGCAGCAAGATCGCGAAAGGCCTGGAAAACCTGCAAAAGGCATATGGCACACTCGGATACATCAATTTCACTTCGATTCCGAACACCAGTTTCAATGAAGAGAAAAAGCAGGTGCTGCTGGACATTGACGTGGACGAGGGCAAGCAGTTCTTCGTGCGCAGAATCGAGTTCTCCGGCAACACCACTACCCGCGACAAGGTAATCCGGCGCGAAATTGTTTTGGAGGAAGGTCAAGTCTACAATTCGCGGCTTTGGGAATTCAGCCTGTCTCGTCTGAATCAGTTGGGTTACTTCGAACAGTTGAAACCCGACGACCCGAACGTCACCGAGCGTCACTTGGACGAGAAAAATGGCCTGGTTGATCTGACTCTCAAGCTGAGGGAAAAAGGCAAGAACAGTATCGGGCTAAACGGCGGCGTCAGCGGCCTGGCTGGGGCTTTCGTCGGGCTGAGCTACAGTACCAATAACTTTCTGGGACTGGGGGAGACGCTTACGGTGAACGCCAGCATCGGCAACCTGGCGCGCAACGTGACCTTCGGTTTCACCCAACCTTATCTGTTTGATCGTCCATTGCAAGGCGGCTTCACCATCTTCACTTCCAAATACAACTATAACCAAGCGCGGAACGCGGCAATTGCTACCGGCCAGCAACTGAATTTGCCCTCTCCTCTTTTGCAGAACCTGCAGAACTATACCCAATCCACCACCGGTTTCACGCTTTCGCTAAGCTACCCGTTGCATCGCTCCTACAAGCGAGTAGGGCTCACCTACTCGCTGGATCGTTCCTCTCTAGTTGCGCTGACTACGGCTTCCAAGAGCCTGTTCAGTTTTGTGGCTTTTGAGGGCATCAATGGGCCGAATGCTCTCAACGGAATCATCACCAGCAAGATCCTTCCGACTTTCTCGTTCAATAGCATCGGCAATCCATACTCCCCTAAGAGTGGGACCAGTATAACCCTCGGTGCAGAGATTGCAGGATTGGGCGGCACAGTGCGGTCAATACGCCCGATCATCCAATACAAACACTTCATTCCAGTGCAGAAAGGCCGTAACACCGTAGGATTCAATCTCCAGGCTTCTTATCTATCGGGCTATGGCAGCCTGGTGGCACCGCCCTTCGAACGCTTCTACATGGGCGGCGAAAATGATTTGCGCGGATTCGATATCCGCTCCGTCTCGCCGGTGGCGTATTTGCCCAACAAGAGCGCGATTGTGCTGCGCAACGGCGATGGCTCGGTTGTCCCACGCGATCCCAGCAATCCGTTGCTAGGCGCCTGGACGGTTCCGGTCCCCATCGAACAAATAGTTTTCCCTGGCGGGGATACAAGCCTGGTTGCCAATATGGAATACCGCATCACCATCGCCGGCCCGGTTGCCCTAGCTCCATTTGTGGACACCGGCTTTGATGGCATCCTGCGGCGCTCTCAATTGCAAATTACTCCACAACAATTGAGTACTCTCGACCAGACAATTTTTGGCTGCCCGAAGCTCGACGTTGGATTCAATTGTACCGGCGGAAGCACCCATACGTTCCCCGCGACCCTGCAGACTGCGGGAGGAACCAACTGGGTCCCACGCATGTCTACTGGGTTGGAATTGCAGATGTTCTTGCCAGTCGTCAACGCTCCGTTTCGGATTTATTGGGCCTATAATCCAATCCGCTTGGATACGAGCAGTTCGTCGCCAGTGCCGATTACTCGCGGCATGTTCCCCGGCCCGACTTGCTTGCCGGCCCGCGCCTGTTCAGCGGGCGATTTCACGTTCTTGAATGCAGTCAACACCTTTGCCCCAACCTTTCAATTGCGCGAACCCCGCAAGACATTTCGGTTCACGGTGGCCACAACGTTCTGAGATCCGAGAATCGATCTAATGGATCTTTGGACGTCGGACCTGGGATTTTGGGTCCCGTCACGAATCCGCCGCCCGAAGGCTGCGGTTTGACGTCAGGCAGCGGCTATCTCTATAATCCCGTTATCCACGCCCTGAAAAATGGTAATCTACGGCGTGGTCGCCACGCCGCCAGGTTCGGCGTGAGGGACTGGGGAGAATCAGCCCGCCTTCCCCGGTGACATCGAGCCTTACAGTTGATCCTGAATGGAGTGCGCATTTGCCCGTAAGTTTAAGAGGGACCTGAGCAATTTTCCTCACATAATTTCTCCAAGGAGTCCAAAACAAGCCCCATGACAAGCAAGCTAGTGCGATTTCTTCTGGGCACGGCGTTCGTTCTTCCCGCTCTGGCCTTTGCGCAGTCCAACGGCGCGCCCGCAGCCTTGCCAGCAGCGCCCAGTGCCACCGCCTCTAACGCCGCTACTCCGGCGGTCACTAATCCGAGCGGAACGAAACTAGGTACGATCAACATTGAGCAAGCCATCTTCGCCAGCAACGAAGGGCAGCGGGATTTCGAGGCCTTGAGCAAGAAGTTGGAGCCGAAGCAGAACGAGCTCAAGGGATTGAACGACGAAGTAGAGAATCTAAAGAAACAGCTCAACACCCAGGGAGACAAGCTTAGCGACGACGCCCGCGGTACCCTGGTGAAGCAGATCGAGCAAAAGCAGAAATCGCTGGAGCGCGCAGTGCAGGATGCTCGTGACGATGCCCAAAACCAGCAAAACGAAATTGCGCAGCGGATTCTACAGAAAATGGCCCCGATGCTGGTGAAGTATGCGGGCGACAATGGATTCGGCGTCATCATGGACACCTCGAATCCGTGGCCAAACGGACCGGTGCTTTGGGCAGGTCCCTCCTTAGACATCACCAAGCCAGTGGTGGACGCTTACAATGCCCAGTCTGGCGTGCCTGCGCCTGCTCCGGGAACGCCAAGGTCGTCCGGAGCCAAGCCAAGTGGTTCTACGGGAACTAAGCCGGCCGCTCCGGCTACCAAGCCGCAGGGTAGCGCTCCTCCGAAGTGAGTTAGCGACACCTGAGCCGCTTCGAAAGTTCCTCCAGGCCGCGCCTTCACGCGGCCTTTTTTCTTTACATTTTCCTGAAAGTTCGCGCTAAGAATCGTGAGCCGGTGTCCACAGGGATAGCACGATCAGTCTGATCTCAGGAGGACGCCATGATTGCTAATTCTTTGTGTGAGTCTGGGTCGAACAACCGCTCGCGCCGAGGTTGGATCACTCTAGCGTCTTTCGGGGCGCAGGCGCTGGCTGTCAGCGCGTTGTTGACGTTGCCCTTCTGGTATACGCAAAGCCTTCCCCAACTGCGCTCGATGATTGAGCCTATCGCGCCGCCGTCTGCGCGGTCCTCCGACGCTCAGCACCAGCGAACAACTTCTTCGTCGGCGAACCACACGAGGGGAGAATTGCTTGTCACGCCGCCTCACATTCCGAACGTCATCGAAATTGGGAACGAAACTGCTGTGCCGCCGGCACCCGACCTTCCTGCAGGATATGGTGTCTCAGTTGGTGCGGATGGTCGCGGATCATTGAATCCAGTATTTGGTTCCATAGGCGACGGCGCCAATCCGATCGTTTTGCCGGCACCGCCGCCGGTCGCCCGTCAGCTGCGTCCCTCCCGCATGATGGAAGGTAATCTGATTTATCGGGTGCAGCCGGTGTATCCCCTGTTGGCGAGGCAGGCGCGTATCCAAGGCACAGTTTTGCTGCGAGCCGTGATCAGCCGCGAGGGCACAATTGAAAATCTGCAAGTCGTCAGCGGCCATCCCATGCTAGTGCAATCAGCGATCGATGCGGTGCGGCACTGGAGATACCGTCCGTATTTCTTGAATGATCAAGCGGTGGAAGTCGAAACAGAGATCACAGTGAACTTTGTGCTCTCGGGCGGCTAAGGGGGAGAAATCGTGCCGAGTTGTAGCACAGCGGTAATGTGGGCGCTTTCCTCTTGCCCGCTATAATCGATTGCAATGGCTACAGTTGAAATTGTCACGCGAGCCGCGACCCGTCCTACCTGGGCCGAAGTTTCCCTCGGAAATCTACGCTACAACTTCGGCGTCGTGCAGCGTCACATAGGAGCGAGTGTCACCGTATGCGCAGTAGTCAAAGCAGATGCCTATGGCCACGGCGCCACGGAATGCGCTCGAGCACTCGAAGAGGAGGGAGCGCAGTGGTTGGGTGTGACCTCGCTCGACGAAGCGATCCCCCTGCGGGACGCCGGCATTGAGTCGCGCATTCTGCTGATGACGGGTTTCTGGCGGGGAGAAGAAGAGGAAATTGTCCGTCTCAGGCTAACGCCTACCGTCTGGGAGCCCGGGCAAGTCGAACTACTGGAAAAGGCTGCCGCTCGGCTTAGCGTGGCGAGGCACGGTGTCCACTTGAAAGTCGACACCGGCATGGGCCGCTTGGGCGTCGCGCCGGAGGATTTGCCCCAAGTCTGTTCCGCTCTCAAGTCATCGCCTCATCTCGTGCTCGAAGGATTGTCTACTCATCTGGCTTCCTCAGAGGTGCTGGACGCGCCTTCCGTGGGCGAACAGTTGAAATGTTTCGAAAAAGTGGGGCGCGTGCTGCGAAACGAAGGCTTCAATCCGACATTGATTCATGCGGCCAACACCGGAGCCGTCATCTCGCGGAAGGAATCGTGGAACAGCATGGTGAGGCCGGGAATCGCCCTTTACGGCTATTACCTGGCTTTTGAGCGGGCGGGAAGAGAGGTCAGCGGCAGTAAATTACGACTGGCGGTCAAGCCGGTCTTGACTTGGAAGACGCGAGTCCTCTCGCTCCGCGACATGCGCGCCAACCAGGCCCTGGGTTATGGTGGAACGTACGTTACCAAAGCGCCCACGCGAATCGCAGTTCTTCCCGTTGGATACGCCGATGGCTTTAATCGCCAGCTCTCCTCGCGCGGACGAGTCATCGTCCGCGAACACTACGCGCCGATTGTAGGACGAATTTCGATGGACCTGACCCTGGTCGACGTGACGGGGCTGCCGGGGATTGCAGTGGGAGATGAAGTCCTGCTCCTGGGCTCGGGCGATGGTCTCAGCGTGGATGCGCTCGAACACGCCGTTCTCGCCAACACTAGTCCTTACGAGATTCTGTGCAGCATCTCAAAGCGAGTGCCGAGGAAATACAGCAGCTAGCCCTCATTGGCAGTCGCCCACTAGTGAGTTCAGTAAGCCATTCGGTCTTAGTGACGTCATCCCGAGCTTTGCAGGGATCTGACGTGCAGACCGGCAATGGACAGACGAGCTCCACGCCAGATCCGGTGATGCAGACTAAACATCGGCTCCCGCACGGCACTCGCTTTTGGTCAGGTTCTCAACCGGCTGAATTGCGCCGCGTTTCGGGGGGGTAACACGCCCGAAGGCCCAAATCCAACTCACCTCCCAACTCAACTTGTGAATACGAGCGGCCAGGTACCAATTGCTGCATCTCGCTGCCGGAACACTGACGCCAGTTCCCACCGTTTGCTATGCTCGATAGCGATGCCTTCCCGCTACGCACAGTGGATGTACGACTGGGAGCACCGGCTGACGTCGGTCGACAATAACCGCGTCGTGCGCCCGCTGGAGTGGGGAGTGGAGTGGGCGCGCAATTGGCCCTGCCGCAACGGCTTCGCGCCCGGTTATGTCCCGGGGGACGCTGAGAAATTTCTAATCGACTACAACCGGCGGATTGTGGCGTCGAGCGACGAGTTTTATTCCTACGTCGCGCCCGCGGACTTTCACTTGGAGCGGCGGGAGGTACAGGTCTTCAGCACCAGGGAAGTTCCGGACCCTAAGTTGGAACAGAAAGTCCGCGGCACCCAGGCTGATTTCTTACGCTTCACTTCACCGGCGCGCACGCCATACGCGGAGAATAATCTGGTAAATGCGCGCTGGTTTCCCGCACGTGGACGGCGCGCGGTGGTCCTGCTGCCACACTGGAACGCGGATGCTATCGCCTACACCGGACTCTGCCGCGTTCTGAATCTGCTGGGTATCGCAGTGCTGCGGCTGACAATGCCCTATCACGACATTCGCATGCCGGCTGACATCAGCCGCGCGGATTACGCAGTATCCGCCAACATCGGACGCACCATCGACGCCTGCCGCCAGGCGGTGGTTGACGTACGCTGCTGCCTCGATTGGCTCGAGCAACAGGGTTACAACCGTCTTGGCATCGTGGGCACAAGCCTGGGCTCGTGTTATGCGTTTCTCACCGCCGCCCATGACCCACGCATTCGCGTGGCTGCCTTCAACCACGCCTCCACCTACGTTGCGGACGTGGTTTGGCATGGACAATCCACTCGCCACATCCGCCAGGGCTTGGAGCCTCAGATCGACGTCGCGCGGCTGCGAAACCTATGGAGCGCCATCAGCCCGATCTCGTACTTCGAGCAATTCGCGCGCTGGCCCAAGAAATCGCTCATCATTTACGCCAAGTACGACCTGACTTTCCTGCCCGAATTCTCTCGTGATGCTGTAAGTGAGTTTGCCAGCCGCAGTCTAGATCACAAAGTAGTGGTGCTTCCCTGCGGACACTACACAACGGGGGAAACACCCTACAAATATATGGATGGCTGGCAGTTGGCGTCATTTTTCCGGACTGCGTTTGAGAGGATCTAGCTCCTGGCTATTCGCTCCTAGCCTTTAGCCTGGATTCTGCTCGGAGCTGGGGACTCGATTAGAATAGCCGCATGAGCGTCGTCCGGAGTGTCCTGCCGGTGGAAGAATACCATCGCGGCGAGTTCGTAATTAGTACCGATCCCGAGCGCCTGGATCTGAACGTGATTCACGGTTTTCTGACTGAGTGCTACTGGGCCAAAGGCATCCCGCGCGAGGTTGTTGCCAGATCTATCGAGAATTCGCTGTGCTTTGGTGTCTACGACAACCGGAATCAGGCCGGGTTTGCGCGTGTGATTTCTGACTACGCGACGTATGCTTATGTTGGCGACGTGTTCGTGGTCGACTCGTATCGCGGACGCGGGCTGGGGAAATGGCTGATGGAGTGCATCATGCAACATCCTCGGCTGCAAAGGCTGCGCCGGTGGAGTCTGGTGACCGAGGACGCCCAGGGGTTGTACGCGCAATTTGGTTTCACGCCGCTGCGAACGCCTGAACGGCATATGGAGCTCCATAACGCGGACCTCTACCAAGAGTTCGATTCAAGATGAATGCTGAGCTTCCCTGGAGCAGGGATCCTTCGACTCGATTTGCTCTTTCGCCAGCGAAAGAGCAACGGCTCGCTCAGGATGACAGAAAGCTGGATGTCAGAAAGCTGAGAGTTACATCATGAAGAATGACGCGATGTCGCGCCCTTTGTATCAGGCAGATCCAGAGGTCGCTGCCGCCATCGACAATGAAGTTCGCCGCCAGCATGAAGGGCTGGAGCTGATCGCATCCGAAAACTTCGTCAGCGAAGCGGTGCTGGAAGCAATGGGGTCGGTGTTCACCAACAAGTATGCCGAAGGGTATCCCGGCAAGCGCTATTACGGTGGTTGCGAATTTGCCGACGTCGTGGAGAACCTGGCGCGAGACCGGGCCAAGAAACTGTTCGGGGCCGAGCACGCCAACGTGCAGCCCCATGCCGGATCGCAGGCAAATATGGAGGCTTACGCCGCGGTGTTGCAACCTGGCGATACCATCCTCGGTCTGAACTTGGCGCACGGCGGGCATCTTACCCATGGCCATCACCTGAATTTTTCCGGAAAGACCTATCGCATCGTCCCCTATGGAGTGACCAAAGAAACCGAGACCATCGACTACGACGACCTGGAGAAGCTCGCTGAAAAAGAGCGGCCAAAGCTGATCATCGGTGGCGGCAGTGCGTATCCACGAATCATTGACTTCGAACGCATGCGCCAGATTGCCGACAAAGTCGGCGCTCTCTATCTAGTGGATATGGCACACTTCGCCGGACTGGTAGCTGGCGGCGTACATCCTTCTCCTGTGCCTCATGCGCATATTGTTACTTCCACGACACATAAGACGCTGCGCGGGCCTCGTGCCGGCATGATCTTATCCAGGCAGGAGTTCGCCGCCGCTATCGACAAAGTAGTCTTTCCGGGAATGCAAGGCGGACCGCTGGTGCACATCATCGCTGCCAAGGCGGTATGTTTCCTCGAAGCCATGCGACCGGATTTCCGCGAGTATGCGCGACAAACGGTCACCAACGCCAAAGTGTTGGCCGATGCGCTTTCGATGGAGGGTTTTCGTATAATTTCTGGCGGTACGGACACGCACCTCATGCTGGTAGATGTCTTCTCGCAAGGCATGCTGGGCAGCGAGGCGGAAAAAGCACTGGGTGAGGCCGGCATCACCGTCAACAAGAATGCCATACCCTTCGACACCAACCCGCCCATGAAGCCAAGCGGAGTTCGCATCGGAACCCCTGCTCTGACCACGCGCGGAATGAAAGAGGCTGAGATGCGTCAGATCGGACGGTGGATCTCAGAAGTGCTGCGCAATCGTACTGATGTCGCGGTTCTTGGCAAGATACGTAAGCAGGTGCTGGACCTGGCCGAGGCTTTCCCGCTGTATCCGGAGCGAAGAGCAAAAGCGCAGGCGGAGGTAAGAGCGTAACACCAGAAACCGGACTACACGGTATCCCGGAGAATCTTGACGTTCCTTGAATTCTCTGTGTACCTCTGCACGCCCTGTGGTTAAATCGGTGCCGTGAAAGTTGCCATCGACATCCGGCGGATGACTGAGTTCGGCGTGGGCACCTACACCCGTAACATTGTGCGCGCTCTAGGCCGGCTGGATCGCCAGAACAAGTATTTCCTGATCGGATCTCCTCAGAAGGTCGCTGAGATCGGGTCGCTTCCCGCGAACTTCCATACCGTTCCGCTGCTGGAACGCGACACCACAGTCAAAGGACATTTTGATTGCCGCGCCACCCTAAAGCGCTTGAATTGCGACTTGGTGCATATACCTCATCTCTTTTGGCTGCCGCGAAGCTTGCCCTGCCCATACGTAATCACGGTGCATGACGTGCTGGAACACATGTACCGCGCACGCGACCATTCGGGCATGAGGCGATCGTTGCACTTTCATCTTACGCGGCACGTGCTAAAGAGAGCGGCACGTATCTTCGCCGTCTCGAAATTCACCAAAAGCGAAATTGAGAAGCTGTTTGGTATTCCACCGGGTCGCATTGAAGTGGTTTATAACGCCATCGACGAGCGTTTCCTCCGTGGCCACACATCCGAGGCCGACCGCCAGTTACTTGCTGAACGTTATCTGGTGACCAATCCTTTTCTGCTTTACGCTGGCCGGATCAGCCCGCATAAGAATGTCGTTCGAATTATCGAAGCTTTTTCAGCTCTGAAGGCTGAGCTGGAAAAAGAAGGTAAATTCCCCGATTTAAAGCTGATCATAATCGGCGACGAGCTCTCGAAACACCCGGACCTGCGCCGGACCGTAGTCCGCGGAGGAGTGCACAACGATGTGCGCTTCATGGGGTTTGTCCCTATCGAAGTGCTGCGCATTTTCTATGACGCGGCAAAGATTTTCATTTTCCCCTCACTGTATGAGGGCTTCGGCCTGCCCCCGCTCGAGGCCATGGCCCACGGCACTCCAGTGGTGGCCTCAAACAGTTCTTCGCTGCCGGAGGTGGTGGGTAGCGCCGCCATGTTGGTAAACCCGGAAAATGTCTTTGAAATCATGCGTGCCGTGCACCGGGTATTAGTCGACCAGGGATTACGGGACAAACTCAAACAGCGAGGTTACGAACAAGCCACGAAATTCTCCTGGGACGCGTCTGCCCGTCAAATATTGGCGGCTTATCGCGATGTAGCGGCCTAGCGAACGGAAAAATCCCCGGTGCATGAGCCAGACGTGGGCGAAAGAGTCAGAGATGCCTAAGAGGCAGCAAGCACAAGAGGATGTCATGCGCACAATGGAAAGATCTGTCCTATCCGACTACTCCCCGAGGCGATTGACGCTGCGTAAACGATGGATTAGGATGATTCGGTAGGACGAGACTCGCGCCTCGAGAATCGCTCTCTGAAATATCCGGCTGAGTCATCCCCCGCGCCCCAGCCGAAATCTGACCTTAGGGATGACACTAATGAAAACTTTTATTCTGTTGGCTTGGCTGACGACGTTGCTGCCTTTGACTCTTGGCGAGACTAAGCCTCCACAACGGATAACCCCCGCAGAGGCGAAGAACCACGACGGCGAACTTGTAATAGTTTGCGGCAAGGCTGTCGACTCGAAGATATCCAAGTATGCGATTCCAGGTCGCGGCCGGACGGTTACGTTCGACCTCGACGAACCTGAGCCGAATCCAGTGTTCTACTTTGTTGCGTTTGGGAGCGACGCAGCCAAGCTGAAACGAATTCAGGAAACTTATCAGGGGCAGCAAGTTTGCGTTACCGGCAAGATCACGAAATTCCACGACGTGCCCTATGTCATGGTTACTGAGTCTTCCCAGCTCAAGCTTCAGTCAGTCGGACAAAAATAGCGATAGTTTGCCTCGCGGTTAGCGTTAGCAGCTGCAACCATGCCCAAGTTGTCCGCACGCGGACAGTCCCGTCGACATCGGCTTCGGCCGACGATGAAGTTGTGATTGGTAGCAGTGCAAAGGCGAGGTTGTGGCACTCGCAGGCGAAGCTAGGCAGCTCTTCCTTGCGCGCTCTTTTTGGAGATTACTAGCCCCGATGGTAAGCCATCGAAGGCTAGCAATTTCAGGGAGGGAAGGGGGAGGGATCGCTCAAAACTATTTTTGCTTGGTCAATGTGGACGCTGCTACCGCTTGTTTCTGCGATGACTGCGCCGCCAGCTCAGTCTCAACGGTTTCTCGGAGTTTTGCATAGGCTACAGCGCCACTCAGGAAATGACCGTTGGCAAAAAAGCTAGGCGTACCGGTTAATCCAAGATGCTTACCTTCAACCAGATCCTTTTGCACCTGTGCTGCCTGCTCGCCAGAATCCAGACACTTATCGAAGCGTGCGGTATCGAGTTTCAAAGCGCGGGCCTGGTCTTTCAAGTCAGGAACTTGGAGCTTCTTGGTTTCGAACAGCGAATCATGAAACTCCCAAAACTTGCCCTGCGCTCCAGCGCAGCGAGCTGCTTCCGCGGCTTTCTCAGCGAGAGGATGCATCGGAAGCGGCAAATCCTTGTAAACCACAGCAACCTTATCCCCGAATTGCGCCTTTAGGAGGGCGAGTTCGATATGGACTTTCTGGCAATACGGGCATTCATAGTCCGCGAACTCAATCAATTGGACTGGCGCGTTCGGCGAGCCTTGCCTGAAAGCGTTAGCAACGTCGACACGAGCGCTGGGCTGGCTTAGCGTAACGACTACGCCGAACTGTGAGCGGAGGGAGTCGACGTAAGCAGTGCGCGCCTTAGTGAAGCGGATCTGGTGGACGGTTTCGAGGATCTTGCCCCGTACCGCATCATAGGGCTCGTCGCTGCCCAAACCCTCGTAATAGAACTTCAATTGGTCTTCGCTTGGTTCTGCGACCTGAACGTTTACATGACGCTTGAGCAGTTCGTCGACGCTGATCCCTTCTTTCTTGGCCTGCATTTCCAGTAGTTGATCCTCTACGAGCTGATCGAGCGCGTCACGCTCGGCGAGATAATACTTGTAACGGGCCTGAAGCAGCTTACCGGCTTCTTTTTCCTGCAGCTCGTCGGCGGTGATTTTGTGACTGCCAACCTCGGCAACGACCGACGATCCGTCCTGTCCGAGGGCAACTGGGTTATGAACTAAGCTTAGCGCGAGTCCAAGCACAAACACTATGGCGATACGAGAATTCGACATTTCGAAAACTTCCCCCCTTAGAATCAGAACTTGTGGCCGGGCGCCGAGTTAAGCTCGACACCCGACCGCAAGGCATTTCGATTGGTAAGTTCCAGTGGTGAGTCCTAGAACGCTTGGTCTTCTAAACCGCAATAGCAAGTACCGCGACCGCTGCCCAGAATGATTTCGAACGAGCAGAACTGTTGCAGGCCGGCTAGTTCAGCCGAAGCAAGGTTCGCATCGTGCAGTTCGGTCTCAGTGATCGCGTAGCCAGAAGTTGCCCTCTGGATGTGCGTGGCCCAGCCCCGGATTCCAGCCGTGGCGGCGCCCTTGGTGGGATCGCAAACGCCGGAGTTTGGAGCCGTCGAAACCACCTTGATCACGCCGCGGTGATTTACGAACGAGGTCAGAGAATTCGCCAACAGGTAACGGTTGACAGATTCTGAAATAAGGCCGTCGGCGGTTACC
>Ga0210401_10000616_pt1 | contig 43337 bp, 30 predicted proteins | sample IncBWH32MmetaG_FD_150866 | JGI IMG/M metagenome (GOLD analysis project Ga0210401, IMG submission 150866) | Forest soil microbial communities from Barre Woods Harvard Forest LTER site, Petersham, Massachusetts, United States - Inc-BW-H-32-M | ecosystem: Environmental > Terrestrial > Soil >...
CGGTGCTCTTGTCGACAAAATTGTATGGCTGAGCGACGTCTTCTTGCGCCATCAAACGATGGCCAAGCCGCCCCACGTATGCGCCTTCGACAGAAAAGCCGTTTTTCAACTGGCGCGACAAGGACAGATCCAGTGTGTAGGCATAGGGCGTCTTGATGGTGTTATCGAGCCCCCAAGCAATGGCGAACCCGCCGGTAGAAAGTGTGCTGGGATACGTTTGCGGGAATTGGCCTGGAGGCGCCGGCAAAAAAATCTGCCCGCCATTCAGGTCGGTCGTCGGAATCGTGTGCATGTCGGTCAGGCGCGGAGAACTGGTCACCGACTGGCTGCCGGCCGGATTACTAAGGGCAGTACTCAAACCAAAGGCTCCGTTCTGATCAAAGGTGGTAATCAGACTCTCACCCACGTTGTCGTAAACCATCGCGAATCCGCCTCGAATCGAGGTCTGTCCGGCTCCGCCGAAAAGGGCTCCTAGGATCCCTTCGGATTTGCTGGGGGCCCATGCGAAAGCAAAGCGCGGTGCGAGATCTTTATAATCCCAGTTGTAATATCCCGGCTTGCCACCGTTTGCGGGGCCAGCAAGGTCAAACGAGATCGGCGCGTCGGCGCTGGACGGTATTCCGTTCTTCCAGTTCGATAAGCGCTGATTGAACCAAGCGCCTAGATTGGGTGAGGGAGCGACCTGCAAACCGTTGGTTTCCCAGGGAGGAGAAAATAGGGAATACCGTAGGCCGAACGTCAAAGTGAGTGTCGGTGTAGCTTTCCAGGTGTCCTGTGCGTAGATTTCGTATCGATCCTCGGCATAATGCCGCGTCACTGGTGCCCCTTGCGGTTGGACGCTTCCATTCTTCTGGTAGTTGTAGGAAGCATCCACTTCCGATACGAATCCCAGAGCATTGGCGATGGCAAAGTCGTAATTTAGTCCAAAGGTGTCGCCGTTAACGGCAGGCAGGCCGGCAAACGTAGGATTCAGCGGTGAGTTGGGCGTTGTCGTAATCCCTCCTGTATCCAGCCACGCTGAATTCACCTGGCCGTCGCTGAAGGCAGTGCCGAAGTTGGAAGTCGCATCACGAACCAGACCAATCACTCCCCCAAACTGGAACGTATGTCTGCCGCGGCTCCAGGAAACGTCGTCGGAAAACGTGTTAATGGGCCGTTGGAACTTCTGCGTCCGGGTGATGGCGCCCGCTTGGTCATTCAAGCCTCGCAAAATGATCCATTGCTGGCTCGAATTGCCGTTTTGCCCCACGCTCTCCCTGACGTAGCCGTACCGGAAGTTATTTACGATTGTGTTGGAGATCACGCCTGTGTACCCGACAATGATCCCCTTGTTGTAATTCACCAGGCTATCTTCCGGAGGCTGCCCAGGCAGGAACTGCGCCCCAGGATTGCTCACGTTGGCCAGCGCCCCAGACACCGAGATTCTGTGTTTCCCGTCTTGCGTCACGTTGTAATCCACCTTGGCGATATACCAGTCCTGAACCAAGCTGATCGGCGAACTGAACACATAGCCTAGTGTGTTCAAGCCGTCGCCACTGGCGGCGCTGTTTGCGTGCGGCCAGTAACCGCCATTCAGGAAACTCATCACGTTGGGATTCACGCCGATGCCTAGTGGGTCGATCGCCTGGATGGCCTGTGGGCTCATTGCATAGTTCCCCGCTGCCACCGTGTACGACTTGCCGCTCAGGCCTACAACGGTTCCACCAGGACATTGTGATGCAGTCACGCAAGGATACTCCACGATTCCGTCCCGCGCGGTATCTGACGGTACTACGGTGTTCACCACTTGCCCTTCCGATCGCCTGGTCCCTTCATAATTCGCAAAAAAGAACAGCCGGTCTTTCTTGATCGGGCCGCCAACCGAACCGCCAAAAATATTTCGCACCAGTTTTGGCGCCTGGTTGCAGTCGATCTGATTCAAGGGTTCCCCGTTAGCCAGGCAAGTGTTGATTTGTGCTTGTTTGTTGAAGTAATCGTTGGCGCTTGTTGCCGTGTTGCGATTGTACTCATACGCGGAGCCATGGAAGTTATTGGTTCCGCTCTTGGTCACCAGCGAAACCTGGGCGCCACCGCTGCCGCCCTGATCGGCGTTGTAATTCGATGTGGTTACACGAAATTCTTCGACCGAATCCAGGGTTACGGGAAGCACTGAAGTGAACGCATTTCCGGCTCGATTGTTCACCGCCACTCCGTCCAATGTCACGTTGCTCTGATCGCTTCGCGCGCCATTCACGGCGCCACTGCGTGTGTCAATGTTCGTGTCAATGTTCGGATTGTTCCCGATGTACACCACGCCGGCCTGCAGCGTCAGCAAGTCCGGAACGTTGCGGCTTTCCATCGGCAGTTCCTTCACCTGCTGGTTATTGAACGCCACTCCCAACGAGGCGTCCGTCGTATTAATCGCCGCGGCCTGCGCCGAAACTTCCACCGTCTCTGTGTTGGACCCGATCTGCAGAGTGACATTTTCTGTCGCCGGAGCGTTCACCAGCAGCTCCAGGTTCCCGTGTTCGTATTTGCGAAACCCGCTCATTTCGACTGTCAGGGAATAAGTCCCAGGCGTAAGAGTCGTAAACTCGTACGCCCCGGCACTGTTTGTGGTGGTGTCGCGATGCAGGCCTTGAGATTCACTGGACAGGATTACTTTTGCTCCGACAATTGCTGCGCCCGATTTGTCGAGCACAGTGCCGCGGAGCGAGGTAGTACCGGATTGCGCGAGAGCGAGCGTACCTCCAAAAATCAAGACAAAAACAAACGCAGCAATAAAACTACGCCGGATCGAAGCCCAAAACATGGACAGCTCCTTTACACTTATAAATTCTCGACTATTATGAAATTCCGGTTCGTGGACGACTTGGACTCTGGAGTGACTTCCCCAAATTAATCCAGCGCGCGCAGGCTCTCGTTACCCGTCCCTTCGAGATCCCGTATCCGACCCCACAAACCTACCCGAACTTACCCGATTGGGTAAGCATTAAAGACCTAACTCGCCTCGGTGTCAATACAGTTGTATTGATACGCTCAAGAAGGCGTTTGAATGATGGGAATGAGACCGATGTCCGAAAACTTCTAGCCAAGATGGAGTAGTTTCGCTTGCGTTATGGCAGAAAACTCGCGAATTGGCCCGAGAATCGCCTCAGTCACTTGTCCGTCAAGCCGGACAAGCGATACGGCCTCGGCACCGCGAGTAGCTTCGCGCCTACCAAGTGCGAACGTCGCAATGTTTACGCCATGCTTCCCCAGCGTGGTCCCCACGTGCCCGATCACGCCCGGCTCGTCATGATTGCGCAAGTACAAAATCGTACCGTCCAGCTGGGCTTCCAGAGCGATTCCATCAATCTGAATGACACGCGGCGAGCCGTCGTGCAACACCGTGCCCTCCGCGGTGAAACCGCTGGCCCCCGGCCCATCGGGAAGCGCCGAAACTTCCAACGTGTGTGGGAAGCCATGTTCGCGCCGCCGCGTTTCTTCTTGGACCGTCAGTCCTCGGCCAGCCGCGACCGCTGGCGCGTTCACCACGTTCACTTTTTCGTCCAGCACCGCGTTCAACACGCCCGCCAGAACCGCACTGCGAAGCAAGTGCGTCCCGACTTCAGACAGTTCGCCCGCGTACCGAATCCGTATGCGTGCCGGACGCATGGCCGCCGCCTGCGAAACCAGCGACCCAAGTTTTTCCGCCAAGGCCAGGTACGGCCGCACACGGCGATATTGTTCCGGGGACAGTGCTGGCAGATTCACCGCGTTCTTGATGATGCCCTCCGCCAGATAGTCCCGCACCTGCACCGCCACTTGGATTCCCAATTCCTCCTGTGCCTCCGCCGTCGAACCCGCCACATGCGGCGTCGCGATTACATTTGCCAAGCCAATCAACGGACTATTCTTCGGCGGCTCTTCCGCGAAGACGTCCAGCGCCGCTCCGGCCACATGTCCGCTCTTCAGTGCAGCCGCGAGGTCAGCTTCGTTAATCAGTTCGCCGCGCGCCGCATTGATGATGCGCACACCTTTTTTCATCTGCGCCAAGGCCGCAGCATTGATCATGCCTTGGGTTTGCGGGCCCACTGGCGTGTGCAAGGAAATGAAGTCACTTTCCGCGAATAACTTCTCCAAGGGCACAAGCTCCACGGAAAGTTCGCCCGCGGCCGCTTCGCTCAAATACGGGTCGAACGCCAGCAACCGCATGTCAAACCCCGCGGCGCGAATCGCCACCTCGCGCCCTATCCTGCCCAGCCCCACCAATCCCAAAGTCTTGTCGCGCACCTCGGCGCCCGACGACGACTTCTCCCACTTCCCTGCCCGCATGGCGGCGTCAAACCGCGGGATCTGCCGCACCAGCGCCAGCAGTAACGCGATGGTGTGTTCGGCCACGCTCACCGAACTTCCGCCCGGCGTGCTCATCACCAGGATGCCGCGCTTTGTGGCCTCATCCAGATCGATATTGTCCACGCCGACGCCCGCGCGCCCCACTACACGAAGGCGAGGCCCTTGATCCATCAGCTCGGACGTAACGCGGGTGGCGCTGCGCACGATCAGCGCTTCGGCGTCCGCCAGTTCGCCCGGAAGCGACTCTTTTGTCGTCTGCACGATATTCCAGCCCGTCTTTTTCAATAGTTCTACGCCGCGCTCGCTGATATTGTCTGCAATGATAACTTTCATGGCTCCTCGTTTTCGGGTAATCGCCGCCGTGGCTCACTCAGCGGTCTCTTCCCGTGTAGTGGAAACTAACCAAATTACTGTGCACTGAACGGGCTGTCAATCGCACAAAACATTTCATTCCCTCAGAAATTCGGTGAGCCGCCAGTCGCCTCTGCTATAGTTCACAAAAGGGAGTGGGACATGACTCTTTCCGAGCAGATCCAGAAAGACATTGTTGCTGCCATGCGTGCCAAGGAAGAGCTGCGACTCAGCGTCTTGCGTATGGTGAAGGCCGCTATCCAGCTGAAAGAAGTTGAGAAAAAGCGCCCGCTCGACGGGCCCGAATCGATCCAGTTGCTGCAAACCCTCGTCAAGCAGCGCAAGGAATCCATCGACCAGTTCGCCAAGGGCGGCCGGCAGGACCTCGTCGACAAAGAAACCAAGGAACTCCTCGTTCTTGAAGCCTACCTTCCTGCCGGTGCTTCGCAAGCCGAGATGGACGACGCCATCGACAAAGCTATCGCCGCTACTGCAGCCACTTCCATGAAGCAAATGGGCAGCGTTGTGAAAGCCGCGAAGGATGCGCTCACTGGTAAAGCTGTAGATGGCAAGGCACTCAGCGACCGCGTCCGGGAGAAACTCTCCAAGTTGGCCTAAGCAGTCGCCTCGTCATATTTTTTAGTGACTCCACATGCCCCTGCCATTACAGATTCCCGTTCGTTACACGGAAGAAGATGCCGGCTATGTCAGCATGCGCCCGGTCGTGAAGCAAACCTTCCGCCTAAACGAATTAGCGGACATGGTCGTAAGCGTGACCGGCAAAGACGCCACCCGTGTGCAGCAGATTTTCCGCAATGGAACCGTCGTATATAACGGCTACCGCTATTCGTGGGATGGTATCTCCGCCGAACCCGCCGAGATCACATCGTTGTTGCGTCCATTTCCCGATGACGACCCGGCCCGGCCCTTCCACGCGGAAGAAGCAAAAAGTGTGCTGCTCGAAATGGGCGGCGGACCACAACGCAACGTCGTAGAGATTCTTCGCAGCGATGCGTCGGAGAAAAAACTTTTTGGCAAGAACTCGCCCTGGGACGTTCTCGTTCAGTGCGCGCGCGACGCCACGGCACGCTATGAAAAATATTCGCATGCCCGCAAGGCTGACCTTTACCGCATCACATTGCCTTTTGAGAACGGCCAGGCCCTTCTGGCCGCGATGCTCGAATCGGCTCCTCGCGGACTGCGCTATCGTTGGACCACCTTGCGCCCGCCCGCGGTAGTCATCTTCGTTTGTCCGCGCTAGCCAGAAGTCTCAACGAAATAAACGACCATTGTCCTCTGCTAAAACACAAACGAGACGCTGCCATCCTGAAGAGCCCGTCGTTTGCGCCCGAAAGATCTCAATTGAAACACCGTGCACGATTCCAGAGATCCTAGGTTGCGGAAACCGTGCCACGCAGCGTGAAACTTTGTCGGTTGGGCACGCTGCCGTAGGTCAGGAATTTGTGGTTGCTGGTTCGCTGCTCATTTCCCGGCAGGCTTCAGTACCGCGGTATTTCGTTCGTCGCCGACGATGACACGGTAGAAACTCTTCAGTTGTTCGAGCTTATCCAGCGGCACGCTGAGTTCCTTGATCTCCATCGTTCGTGTGTATGTCAGCACATTTCCCTTCGCTTCCGTTTTGCTGTGGTAGCTCGCAAAACTGTAGTCGGCATCCACCGGAGGCGGCAGGTCGTCCACCGTATAACCTTCCGGAAGCTTGATTTCGTAGCTATCTATATTTTTTGTCGGCCCGTCGAATTCCACTGGATACTTGCGTGGCTCTTTCCTCTCCAAAATGTCACTGGACCAGTTTCCCAGAACTCGGGGCCGCACCAGGAGAAGGTCTCCTGCGTTTTTCGCGTATTTATACGAGGTGAAGGAATATATGTACCTGAAGGGCTGGTCGTGAACCTGGAGGTTGGCGACGCTCGCGGAAGTAATCTCGAAAGTGCCGAGCGAACTCGATAGCAGCGACTCGATAGGTTTGATGCGGTCTACGTCCTTCGTGGCTGCGCGCAACGCGTAACGCTGATTCGCTGCGTTGTCGCCCTGCCGAATTTCAGTAACTTTTCCACTCAGAGTTCCTTCCGGAGACAGTTCCAGCTGTGCTGTCCGCCGATTCCCGCTTGCAGAAGTTGCAAGCTTTGGTACTTGAATCAATTCCCCCCCGTCATCCGTGACCAACAGCCCATAGCTTCCCTGAAGGTGACCTCGCAATTGTCCGAATGGCGTGACCTCGCTCGTGGGATCGAAGATCAGTAACCTGCCCAGTTTTGGATGATTGTAGATGGCCACGAGCGATGGATCGGTGACATTGTCCGGCAACTTTATGCCCATTATCTCGTGGTTGAACCAGTACATATTTGGAGGCGTTTCCGGTCTGACTGCGCCCCTTCGGGTATTAATATCAAGATAGTAGGAATCGACGCCGAGCTCTTTCAGCATCGCACTCATTAATGTCACCTTGTCCTTGCAGTCACCGTAGCGGTGCGCAAAAACCTCTTCGGCGGCATGTGGCTGCCATCCTCCAATTCCTAACTCGATGGCGACGTACCGGATGTCTTTCTGCATAAAAGCCGCAATGGCTTGCATCTTCCCCAGTGTCGTCGTGGCGGAAGCCGCCAGCTCTGAAACTTTCTGCTTAAGCGCGGGTGAGGGATTGCGCCTTCCCTGCAGCAAACCTGATTCCCAGTTGGCCATCTCCGCCCAATTTTCAAATCCCTTCTTTCCCGATCCGCCCGGTGGGAGAAATGACACTATCATTTGCGCCGCAACAGCACGCCAGGGAGGCATGTCGTCTTCTTCACGAATGCCAGCCAAGTCCGTGACTACCCATTGCCATTGATTTGCGCCCGACGATGTGGGCTGGATCTCCTGATGATTGATCCAGTTCGCCTTGTATTCCCAGCCCTGCGGAAGTTGCAAGGTATAACGCGCCTCGCGCACCGGGTTCCGGCTCTGAAAGTGCCACCAGTCTTGCAATATGAACGGTTTGCTTTCAATCTCAATTTCGTAGCCCACAACATTCCCTGGGTCCGCGGCGGGGATTCTCAGGATGCGATCCTTGACATCCGAGATCAATTCAGAGGAATCGACCCCGGCTAAAGACACGTCCAGCGCTTCTTTGTCCTTAACCTCATAATCCTTCCCCTGTGAAGGAATACACCAGGCTTTCATTCCGGTGATCTTGCGATTGGAATCAAATTCCGCATACGCGATGCCGTAATCGCGTCCCCCCGGCCTTAGGATTTTGTAGGCCCGTCGTTCGACGATCTTTATCTTGCCTTCCGATTGAACGGCCGTGACGTCCTCGGAGTACAGGGTGACCGCATCGGTCTTCTCATCATGCGGTGGGAGTGGCGAGCTTGCCGCCGCATGCATCCAGGCTGGAGCATCCCCAGCCACCGTTGGCGACGGCCAGTAGACACAAGCCCACAACGCAAGAGCACCACCGGCCAGTCCAGATTTGCGGAGCGGCATTCGGCTATTGGCTGACCGACGTACTGACCGGCTGAAGCAAAATCTGCTGATCATCCTGAGTCCTCACCAACTGATAGAAGTTGCGCAAAATCGGGTAGGAGTCTTTCGGCACGATCACTAAATCGCTGCGGATTTCGCGCCGCATGTGTAGCAGGCCTTTCTGGTCCTCCACACTGAGCTTGTAATCTACCGCCTTGGCATCCTGGTCCACTGGCTTGGGCAAGCTGGCGGCTTTCCATCCCAGTGGCAAATCGATCGTAAGATCATCGATCTCCTTATACGGATACTCGAAGTACACTGGATGGATCCGGTCCGCGTGCTCAAACAAGTGCTTCTCATTGGCCGAAAAAAGGCTTGCGGGAAGCAAAACCTTGCGTCCTGCGGCGGAGGCGAATCCTGGCACTTTCAGAGTGAACTCCGCTGCCAACCCTGGCTCCGAACTTTTCCAGTTTGGTTGGCTTGTCAACTCCACTTCGCTTCCCAAGGCGATGGACTCTTTCACTTCGTCTTCAAGCAGCTTTTTGCGGTTCGCGTCATCCTCGTTGCGTTCTTCTACACGCCGTCGCATGGCCGCAAGTCCCGTCCATGTGACTGTCACCTTGCCTGCCAGGGAGCCGTCCTCCAGGAGTTTCAGATCACCCTTGTGCTCAACGCGAGAAGCATCGCTCTCTGGCAATGTTGTGAAGATCCATTTCCCGCCATCCTTGTCGAGCCGCAGACCAGCGACATTTGTTTCCATCCAGGGCAGCATCCCGAACGGAGTGAATTCCGCTCCTGGGTCGAAAAACATGTCCTTCCCGTCGACCTTGACGAGAACTATGTTGGCATCGAGTTCCCGGCTGTTCAGACGCTCCTTATGGAAGAAGTACTCGCCTCGGCCGGACACCAGGCATGGATAGCCCTCGAAACCCGCCGCCCGAACCAGTCCGAGGAAAAGCCAGGTAATGCCCCAGCCGCTGCCGTATTGCTCTTTCCAAAGTTCCTCCACATTCGCAGGAGGTTTGAGTTTTTCCCTTTTCTCTTGCTGTTCCGTCTTGCTCACCTCATAGCTCAAATTGCGAACCTGCTGTGTGCGCGCATAGATCTTTTGCAGCTTCACCATCGGAGGGTCGCCTGGCGAAACGATTTGCGCCACGGCTTGCTCCATCGCCTTCCGTTTGTTTACGAAATCCTCGACCCGTCCGTTTTGTTTCTTCCCAAAATTGACCCAGAATTTATCGGGATTCATTTCCATTGGGCCGTCGCGATAAATAAAGTTGACCCGGAATTTCAGCTCATTTTCCGGAGGCATGTATTCTTCCGTCTGGAATGCCGGGATATTGTCAGCCTCCATCCGGATAATGTGGTCAGGACCTTCCTTTGCCTGCTCCGTTCCACCAGGCAAGCCCGCAGGGGAAACCCATTGTACCGACCAACCCTCTCCCACATACGGCTTCAGACTGAATTTTGCACGCTTGGTGAAAAGTTCCTCACTCAAAATCCACCGTGAATTGAAAATCTGGTACTCAGCGAAGTCGTAATTGAAGCGGTACTCAATGATGCTGCCCACCGATGCTTCTGGCATCGAGAAGGTCTTGGCCAGATATTTCAGCGTTTTCGATTTCACAATCGTGTTTTCAAAGATTTTCCCCTCGTAATTCACGATTGTTCCATCCGGACGGATGGTTCTGGCGCGAATCCCGCTTACCTTGTATCCCCCTTTATCGAAAGGGATCTCGACGTTGGCATATTTGCGCCCTTCTTCTGTAAGGATCTTGATCCGAAGATAGTTGTATTCCGTGGAAGCCGTTCCTTTGTCATCCCGGTCGACTTGGCGATACAGATAGATCGCCGGCGCTCCCGGCGCCTTCGGCTCGCTGGTCATTTTTAAGTCGGTGGGATCAATCGGCAGCCAATCGTCTCCTGCCTGGACGAGTCGTCCCGGCGCAAGAAGAAATGTCGCGCCAATCAGGGTCAGGAGCAATACGCAACGCCGGATGAACATAAAGCGCTCCAGATATGGATTTGTTGAACCCGACTTCGAGGGGACACACACCAAACCAACAATCGTGCGAGCTCTCGGACGGGCGGTGCCGCTAGCCTTTTACTGTTGACAAACTTTAAATCGAAATATAGCCGACAATATCGTTCACACGTGTCGCTGTCAAGAGAACTCCCGTTACTCTTTGTGCCCTTACTTAGGCTATATCCGTTCCTCGCCGCTGCGCTTTGCGGCTTACTCCGGCGCAAACCATCGCTGAATGGGCACGGGAATACTCCCGGGACAGAAGTGAAAACCTGTACAGAATTTCTTGCAGACACCGCGAACAGGGGCCCCAATCTTCGAACTCTCTCCGGTCGGCAGCTCCCACGTTCCGCCGCCAATTACCAACCTGGAGCACTCGGATGCCTGGACAATATGCACGCGCTTCTTCGCTGTCAAGAGAACCTCCGTACTTTTCCGCGCGTTCTGATAGTAATCCCTTTCCCACATCCCTCCGCTGCGGCATAATCCACCGCATAGTCTTCAACTGAGTTCCACCCGCCATCTGGGATAGGGAGGCAACGGTGAGCGACCGTCCATGGAGTTCCACGGCACCGGCAGGAGAATTTCGCAGTTATGTACCGGCTTCAGAAAGTCTGACTGAGTTTTCCTTACGCGCGGTTTTGCTGGGAGCGATCTTCGGCCTTCTATTTGGCGCTGTTACCGTCTATGTCGGTCTTCGCGCCGGCCTCACCGTTTCCGCTTCAATTCCTATCGCCGTTCTCTCCATCAGCATCCTGCGGGCATTCGGGCGCTCCACCATCCTGGAAAACAACATCGTCCAGACCACCGGCTCGGCGGGAGAATCGCTCGCCGCCGGCGTCATGTTCACTCTCCCGGCGTTGATCTTCCTTGGCTTCGGCTCGGAGTTCACCTTCTGGCGAATCTTCCCTCTCGCTCTTCTTGGCGGCTGGCTCGGCGTGCTTTTTATGGTTCCTTTGCGCCGGCAACTGATTGTGAAGGAACACGGCAACCTCACGTTCCCTGAAGGCACAGCCTGCGCCGACGTTCTAGTCGCCGGCGAACGCGGCGGTTCTTTTGCTGGACGCGTGTTCTGGGGTCTCGGCCTCGGCGGCGTTTACACCTTCTTGATGAACACGGTGCAGGCCTGGACCTCTCAGCCCGAAAATCGCCCTAGCTGGTATCCCGGCGCATCCTTTCGCGCCGCCGTCACTTCGGAATATCTCGGCGTTGGCTACATCATTGGTCCGAGGGTTTCCGGAATCCTCTTCGCGGGCGGACTTGTTTCTTGGCTCGTGATCATGCCCGCCATCAAATTTTATGGACAACTCGCAGGCGACACTCCTCTCTACCCTTCTACCATTCCCATTCCGCAGATGACCCCGGACGACATGTGGCGAAGTTACATTCGCCCCATGGGCGCTGGCGCCGTTGCCGCTGCGGGCTTGATTACCTTGCTCCGCACCTTGCCCACGATCGTCGCGGCTCTTCGCGCCGGAATGAAGGATGTGCGCGTCGAGGGCACAGCCGACAACGCCGGCTCCCTCCGCACGGAACGCGACGTACCGATGCGTTGGGTTGTCATCGGGTCGGCCGTAATCGTTGCCATGATGTGGGTCATGCTCACCTATCTTCCCATGCAGGGTGCGGAGACGCGCTGGTATCAAAACCTCTTCGCAGCCGTCTTCGTTGTGGTATTCGGCTTTCTCTTCGTTACCGTCGCCGGCCGCATCAGCGGCCTGCTGGGCAATTCCTCCAACCCCATCAGCGGCATGAGCATTGCCACCTTGATGGCCACCTGCGCCATCTTTTTCGTTGCCGGTTGGACCGCTCCCAACTATTCGGTTCTCGCTCTGATGATTGGCGGCGTAGTTTGCATCGCGGCTGCCATCGCCGGAGCCACCTCCCAGGATCTAAAAACCGGCTTCCTTGTCGGCTCCACGCCCTTCTGGCAGCAGATGGGACTACTCGTCGGCGTCACCATTTCCACCGTCGCCATCGGCGTCACGCTTAACATCATGAACAAGGGTCTGGAAAAATATCTGCCCACGCAAATTCCCGTCAACCTGCAATCTCTTCCCACCGGTGTGAAAGTTGAGCGCGACAATTTTGCCTTCAAGGGCCAGAACTACAAGCTCATCAATTCTCTTGGTTCCCACGAAATTCCCGACGGAGAATATCTCTACAGCGATTCCACCCACCAGATCGAATTTCAATGGGCTCAGGGCATCGGCAGCGACAAGGCTCCCGCTCCTCAGGCGCGCCTCATGGCCACCGTCATCAGCGGCATTCTGAATCAGCGGCTGCCCTGGCGTCTCGTTCTGATGGGCGTTGCTCTAGTGATCGCGGTGGAAATTCTCGGAATCCGTTCACTGGCCTTTGCTACTGGCCTTTATATTTCTGTGGCCACCACTGCGGCGATGTTCGCTGGGGGATTGGTGCGTTGGGCCGTGGAAGCAAGCATGAAGGAAAAAACCAGCACCGACAGTGAGGCGAGTCCAGGAGCGCTCTATTCCAGCGGGTTAATCGCCGCAGGCGGAATCTTCGGACTGCTCGGAATTGTCATCAATCTCTTGCAGGACCCGGAAATCGCCAATCACGTTCCTCACTGGGTCTCTGCCGTCCTGCGTCTACCCTGGCGGCCGGATCTTTTCTCGTTTGGCCCGAAATTGCTTGGCTCGCTGGCCACCAACAATCTCTTCGGCTTGATCATGTTTCTGCTTCTAGCCGGCTCCCTCTTCCACTTCGCCCGCAAAAAGCTGGACTAATCCGGTGGCTCGCAAGACCGTCGCACGACAAAGCACAGACCGGTATCGGCGAGCCAACCGGTGTGTGCTTGTTCGCGTTAGAACTTGAATTTGGCCGTCAGGTCCATCAGTTCGCCAGACATTCTCGCTAGCTCGCGCGCTGCCTTCTGCGAATCGCCCGCGCCGTGCGAGGTGCTTTGCGCCGCTTCCGCCACCCCGGAGATATTCTTGGTGATTTCTCCGGAACCTCATGCCGCTTCGGTTACATTGCGGCTCATCTCGTTGGTTGTGGCGTTCTGCTCCTCAACCCCCGAAGCCACGGTCGCGGAAATGTCACTGATCTGGTTGATGATTCCACTGATGGTGCCGATCACTTCCACCGAGTCCTTGCTGTCCAGCTGGATGGATTCAATCTTCCGGCTGATATCCTCGGTGGCTTTCGCAGTTTCCTTGGCCAGTTCCTTCACCTCATAGGCCACCACCGCCTTTCCCCGCTGCTCCCGAGCGTGCTGCCTCGATCGTTGCGTTCAAGGCCAGCAAGTTCGTTTGCTGAGCGAATCGACGTAATCACCTTGATAACCTCGCCAAATTCGGCGCTCGAATCAGACGGTGACGAAGCTGGGCCAATCGTTTTCTGCGCCACACCTACGGCGGAGCTTGAGACTTTCGCCGCCTCTGAGGCTTTGCTAATCTGGACCAGGGCCTCATCGTTGCGCTCAATCCAAACGCATCGTGTACCGCTCAGGTGCTGTCGAATAGCTGGTTCCAAATCCGTATCCCAATGGCAGTTCGGCGCGCTTCCTCCCTCAGATGCCCTGCCACCCCGCCCACACATTTTTTGACTACCCGCCTTGCACCGCCGTACACTGGCTAACATGCGTACGACGTTCGGCGGTCCGCGAGTTCGCTTTGACTGGCGCAGCTTCATTACTCCCGCCGTCAAGATCCTTGTTTTAACCTGTGCCGGCGTCTTTCTCCTCCAGACCTTGATTGCAGAACTTCGTCCCGGCGCGACAGCCTGGTTTAATCACGCATTTGGACTTGTTCCCACCGGCGTCATTCCTGGCTTGCGCATTTGGCAGCCCTTTACTTACATGTTTCTGCACGGCGGCCTTTGGCATCTCCTCATCAACATGCTCATGCTGTGGATGTTTGGCAGGGAACTTGAACTGGTCTGGGGCAAGAAACGCTTCCTGAATTATTTCTTCGTCTGCGGTGTTGGCGCTGGAATCATCACCATCCTCGTAAAGTTTCTTCAATTTTGGGGACACACGCCTCCGGATATACCAACCATCGGAGCCTCCGGCGCCATCTTCGGCATCCTCATCGCCAATGCCATTCTCTTTCCTGAGCGTCAGATCTGGCTCTTTCCTCTGCCTATCATGATTCCCATGCGTCCCTTCGTAGCTGTGATGGGCGCCATCGAATTCTTCGGCACCATTGATCCCCGCGGAGACGGAGTCAGCCACTTTTGTCACCTCGGCGGCATGCTTGTCGGATGGATCTATCTTCGGCGCAGTTCCTTCCTCTACCGCGTGCGCAACGAAGTTGCTGACTGGAAATACCAGCGCAACCGCAAACGCTTCGAGGTCTACGTCAAGAAAAATAAGAGCGAACCGCCTTCGCGCCCAGACCACTGGGTGAATTGAGTCTTCCCAATAGGCTGCGCAACAATTTTCGATTTTCGCGATTCATCCATCACCCAACCACAGCATCACGTCGTCATCCTGAGGACCGCGCCGTTGGCGGTCCGAAGGATCTCAGCGAACAAAATGTGCAGCGTCTTGAATTGAGGGGTGATGTGTCCAGATACGCGTGCGCCCGAAGAAGTCGGATCGCTTCTAGCCCAGGCTTCCAATCACATGGAACTTCATGAAATTTGTCGTGCCGCGGATTCCCATCGGCGTCCCGGCCACAATCCCGATCACGTCGCCCTTGCGAACCAGCCGCTCTTCCATCAGCCGTTTTTCGGCAATCATCGCCAGACCATCAATCTTCTTAATGTCCGATATGCTTCGCGAGGTAACGCCCCACAATAGCGCCATTCGCCGCCGCGTATGCGCTTCCGGCGAAAACGCCACAATCGGCACCAGCGGGCGGTAACGCGAGACCAGCCGCGCCGTAAACCCGCTGTGCGTGAAAACCGCGATCAGTTTCATGTGCAACTCGCGCGATGCGTGGCATACCAACTCCGCCACGGTTTCCGGCACTTTCAACCTCTCTTGTGTTGCCGGGCGAGGATATTCGTGGATGCTCTCCTCGGCCTGCTCGATGATCCGCGCCATCATGCTGACCGCCTCGACCGGATATCTTCCCGTGGCCGTTTCCGCGGACAGCATCACCGCATCGGACCCGTCGAAAATCGCGTTGGCCACGTCCGAAGCCTCTGCGCGCGTCGGCCGGGGATTCTCGGTCATGGATTCCAACATCTGCGTTGCGGTAATCACCGGGCGGCGAAATTCGCGCGCTCGGGCGATGATGTTTTTCTGCACCACCGGGACGCGCTCCGGATTCATTTCCACACCCAGATCCCCACGCGCCACCATCACTCCGTCTGATGCCCGCAGAATTTCTTCCAGGTTCTCGATGGCTTCCGGCTTTTCCAGCTTTGCGATCACCGGCGTATCTTTTTTCGCGCGCCGGATAAGCGATTTCGCCAGCACCACGTCTTCCGCACGCCTCACGAAGCTTACCGCGATGTAGTCCACACCCTGCTTCAATGCAAATCGTAGGTCCACCCGGTCCTTTTCCGTCAATGCTGGCACATGCAACTGCACGCCCGGTAGATTGATCCCCTTGTGCTCCCCCAGGATCCCGCCATTCACCACGTGGCATTGAACTTCGTGTCCGCGTACGCGCTCCACCCGCAATTCAATCAGGCCATCCGAAAGCAAAATGCGGTCACCGGTCTTCACCTCGTGCGGCAGCGGCCGGAATGTAGTGTTTACCCGCGTCGAATCGCCCAGCACCTTGGCAGTGGTGATCACAAACTTCTGGCCGGTTCGCAGCGCTACGCTGCCGCCGCCCGCCAGCGCCCCAGTGCGAATTTTCGGTCCTTGCAGATCCGCCAGGATCGCAATCGGCTTTTTCATCAACATCGCGGCTTCGCGCAGCGCCGCGATATTCTCCGCGTGTTCCTCATGGGTTCCGTGGGAAAAATTCAGGCGCGCTACGTCCATGCCAGCGTCGATCAACTTGCGGATCATCCGCGGCGTTCGCGTGACCGGCCCGATCGTACAGACGATCTTGGAATGCCGCGAAATCATTCGTCGCGTTTCCCTTTCCTTACGAGACCTCTTTTATTTTGTGACGGAAAACTCTACGACGATTCGCGTCATCAGATCCACGCCCTTCGCGAATCCTGCCAGCGGCAACCGCTCGTCGTCGCCATGCACTCTCCGATCATCCTCTGCCGCCATGGGGAAAGGCCGCAAACCGTAGGCCTGTACGCTGTGCAATCGCAACTGCGCCGAATCCGTTGCGCCTGTGGACATGAACGGCAGCACCGGCGCTCCTCCGAACTCTTGCGCACTCACTTTCACCATCGTTGTGTACAACTGGGTGTCCAGCGCGGAATTCGGTGCCGCCAACCCCGCATCCGGCTGTATCTCCAGAGTTACCGCCGGGTCATTCACCAGCTTTCGCAAATCCCCAACCACAACGTCCGCGGTATCGCCCGGCAGCAATCGAATATTCACCACGGCCCGTGCCTCTGAAGGTATCACGTTCGCGCGTACCCCGGCCTGTAGAATCGTTGGCGCAACCGTGTCTCGCATCATCGAATTCCACATGGGATTTACGTCCGATAACATTCGTTGCGCGTGTTCTCCGCGGTCCGGAGCATCGATCACCCGCATCCATTTTCCAATTTCGTCGTCTTCAATCGCGGCTAATCCCTCGAAGTATCGCCGCGTGATCGATGTCAGATGCACCGGCGCGGTATACGCGCCGATCTTTGCCACCGCCGCCGCAAGATGTACCACCGGGTTGTCTTTCGTGGGAACCGACGAGTGCCCCGACGGCCCTTTGGCAATGACGGAAACATCCACGGGCACTTTTTCTGCCGCTTGGATCGCCACATACTGCACTTTGCCGTTCTTCAACACCACCTTGCCGCCCTCATTGATCGCAAACCCCGCGGCAAATTTATCCCAATACTTCGCAATCAGGATTTTCAGGCTGGCTTCCCCAAATTGCTCTTCATCCGTGGTGGCCAGGAAAATCACGTCGCGGTTCAGATGCACGTTTCCGCGTTTCAGCGCGATGAACGCAGCCAGGTTCGCGACCAGCATGCCCTTGTCGTCGATCGATCCTCGGCCATAGAGGTACCCATCCTTGATCACGCCGCCGAACGGATCGACCGTCCACTTGCTCTTGTCCACTCCCACAACATCCATGTGCGCCACCAGCAGCAGCGCCTTCGACGGATCCGCCACGGCGCTGCTTCGCAGCCGAGCAACCAGGGCGCTGCGCCCCGGCGCTACCTCCAGAAACTCCGGCGTGATTCCCTCCTTGGTCAAAATGCTGGCAATGTACTTCGCCGCGGCCTGTTCATTCCCCGGAGGATTCGTGGTGTTGATCTTCACCAACTCAACCAGCCAGTCCTGTGCCTCACGCGCCAACGCGCTGGTATTCCCCACAACCGATTCGCTCGGCGGTATCCCCATAGCAGAGGGTGCCTGGGCAACCTGCGCACGCAGGAGTCTTGCTTCCGCAAAGAACACCAACACAACAAACACAGCCGCAGAACCGCGCTTCCAACTCAAAAAGCACCCCCAGGGCGAATCAGTTTTGCTACCGGTAAAAAAACATACTAACATGCGGACTTAGGCTTCTCGGCGACTCATCCGCTGTCGTTGCCTTCTCGGTACTCCTGAGGGGACTTTTTTGCTGAACAGCGCGTGGGCCGCCGGGTGCATCTAATGGGGGAGAATCTGGGAGACAAGGATGACAAAGGGTTTTTCTTTAATCGCTAGTCGACTCGTAGCTGCGGCCGCTTCGGCATTTCTGCTCTGTTCCATCGCTCTGGCGCAGGCGCCTGAGGGTCCACAGACCAGTGCGCCACCCCAAGCTAATCCCGCGCCTCAGCAGAAGCAAGGGCCTCCCAAGCAGCAAGCCCCTCCTGAAGCCGGTGTCACCATCGCCGTCGAAGTCCCCGTCGTGACTCTCGACGTTATTGCCGCCACCCAGCACGGTGATCTCATTCCTGGCCTCAAAAAAGAAAATTTTCGCATTCTCGAGGACGGTCAGCCACAATCCATCACCAATTTCGGCCCATCCGATGCGCCTATTACCATGGTTGTCTTGATGGAATTCAGCGCCCGCTACTCCGGCTGGTTCGCTTATCAAGCCAAATATTGGGCCGACGCGTTGTTCCCTAATCTCAAGCAGAAAGACTGGGTCGCCCTCGTCACCTTTGACATGAACACCCGAACTGATGTGGATTTCACCCAAAACAAGGACGAGGTACGCCAGGCTCTTTATCAGTTGTATTTTCCCGGCTTCAGTGAATCCAACGTCTTTGATGCCATACTCGATACCGTCGACCGCCTCAAGGATGTGAAGGGCAAGAAATCGATTCTGGTTTTGGCCAGCGGCGTGGATACCTTCTCGAAACACACTCTCGATCAAACCTTGAAGGGCCTTCGCGGCACTGACGTCACCATTTTCTGCGTCGGCGTCGCCAAACCGCTTATGAATTACATGGAGTTGCACAACAGCCTGGGCGGCATGCGCGAATTGAATTTCCTTCAGGCGGAAAATCAATTGAAGACCTTCTCGCAGATGACCGGTGGCTTTTCCTGGTTCCCGCAATTTGACGGTGAACTCCCGGGGATTATGCGCGAGGTAACAGAATACCTCCGCCACCAGTACACCATCACCTACACCCCGACGAATCACAACACCGACGGCAAATATCGCAAAATTAAAGTTGAACTTACGGCTCCGGACGGCAGTCCGCTGGTCGTCACGGACCAGAAGGGCAAAAAACAGAAGTGGGTGGTCTACGCCAAGGAGGGCTACACCGCTCCCAAGGGCGGCGTCGGCGACTGAGCCGCGCCCGCGCCAACGGACGCACGCTAATAGCCTCGCGAAAGATCTATCCGGTTGAACAACTCGCGGCCGCCAAACCATCGTTCCAGCAGCTCCGCCAGAATCTCGGTTTGCCGTTTCCACAGCCGGTCGCTCACCGCACTCGTGTGCGGAGTCATCATCAGGTGCGGCGTCTTCCACAGCGGACTGTCCGCTGCCAGGGGCTCAATTGCCGTAACATCCGGCGCCGCGCCTCCCAGCTTTTGTTCGACACATTGCCCATGATATAGACGCAGTACGTTTTCTCCACGGAGAAACCTCCTCCGACCTGTCATCCTGAGGACTGCGTCGTTGGCGGGTCGAAGGATCTCAACTGATCCGTGTTCTAGATGAAACCTATGGCAGCCACTTTATCGCTCAACCCTACAGCTCTCTACACTTTTGCCTTCAGCCGCAGATCCTTCCCTGTCATATCGGCAGGCGCAGGCTCGCCTAGGATCCCCAGCATGGTCGGCGCGATGTCGCGCAGTGCCCCTCCGGGAGAAAGCTGCAGCTGGTCATTTTCCGTGACGCAGACGAACGGCACGGGATTGGTAGTGTGATACGTGTGCGGTCCTCCGGTCGTCGGATCGATCATGGTCTCCGCGTTGCCGTGATCCGCGGTGATCATCCACGCTCCACCGCGCGGCTTCATCGCCTGATAGATGCGCCCCAGCCCGGCGTCGACAGTCTCGACCGCCTTGATCGCCGCTTCGAGTTTGCCCGAGTGCCCCACCATGTCCGCATTCGCATAGTTCATGATGATGGCGTCGAATTCGCCCTTCTCAATTGCTTTTACCACCGTCTCCGTAATTCCTTGGGCAGACATTTCGGGCTTCAGATCGTAGGTCGCAACTTTCGGCGAAGGCACCAGGATTCGCTGTTCCCCGTTGAATGGCTTCTCCACGCCCCCATTAAAGAAATATGTCACGTGCGCATATTTTTCTGTTTCGGCGCAGCGCAAATTCTTGTACTGCAAATCCTGAAACACTTGCGCCAGGATTTGTTCCAGTTTTTCTGGACTCAGCACCGCCTGTAGCCAGGGCCACTTCTTGTCGTACTTCGTCATGGCGACATAAAACAGATTCTTCGGCCGCTTCGGATCCGCAAATTTGTCGAAGTCCGGCCCGGCGAGCGCATACGTCATCTGGCGCGCTCGATCCGCGCGGAAATTATAGAAAATCACCGCATCGTCATCCCGGATCAAGCCGACCGGCGGCGCGGAAGGGCCCTCGCCACGCGTAATGACCACCGGCTTCACGAATTCATCCGTCACGCCCTGTTCGTAGCTGCTCTGCAACGCCGCAACGGGATCGTTGCTGCGCGTCTCGGCTTCGCCGTGCGTCATCGCGCGGTACGCAAGCTCGATTCGCTCCCAGCGATTGTCGCGGTCCATGGCATAGTAGCGCCCCACGACCGTGGCGATTTCCCCCTCGCCCAGCTCCCGCATTTTCTGCTGTAGCTGGCGAACGAAATCGTGTCCGCTGTTTGGCGGAGTGTCGCGGCCGTCCATGAAGCAATGCACGAACACTTTTTCCACCTTGTGCTGCTTGGCCATTTCCAGCAGCGCAAACAAATGGTTGATGTGTGAATGCACGCCGCCATCGCTCAGCAATCCCAGAAAATGCAACTGGCGCTGTCGTCCGCGATCCATGGCCTGCTGAAACAGCGGCACCTGGTCCAACTGCTTGCTGGCAATTAGCAAATCAACACGCGTGATATCCATGTGCACCACTCGCCCCGCGCCCATGTTCATGTGGCCCACTTCGCTGTTGCCCATTTGTCCCTCGGGCAAGCCCACAAATGGCCCCGACGTCTGGATCAACGTGTTCGGAAATTTGCGCAACAATTCGTCGTAATTCGGCTTCCTCGCCATGGCAATGGCGTTGCCCTTCGTTTCCGCGCGGTACCCCCATCCATCCAACACTGTCAGCACAATCGGTTTTGGTCGTTTCGCCATGGTTTTTCCTTAGCGCCCCGTTTCTTCGACTGCTTCGCGTGCAGGGCATTCCTGTTTCGATTTTTTCGTGCGTTCGTGAATCGCGCACGCAGAAGCGAGAGAGAAATCTTATCGTGCAGCGAATTCGCGCAGAGCGGTGAGGAGGCGCTCCACTTCTTCCATTGTATTGTATTGCACCAACCCGATGCGCAGCAGACCGCCCAGCGATTCCACGCCAAGCCGCTCCGTCAGGTTCAACGCGTAGTAGTTTCCATCCCAGGTGAAGATGCCGCGTTCGCCAAGGAACGTGGCAATCGCCGTCGGGTTGTGATTACCGATACGCAGCGAAAGCGTTGAGCAGCGCTCCGCAGAACGTTTTGGATCGGTGATCCCGTAAATGCGCAGGCCCGGGATCGACTGAAGCCCATCGATCAGCCGGGCCACCAAACGCGATTCGTAAGGGACGGTCGTGCCATACGCCGCGGCCAGCGCTTCTCGCCTCGTCTTCACCGTTGTGTCGCAATGCCGGCCCAGTTCCGCCAGATATTCCACCGCTCCGCCGATCCCCGCGATCAGTTCGTGCACCTGCGTGCCGGTCTCCCAACGCTCCGGCGATTGATTCGTTGCGGGCCGTACTTTGTAGGGATGAAAGCGGTCAAGGTGTCGCCGTTTTCCGTAAAGCGTGCCCATATGCGGCCCAAAGAACTTGTACGGCGAGCACACCAGGAAGTCGCAATCGAGTTCCTTCACATCGATCAATCCGTGCGGTCCGTAGTGCACCGCGTCGATATACACCAGCGCCCCGGCAGCATGCGCCAGCTTGGTGACCTCGGCAACCGGGTTGATCGTACCCACGGCATTAGAGGCATATCCCACCGCCACAAGCCTCGTTTTCTCGCTGAGCTTGCCGCGCAAATCCTCCATATCCAGCGTGCAATCCTCTTCCCGGATGTCCACTTGCCGGATCACCGCGCCTTTTTCTTCTAGCGCTTTCCAGGGGGCGAAATTCGCATCGTGATCCAGAGTTGTCAGCAGAATCTCGTCACCGGCTTTCAGTTCGCAGCCGATCGCGCGAGAAATATCGAACGTAATTGTGGTCATGTTCTGACCGAAAACGACCTCGTCCTTATCGCAATGGAAAAAATCCGCCATTGCCCCGCGAACATTGCTGATCATTTCGTCGCTTCGACGGCTGGTCACGAACGCACCGCACGTGTTGGCGTTCGCGTTCATGAAGTAGCCCTGCACCGCATGCATTACCTGTGTGGGTACCTGCGTTCCCGCGGGTCCATCCAGAAATGCCGCGGGTTGTCCATGCACTTGCATCTTTAACGACGGAAACTGTGCCCGAACCCACGCAACATCCAGCGTTTTTTTTGCAGTTGGATTCACTACTGGTGTGCCCATGGCTGTTTTCTCTGAGGACTCCGAACTGTTCTCCCTATTTTCCAGACGCAACTCTAGTCTCTCATACACAAGCGGCGGCGTGTTAGCATCAGAGAGTTGTTCTCCACTCATGCCGATTCGGCGCCGGCTATCAACTCCGCGCCGTGAGCCACCTTGAGGTCTCGATGTCCGAACCATTCCCTCCCACCAGTCGGACGCGCGTGGTGCGCGAAGCGAATCGCGCCGTGTACCACCGCGAAACCATTTACCAGATTCTTGACGAGGCTTTCGTCTGCCACGTCGGATTTTCCGCCGACGGCCAACCCTTCGTCATCCCTACAATGTTTGCTCGCGTGGGCGACGCGATCTTTTTTCACGGCTCGGCGGCCAGCCGCATGCTGCGCGGTCTCGGCGATGGCCTGCCCGTTTGCATCACCGTCACGCTCATCGACGGGCTGGTTCTGGCGCGTTCCGTTTTCAATCATTCCATGAACTACCGCTCCGTAGTTGCTCTGGGCCTCACAACGCTGATCCAGGAGCCGTCAGAAAAGCTGCAGGCGCTGAGAGCCTTTACAGAAAAGTTGCTTCCGGGTCGCTGGCACGACGCGCGCCAGCCCAACGAACAGGAATTGAAGGCCACGAGCATCTTGAAACTGCCCCTCACGGAAGTCTCGGCGAAAGTCCGCACTGGTGCAGTCGAGGACGATACTGAGGACTACGCGTTGAACGTGTGGGCAGGGATTATCCCAATGCACCTGGTGGTCGACGCACCACAGCGCGACGACCGCTGTGATCCCGCAATCCCGACTCCCGCCTACGCCGCAAATTTCGGGAGCAACCAATGAGCGACTTCACTCCTGCACCCGTAAAACCGGTCGTCTCTTTTTCCGCGTTGGAAGCACTGGACATTCGCGTCGGCACAATCGAGCGCGTTGAGGATATTCCCCGCTCCGAAAAACTCTTGAAGTTAACAGTAAATTTCGGCGATCACTCGCGCACCATCCTCGCCGGAATGAAGCAAGAACGTGAAAATCCGCGAGAGGTCGAGGGCAAGCAAGCGCTGTTCGTCTTAAACCTGGAGCCAAAGAAAATGGCCGGAGAAATCTCCCAGGGCATGCTGTTCGACCTTGGCGATGCAGATGGCATCCTGCCAGCTCTTGCCACTCCAGAACGCCCCGTCCCCAACGGCACCCGCGCCGGCTAAAACACGCGGCTGTAGCGGCCGCCTTTCTGAGGCGGGCGCTTGCTTTGAAATAGAAGTGATTGGCTCTACTTTGAACGCGTTGTCATCCTGAGCGGCGCGCCGTTTGCGCCGCTCAGGACCTCAACCCATACGCCACGCACGATTTCAAAATCTCGCGATGCCCGCTTTACGCCCGCACCGCGCGCAGAAAATCCGCCAACATCCCGTAACCCGTGGCTTCAACCCCGGGATTGTGCTCCACCAGCGATAACCCAAAAACGTCCATATCAAATCGAATCGCGGAGCTCGTCCCCTCCAGCCCCGCCATGGGATCCGATAGCAGCAAAAGCTCGGGGCTGACTCGGCAATCCACGCCATCGCCTCGCCGTTCTGCCCGGCACACCAACTTGTAGCGCATCCCCGCAGCTCGCACCGACCGAATCTTTTCCTCGGTCAAATCCTGAATCCCCGTCCGCCGTACTTGATCGATCCTCGTCGGTACGCCCATCAGAACGGTGGCCAGCACCGCCACCTTTACCGCCGAATCCCAGCCGTCCAAATCCTGCGTCGGATTGGTCTCCGCGATGCCCAGCGCCTGCGCGCGCTTCACCCCATCCTCAATCGAGCGCCCTTTCTCAACCTCTGTCAGCACTACGTTCGTCGTGGAATTCAAAACTCCCGAGAATCCACGCAAGTCCGCCAGCGGCAGCCCCGTGGGAAACAACGAAAAAATTGGCACGCCGTCCATCACCGTGGATTCAAAAAGAAATTGCCGTCCCTTTTCCCGTGCCAGAGCCAGCAATTCGCCGTACGCATGAACAATCGGCCCTTTGTTCGCGCTGATCGCGTGCGCCCCGGCTTCCAGTGCCGCCACGATATGCTCAATCGCTGGCTGCCCCGTTTCCGCATTCAGCGAACTCGCCTCAAACAGCACATCGGCTTTGCTGCGCTCGATCCATTCGCGCACATTGCGCACCGGATGCGTCGGCGTTGGAAAGTGGCCGTTCAGGATGGAGATTGGATTCAGCCCGTCGGGATCCGTCAACCAACCGATGCGGCGTGACGCCACGCCCGTAAGACGCCAGCGCACGTCGTGTTTTCGCCGCAGCTCCGTTTCTTTGGAAATCAGCAGGCGCAGCAACGCGCGCCCCACGTGTCCAAAACCCACAATGGTCAGGTTATAGGAAGGAATGGGCTATCTCCTCAAAACACTGCGAGGTACCGCTGTAGTCCTGCTCGTGGCCTCAGTGTACAGCCGAAAGTTTTGCGGCCGCCGCGGAGATGTGTTGCGCTTCGCTCTCCAGCACTTTGGCGACGCGCGCCGCGGACTCTTCCGCTTCTTTCCACTTTTTCTGTTCCAGCCCTTCTCGCACCGCGGGAATCGCCTTCGCCGCATATCCCGTATACACGCCGGGCGCGTACAATTCGTGCTTGTACCAGAAGCGTCCCGGCAGGCCTTCCGGCGTAGTCAGCTTGTGCTCGCACTGAATCAGCATCGCGTTCACTTCCTTCACAGAGGCGGACGCGAGCGCCGCGCCTCCGTTCGCGCCGACGCGGTCCAATGCCTTCTGGTATTCCGCGGAACTGCGTTCCAGCGATTCCACGGCGTTATCCAGCGGCGCGAAGTTCAGGTGCGGCGGAACCTCTTCCTTCTTTGGAGTTACCCAGGAATAGCGAGGGTCGGCGGTCGCCTCGTACATGCCCTCCGCCAGTTTCTGGTTGTTCTCTTGAATCTCCTCGCGCTGCTTATCCGCGAATTTTTCCACTTCGCGAACGTACATTTTAACGTCGTCCGCAAAATCGGAAAATTGAAAGGGCAACAAGTCGGCATCGGCCATCCGCACTACGGATGTGCTGCCTGCCTGCGCCAGCGCTCGCCCATACACGAAATCCTTGTCGCTGAAATGCGTGTACCAGTAGAAATCATCGTAGATGGAGTGGTAGATTCCCCCGCCATCCTCCCCGCCAAACCCAATCCCCAGCGAAGCAACGCCGGCAAAATTGATGAACGGCGCATGGTCCGAGCCGCCGCCAAGCATCTCCAATCGCAGATCATGACGGCTGCGCAATTCGCGCAAGGCCTCTGGCGTCTTGGCTCCTTCGATTTCCTTCAACTGATCGCGCTTCCACGCAGACAGCTTTGTCTCCGGGTCTTGCACGTCGCGCGCCACGTCGTTGATAAAATGTTCCAGCGTGTGCGAGCCTTCCAGCGCAAAATATCCCCGGCTATTGCTGTCGGAATTGATGTACACAACCGCATGTTTGCGCAAGTCGTCCGCATGCGTTTCCACCCATTCGGTTGAGCCCAGCAAACCCGGCTCTTCCCCGTCCCACGCGCAATAAATGATGGTGCGTTTTGGCTTCCATCCTTGCTTCACCAATTCGCCGATGGAGCGCGCTTCTTCCAGAACGGCCACCGCTCCAGACAGCGGATCCTCTGCGCCGTTTACCCACGCATCGTGATGGTTGCCCCGGATCACCCATTCATCCGGAATCATCGATCCGGGAATTTTTCCAATGACGTCGTAAAGCGGCTTCATATCCCAGTTCGAAAACATTTTCAGATGTACTTTCGCGGCACCTGGCCCTAAGTGGTAGGTGATAGCCAATCCGCCCTGCCAGGCTCGCGGAGCAACGCGTCCAGTGATGGCAGTCAGCAACGGTTGAGCATCGGCGTAAGAAATGGGCAGCACTGGAATCGTCGTCAACGACTTCGATTCCGCAATCGGTATCCGCTTTGCATCCGCCGTGGCGCCGACTCCCGGCGTCAACGGATCGCCCATGTACACCGTGCTATCCTGCACGCTGCCCCGCTGCACGCCCTCGCTAGGCCGCCATGCGCCTTTGGGGAACACATCACCGCCGGCATAACCATCATCACGCGGGTCGGAATAGATAAGGCAGCCGACGGCGCCATGTTCCGCGCCCACTTGTGGCTTGATGCCGCGCCAGGAATGCCCGTACCGCGCAATGATGATCGCGCCCTTAACCGAAATCCCAAGTCGATCGAGAATCTCGTAATCTTCCGGCAGTCCGTAGTTCACGTACACCAGCGGTGCCGTAACGTCGCCGTCAATCGAATACGCGTTATACGTTGGCAACTGCTCCGCGGTCTGGTTCGAGGTGGGATCCTCCGGTACCACTGGCTCCTGCAGCTTGGCCGTGAAGTGCGGTCCGCCGTCAACAAGTTCCACCAGCCGTTCTTTGGGCGTCGGATAGAGCACGCTGAAGGTCTCGATCTGCGTGTCCAGTCCGAATTCCTTGAACTTCGACGCGATCCATTCCGCATTGTCTTTGTCGTAAGGCGAACCGACATTGTGCGGGCGCGCCGAAAGCCGCTGCATGTAAGCACGCAGGTTGTCCGGACTTGGAATGGCGCGCAACTTTTCTTCCCACTGTCGCTCAACACGCGACGATTCCGCCGCGTATCCGTAGAGCGGCTGGTCATCCGCCACCACGCGCGACTTCAACGGAAGCAGCGTGCCTGCAAACACAAAAATTCCTGCGAGCAACAACCTTCGATGTGCGTTTCCCAATTTGGCCCCCAATGTGTGCGACGTGGATTATTTCCCGAACCGCGATTTGCTGCAAGTCCGCAATTTCTTTCATTTTGTCATTCCGAACGGAGTCTGCGGAGTGAGGAATCTTTCTTTTCCCAGGTTAGACCCAAGAGGGATTCCTCGCTTCCGTCGAAATAACTTCGCTTCTTAGTTCTCACACACCCTCCGCCACCGGACGATCGAGCCGCAGTATCGTCAAACCCGCCACGGTCAGCAGTATCGCCACACTCACCATCCCTCCAAGAAAGCTCCCCGTCGTTTGCCTCAAATACCCAATCCAGTAAGGTCCGAAACCGCTGCCCAGGTTCCCCAGCGAATTAATCAACGCGATGCTGCCCGCGGCTGTGGCTACCGTCACCTTGCTCGAGGCCATCGCCCAGAACGGCCCGTTCATCGACGACGAAGCTGCCAGCGCCACCGCGAATGCGGCCACACTCGCGGCCACGCCACTCGCAAAGCCCGCCACCAGTAACGCCACCGCGCCGGAAAACGCACACAGCGCGATATGCCAACGCCGCTCGCGCGTGCGGTCGGAGTGCGTGCCCACCAGCACCATCGCCGCCGCCGCAACCAAATACGGCACCGCGGTCAAAAACCCGAGCAGCAAATTCGGCAAGCCACTCAAATGCTTCAACGCACTCGGCAGCCATAAGCTCACTCCGTAGGTGCAGCAGTTCAAGCCAAAGTAAGCAACCGCAAATCCCCACAGCCTCGGATTGCTCCACCAACTCCCATGCCTTTCTGCAACGGATTTCTTTGGTGGCAAGTGTTCGCGTGTCAACTGCTCTCCCAACCAGCCCTTCTCACTGGCCGTCAGCCAGTGGGCTTTCTCCGGACTGTCCGGCAAATACATCCCCGCCACCAGACCCAGTACAATCGCTGGCAGCGCTTCCAGCAGGAACATCCATTGCCAGCCGGCAAGCCCGCCTCGATGATTCCACTCCAGCAGGGCTCCGCTGATCGGTCCTCCAATCACGCCTGAAATCGGTCCTGCGGTCATAAATAGCGCCAGCACCCCGGCCCGCGACGAAGCCGGAAACCAGCTGCGCAGGTAGAAAATCACACCGGGAAAGAACCCTGCTTCCGCCGCCCCCAACAGGAAACGCAGCGCGTAAAATGACCTCGCGGATACAACGAACAGCATCGCCGCGGAAATAATTCCCCAAAGCACCATCAGGAATGCAACCCACCGCCGAGCTCCCACGCGCTGCAGCACCAGATTGCTTGGCACTTGGAACAAAAAGTATCCGCCGAAAAAAATCCCGGCTCCTAGGCCATACACGGCGTCGCTGAACCCCAGCTGTTCCTTCATCTGCAGCGCTGCAAACCCCACGTTGATGCGGTCCAGATACGCGACGACGTAGAGCAAAAACAAAAACGGCAGCAGCCGCCCCCGTATTCTTCTTAGAATCTCTATCCCGTCCTTCGCGCTCGATCGCTGCTCTTCAATCTTCCCCAGAATGCCGGCGACAATTGTCTCCACCGGCGCGTCAATGTCCACTACCATCGCGTCCCCCGGCTCTTCCAGCGTCTTGAATTGATCCTCCAGAATCGATTGGCCGGCAAAGTGACCAGCTCGCTCGCGCATCCGCGCCTCAATCAATTCATACGAACCCTTCAAATACACAAATCGGAGGGCGAGCCCCTGCGACAGCCTGCGTCGGTATTCTTCCTTCAACGCAGAACACGCCAGCACCACGCTCTTGCCCTTCGCTTCATCCGCCGCCAATTCGGCATGAATGGCATCCAGCCACGGAAAACGGTCCGCATCCGTCAGCGCTATCCCGCGATGCATTTTCTCTTTGTGGGCAGGAGTGTGGAACACGTCGGCATCGAGAAAGGCCCAACCCAGACGCTGCGCCAGGATTTCGGCGATGGTGCTCTTTCCCGAACCGGCCACACCCATTACCACAACAATCATCGAATCCCCTCGCATAAAGCGGCGCGCCGAGTTTGTCGCAATCAAGGGGAAGAAGTCCAGCGAATGGCGAGTGACGAAACGCGGGCCCTCACGTCAGCCAGTCGAGCACCCGGTAGTACGCGCCTGCCAACGGCAGTGCCCAGGTATTTCCGCTGCGCAAGCCAATGGGCGCGCCACAAAAGGATATTTTGGAGAAGGGATTATCGTCAGCGTCGCCGCAAATCAGGCCCGCCAGCTTTGCGCCCATCCAGGTAGCGGCGGCCACACCGTGGCCCGCAAATCCAACCGCGAAATGCATTCCATCGATCTTTCCGGAGTGCGGCATCACGTCAAACGCGAAGTCCAGTGTGCCTCCCCAGACATATTCCACCTGGATGGCCCGTAGTTGGGGATAAACGCCGATCATGCCCTGGCGCAGAAGCTCCGCGCTCTCTCGCACCGTGCTTTCCGACTCCGGAAAGAATGCCGCCCTGCCCCCGAAAAGCAGGCGATTGTCGGGCGTCAACCGGTAGTAATACAAAAAGTGTTTGGAGTCGTAGATCATGCGGTTGCGCGGGCTCAATTGTCGCGCCAGGTCGGCGGACAGCGCTTCCGTCGCGATGATGTACGACCCAATGGGAATCACCTTTTTGCGAAGCCATGGCGTCGCTTCCGTCGTATAGGCACCGCTCGCCAGGATCACTTCCTTGGCGCTGATCCTTCCGCGCGAAGTCTCCACCAGAAACACCCTCTGGCCGCCCGTCCAAACCGGATCGACCCGCATCACTCGCGCATGGTCGTATAGCCAAGCCCCGGCGCACTGTGCAGCTTTGCCCAATCCGGCCACAAATTGTGCTGGATTGAGCCCCCCGCTGGTCTCGTCCACCATTCCGCCGCAATAAATCTTCGAACCAATTTCTGCGTCCAACTCGTTCTTCGGCACTATGTGCAAATCGTGATTAAACTCGCGCTTGATTTCAGCAGCCGACTCTGCGAACCCGTCGAAGTGGCTCTGTTTGCAGGCGACTTCGAGGTGCCCGCACCGCGAGAAACTGCACTCAATCCGCTCTTCTTTGACAATCTGCTCCACCAGGTCAATCGAATCCAGCGAAGCAGCGTACATGCGCTGCACCAGCTCACGCCCGTAGCGTGCAATCAACGTCGGCACCGGCAGCTTCATCCCGGTCAGCACCATGCCGCCATTTCGGCAGCTTGCACCCCATCCGATGGTCTCCGCTTCCAGGACGGCCACCCGCACGCCTCGTTTCGCCAGCCCGCGCGCCGCCGAAAGCCCGCAAAAGCCTGCGCCGATCACCGCGACGTCCACTTGTTCCGGCAGCGGACCATCCAAGCCCCGCACAGGCTCTGCCACAGTCTGCAACCAGCAATTCGTCTCTTTGATGGACATGATTTTCTTGAGGAGATTCTATCCGGAAGGTCTCACGACGCACAACTTTAGCCGTCATGCAAAAGGCGTCGCTCAAAAACACAAATCGCGCGCGCGATCATCAATCGCAACATCGAGAATCCCAAGTGTCCGCGGATCAAACCCGCCGCAACACCACGTGCGTAATTTCCGGCGGTGCACCCAGACGTACAGGCGCTCCCACAGTTCCGAGCCCGCGATTTACGTACAACGCCGACAGGCCCTTCGGCGCGTTGGGCATCAGCTTGATGGTCTCGCCCAATCGCTTCGGAACGTCCGGCATCAGCAGCGGCCGGTGATATAACCCCGCCACGTAGTCGGTGATGAATCGCGCAGGGCTGATGCTCACGTCCAGGATTTCCACTTGCACCTGTCCGCCATGGGTGTGGCCCGCCAGCGAAAGTTCAATTCCCAATTCCGCCGCGCGATTGAACGTGTTCGGATTGTGGGAAAGCAGGATGTTCGGCATGTCTCGCCGGACCAGCGGTTCCACGCCGCTGAGCATTTGCATCTTGCGGCCGCTGGGCGTGCGTTCGCGCTGGTAATCCACGCCAATCAGATTCAGTTGTGCGCCCCGATACGCAATCAGCGCATTCTCGCTTCGCAGCAGCTTCATGCCTGCCTGTCGATACAGGCGCTCGGCCAAATCCTCAGCACGGGCGTAAATCTCGTGATTGCCGTTGCAGCCATAAACGCCGAGCGGGGCGCGCAGATGCCTCACTTCCTCGACGCAATCCGCCATGGAATCGTGCATTCCCGTAATCAAGTCGCCGGTCACCACAGCAAGGTCGGCGCCCACGTCGTTCGCCATGTCCACGGCGCGGCGCACCGATTCGCGCGTCATATAACCGCTCAAGTGAATGTCGCTGATCTGTACGATTTCCATGCCGTCCAGTTCGGGCGGCAGGTTCGGCAAAGGAATTTCCACGCGCCGCACTTCATAACGCAGGCGCTCCGCGGCGTATCCGTACATCACGCCAAGGAATGGCGCAGCTCCGGCAACAACACTGGCGGTCCGGAAAAATGAACGTCGCGAGGGATCCGGCACAAAATCCTCGGCGGTGGCCAGGCGCGTATCCAGCTGGGGTTCGGGATTGGCTGGTGTGGAAGTTTTCCAGAACCGGTGCCACAGCCACTCCGCTCCATGCACCGACTTCACGCAAAAATATGCCGCCAGGGCGCTTGCAAACCACAACCCGGCAAACGCGCCAATCGGAGAGTGGCTCGGCAGAATTCGCCCACGATCGGGACGTAGGTTATCGGCCAGGGTGATGATAATGAGCAGTAATCCGACCAAATAGAGCAGTCGCAGGCCCACGCGCAGTGTCAGGCGACCCCAATTGGCGGTCACCCTCCACAAAGCGCGATACCAAAACCGCTGCGAGAAAAACAGCAAGGCCAGGATCGTCAGCGCGATGCTGCTACGCAACAAAATCCAGCTCCAATTCAATGGCTCGGCCCCCTCGACCGTGTCTATCTAGAATACCATGCCAGGGCCCACTGGCCCTTTTTTGAGGCTTGCATGCTTTCAGGGAGTAACTGCCCGTGACTTTCTCAAATCTCCATCCGTATTCATTCTATCGTATGATGACGTTCCACGCGATTCGGTTGGATTCGCCCCGGCCCGCCTTGGGCGAGACCTCCGGTGATGTCCTGCGTCTGATAGCTAATAGGAACCCGTCTGCCTCAATCAGTACTAGACACAAAAGGAGAGAAGCGATGAAACGATTTGGTCTGCTTTTTGCACTTCTGCTTGCGGCCTGCCTCGCGGTGCAGCCCCTTGGCGCCCAGGACGCCAAGAAACCGGAGCCGAAGCCGGCACCCAGCCCCTCGCAAGCGCTGCTGGAGCAATGGAACGATATTGGGCGAAAGCTGATTGCCATGGCCGAGGATTTCCCCGAGGACAAATACGGCTACAAACCTGCCCCTGAGTCTCGCACCTTCAAGGCCAATCTCGTCCATGCTTCGGGCTCCATGTACTATTTTACGGATATCGCCCAGGGCAAGAAGCCACGCTACCCTGACGCCTACGCGGGCGACGATTTGAAAACCAAGGCGGACGTAGTAGCGTTCGTGAAGAAGTGCGTGCAGGATGGCGCGGACGTCATCAAAGCCAAAGGTGATAAGGGTCTGAACGAAGCGGTCAACGACGGCGGACCACATCTGGACCGCCTTTATGACCTCGGCTACGGCCTGAACGAGCATTCCGGCGAGCACTATGGCCAACTGGTGGTCTACTACCGCGTCAACGGCCTGGTGCCCCCAGAATCGCGCCCCAAAAAGTAACTACCGAAATCGTGCCCCATCCTGTGGCTCACACCTTTCAGGGAGAGGCTGTTTCTTCGATGTGGCGCGGGCTTTTATGCCGGTCGATCCAAAAATAATAGCGGAGGCGCGATGCACCGTGCCTCTGCTATTACTTATCCCGCCGCGGTCCCCGCGATTCCCTTCTCCAAAACTCTCTTCAACTCCTCCGAGTCGCCCACCGGCGGCAAACAATTCGTCCCCGAACAAACCACGGCCGCGGCTTTGTCTTTGGGCAAATGAGGAAGCGTCTGGCGCAGCGCCGCCGGCAGATTCTCTAGCGACGATTCCGGCGTCACGCGCAACACTGCTTTGCCTAACCGAAACACGCTATTGGCCGCTTCCTCAAGCTTCTGCGCCGTGGCATCTCCTGCCGGCCCCGTGATCACCACCTGCGTCGGATGCTCCGAAAATAGCACCGCGGCCAGCCCGTAGGTCCCCGCGAACAATCCGTATTGCGCCGCGATTCCCGCGAATGCGTCGAGGGTCTTGTTCGCCCAATCGTAATATCGCCGATCCTCGGTGTACGCGTGCATGCGCGTCAGTGCCATAATCGCTGCGGGATTTGTTCCCGGGGTCGGCGAATCCTGGAACGGCTTCCGCCGGACCTCCAGCCCTCCCATCGCTGGAGCATCGGAAGCGCGGTCGAAGAACCCGCCACCTTCCGCATCGCCATATTTCTCGATAGTCAAATCCATCGTGCGCTGGGCCGCGCGAAAATACCTTGCATCGAGGGTCGCTTCATACCCATCCAGCAACGCAAGCACGCCAAACACCTGGTCATCCAGCGAACCGCGCAGCGCTGGCCCGCCAAGGCGATGTGCAAAGCCCCGCTCCTCGCTCCAAGCTTCTTTCAGCATGCGATCCAGCGTTTTCACAGCAAACGCGTGGCACCCGGAGGCAAGTTCTCCCGTCAGCACGTGCCCCGCAGCAAGATACGCGGAAGCAAACATCGAGTTCCAACTCACATACATCGTCCTGTCGACGAATGGCGTGCGCCGCGGCAAGCGCGCCTCAAGCATCTTGCGCTTCGCATTTGCGATCGTCAGCCGCACACTCGATTCATCCAGCCCCAGTGTCCGCGCGATCTCTACGGCATCGCGCGCAATCCACAGAACATTCTTCGCCGGGTTGTGATGCATCTCGCCGTGCGCTTCCACGTCGAAGTACAGTTCCATGATCTCTGCCGCGTCCTTCGAAAGCGCGCCTCGAAGCTCGTCCAGCGTCCAGGTGAAATAATCGCCATCGTCATCCAGGGAATAGTCGGCATCCTGACTGGCGTAAAAACCTCCGCCTGCCTGGTCGGAGAGCCATTCGTTCACCCACCCGATGATTCCCTGCGCGGTGTCTCGCAAAAAAGGATTCTTTGTGACCTGCCAACCGTGCAGATAATTCTTCAACAATTCCGAATTGTCATAACTCATCTTCTCGAAGTGTGGCACCCGCCAGCGTTCGTCCACCGAATAACGATGGAAACCGCCCGCGAGCTGGTCGTACACCCCACCCTTGGCCATTTTCTCGAGTGTGGTCTCTGCCATCGCCAGCAGATGTTTTTCGCCTTGCTGCCGGTAGCGCTCCAGAATCAGGTCGATGCCTGAGGCATGCGGGAATTTCGGCGCTGTTCCAAAGCCCCCATTGCGAATATCGAAGAGTTGCGTGATCGCGCTGATCTGGGCATCCACCAAGGCAAGATTAAATTCCGCTCGCGCTCCCGCAAAAACTTCCGCCTTTGCGACCGCCTCCGACAACGATTCCGCGGTGCGCATCAGATCATCGCGCTTGTTGTTGTACGCATCCGCCACTGCCAGCAGCACACGGCGAAACCCCGGCCTTCCTTGCTGGTCCTCCGGCGGAAAATACGTCCCGCCAAAAAAAGGTTTGCCATCCGGCATCAGAAATCCGGTAAGCGGCCATCCCCCTTGTCCGCTGATCGCGCTGATTGCGGACTGGTATCGCGAATCGACGTCCGGGCGTTCGTCGCGGTCCACCTTCACCGGCACAAAATGTTCGTTGATGACCTTCGCGATTTCCGGATTCTCGTAGCTCTCCCTGTCGATCACGTGGCACCAGTGGCACCACACCGCACCGATATCCAACAGGATGGGTTTGTCTTCGTTCTTCGCGCGCGCAAATGCACCCTCGCCCCATTCGCTCCAGTCAATCGGTTGATGCGCCGCCGAGCGGAGATACGGACTCACTGAATCTTTCAGGCTGTTCTCTTTCATTTGTGTATGGCTCCGTTCGAGGGCCTGCTGGGAAGTCTTGTCGTTTCGTCGTGAAAAACTTGGCAGGGCGCGTTCGCGCATGCATCAGGGCTGCCGCTACCGAACCCCCCTCACTGCACCTGGTCGCCTGGGCCTAGGTCCCGCGGGTCAATTGGCTTTCGTCCAGCGTAGCCTTCGTCCTGCCGATGGTAATACCGGATGCGCTCTTCGCCCAGCTTCCAGCAGAGATACACTTCTTCGTTGTTCAGCACCGAGGGAAAATCCAGCAATCCCACATCGAGGTCCTTCACCAGGCATCCCGTGGACAAAATCTTCTCCAGGTTTGTCTTCATCAGTTCCGCCAGGCTCTGGTGCGCCATGCGCTTTTCCGCCAGCTTCGCGTACGGCACCAGCACTCCTCCCATCATCAGGATGCGCGTGGACACGGCGGTGAGTTCCTGATCGAGTTCAGAAAGTTTCTTGCGCGCGTCGATGGCTTCGATCAGAAAAGGTTCCAACTCGCGCCGCGTGCGCTCCGCCTCGGTCAGCGTGAAAATTCGTTGTGGTGGCTCTGGTACTTCCTCGGGATCTTCGTCGTGTTCCGCCATGCCTTCTCCGTGCCGCGTGACTGCCGCGCCAATTCTCACGCCCCTGTTGCCTATCGCAAAGCCAGCATGCGGTCCAACGCCACTTTCGCGAATTCCCGCGTGCGCTCGTCCACCGAAATCTGGTTCACTATTTTTCCCGCCGCAAGATTTTCCAGCGCCCACAGCAGGTGCTGCGGCGTGATCCGGAACATCGTGGTGCACACGCACACGCTCGGATCCAGCGACATCACTTTGCGGTCCTTGATTTCCTTGCTCAGCCGGTTCACCAGGTGGATCTCCGTCCCCACCGCCCATTCCGTTCCCACCGGCGACGCCAGGATCGACTTCACGATTCCTTCCGTCGAACCAATTTCGTCCGCCGCCTGCGCCACCTCGAATCGGCATTCCGGATGTACGATCACGCGTATCCCCGGATGCTCCTTCCGCACTTTCGCGATGTGCTCCGGCGTGAAGCGTTGATGCACCGAACAATAGCCCTTCCACAGAATCACTTTCGCCTTGCGCAGCGCTTCCGGTGTGTTCCCTCCCAAATCCTGGAACGGATCCCACACCAGCATCTCGTCCAGCGGAATCCCCATACGATAACCGGTGTTGCGGCCCAGATGCTCATCCGGGAGAAACAGAACTTTTTCGCCGCGCGCAAACGCCCACTTCATTACGGCTGCCGCGTTACTGCTGGTGCACACCGATCCGCCATGTTCTCCGGTGAACGACTTGATGGCCGCCGTCGAATTCATATACGTCACGGGAATAGTCTTGTTCGTATCCAGTGCGCTACCCAGCTCGTCCCAGCACAATTCCACCTGGCCGATATCCGCCATGTCCGCCATCGAGCATCCGGCATTCAAATCCGGCAGCACCACAATCTGCCGATCGCGCCGCAGAATGTCCGCGCTTTCAGCCATGAAATGCACGCCGCAAAACACGATGTATTTTCCATCGGCCTGTGAAGCTTGCTGCGATAGTTTCAGCGAGTCGCCGCGAAAATCTGAAAATTTCACCACTTCATCGCGCTGGTAGTGATGCCCCAGGATCACCACGTGGCTGCCAAGTTTGGCCTTGGCCGCCGCAATGCGGTCATCCAGCGTGTCGTCGGGCACCAACAGGTACGAGTCGAAATCGCAGCCCACGCCCTTTTCAATTTCCGGCGCGCGCAACGTGTCGGGCTGCTGCAATCCCGCCAGCGACGTATTGGAGATAGTGGTAAGCCCTGCCATGGTGTCCTGCTGTAAGGGTATCCTCTTGTTCCCTGTGTTGCTTAGATGAATTCTTACGCCTTTTGGTGAGATTTACCAGCGTTCGCGCCGCGGCTGGTGCTGCGGCCGGCCATGGAATCACTTCATCCCCCGATGAACACCATGGTTCGCGATGGCGGCACAAATCCCGGTTCATTGATTCGGTGCCCCTCTTCTTTTTCCATCACCACGGAATTCACCCACGCAATAATTTCTTTATCCGAAGCATCCGCGCGCAGCTGCGCACGCAAATCGCGGTCTTCTTTGCTGAACAGGCAGGTGCGCAGCTTTCCATCAGCCGTCAGCCGGATTCGCGAGCAATGCCCGCAAAACGCCTGCGTCACCGGCGCTATCAAGCCGATCTCGCCCGGTGCGCCATCTGCAAAACGATACTTCCGCGCCGTTTCGCTCGCTTGGTGAGGAATCTGCTCGAGCGGCCACTGCGCGTTGATCCTCTGAAACACTTCCGCCGCGGGCACCACCAGGCTGCGCGACCAGTGCCGGTCTGCGTCCAGCGGCATGAATTCGATGAAGCGCATGATCACGCCGCGCTCCCGCGCAAACGCCGCGAAGGCTTCCACCTCATCATCGTTCAGGCCCCGCACGAGCACCGCGTTTACTTTTGCCGGCGCTAGCCTCGAAGCCTGCACCGTCTCGATTCCCCTCATCACATTGTCATAGGAACGCGTGTGGGTAATTTTCTCGAACCTCATCGGATCTAGCGAATCCAGGCTGATGTTGATGCGATGCAGCCCCGCCTCCATCAATTTCTGGCAACGCTCGGCCAGCAGGTGTCCGTTCGTCGTGATCGATAAATCCTGCACGCCAAAATCACGCAGCCGCGCGATGAACGACTCGACCCCTTCCCGCACCAGGGGTTCGCCGCCCGTAATGCGCACCTTGCGGATCCCAAGGCCCACGAAAATCCGCGCTAAGCGTTCCAGTTCTGCCCACGACAGAATTTCGTCGTGGGCGCGGTAATTCTCCGGGTCAGCCGACCGGCAATACACGCAACGAAAATTGCAGCGGTCAGTGACCGAGATTCGCAAGTCGGTGATCTGCCGGCCGAACTTGTCGTAGAGGCTCATGAGTCTCATCCAAACAAGAAACCCGATTCGCGATGGAATCGGGCTAGCGACGAAAATCCGCAGATTTCCGTCTAACCAGCTCCTTTCCAAGCGCGGGAGGCCCGGGCGTTTCCACCCAAACCCTCGGCGAACGATGGCCGTCCGCCTCGCCCTGCAGCCGTGGATGTCTCTCCCGTAGGCCTGCAGGATCGGAGTTTACTCGGTAAGTCTAACGCCGTTTTTCAGGCAGTGCAATTCTGGATTCTCCCGACCTCGGCTCGCCCCGATACCTTCCGTGACTGTGATACAGTCTGCTAACAGCATGAGAATCTTCATCTTGGGTGCAGGGGCCACGGGCTCCCTTCTGGCTCAACTACTGGAGCGCCGAGGCCATTTGGTCTGGTGCGGCGATCGCGACCCCGCTCGGGCTCATCGTTTTCTCGGCAAAAAATCCATTATTCCTGTGGCCAAAGTGAACGCGCGCAACCTCCGCGGCGTCGTGCGCGCCGCCAAGGGCTGCCATCTCATCATCAACGCCTCCGCCTCGGTCTTCAACGAAATCGTTTTGCGCGCCGCCCTGCGTTTGCGTGCGCACTACCTGGACCTCAGCTCGCACCTCACACGCAATCCCTTCAAGGTTGAACAATTCCGTTACACCAAGAAATTCGAAGAAAAGCATCGCACCGCCTTAATCAATACGGGTGCGGCACCGGGATTGACTAACCTGCTCGTCAAGCGCGCTGCCGAGCTTCTCGACGAAGTCTATTCCGTGCACATTCGCCTATACGAGAGCAGCAAAAGCGACGACCCCATTTCCCAGTGGTCTCCGGAAGTTTCCTTCGATGAGGCCATTTCCAATCCCCGCATCTACCGCCGCAAGAAATTTCAGTTCGGCAAGCGTTTCTCCGAACTTGAGAAATTCCGCTTTCCTGAGCCGATTGGCCCGGCCAACGTAGTGCTCGCGGCACAAGATGAAGTTGCCACGCTTCCTTATTCGATCTCCATGCGCGATCTGGATGTAAAAATTGGCGGGAATGAAATTGACCGTTTACGCCGCTGGTACAAACAAGGGAAACTCACCAAATCGCGAGGCATGAACCCTGGCCGCTTTCCCGCAACTTCTTCCCCGCGCAAGATCGCAGCTCTGATTCGCCGAGGAATTCTCCAAAACGCGAGATTCGCCTGCGCCGTGCTCGTACGCGGCGTGAAGCACGGCCCGAAAGAGGACCAACAGTTGCTCATCCGCAGCGACGCCACTTTCCCAACCCTCTATCAGATCCGCCGGCAGGGACGATTCACAACCCCGGTAGCCTATGCGACCGCCCACGTCGCCGCTCTTTTCGTCAATCATTTTCCCAAGGACCTCTACGGCGTGTATGCCCCGGAGATGCTGCCGGCCCCGATGCGCCGCGCTATTCTCGCAGGCATTCGCAAAAATGGCGTGACGCTAACGCACAAAATTACGCCACTGAAAACAGTTGAGGACGACGACCTGCTCTGACCAAAGCTCTCGATTGTCCGGAAATCTCTATGGGGCGCCCCGTGGCGTCTTGCGTTGTCATCCTGAAAGACGCGCCGTTTGCGTTTTGCAGGATCTCAACTCCAACAATTTACCGGACGTGACTTTTGGCAAGGAACTACAACTGGGTGGTGAGCGTAATAGCAGCGGCCACGCAAAGGATAAACGTGACCGCCCCTTCAACCGCAGTGAAGCTCTTTCGGCACCGGCAAGCGCCGCATGCCTGAAATTGAAGTGTACTCCCGCGTGCCGTGTGCCGCAATATAAGTTTATGACTTGAGTATCAACAGCAGCGGTTCGGCCGCGAATATTTCCGGTTCAGCTGTTCGACGTAGAATTCCGCCGGCGTCAACGTCTCCTGCCGGCTGCTCCGCTTGGCGCACGCTAGATAGCGGTCATACGCCGCGTCGCCGCTCCACTCCCGCAGCCCGCGCCACAACAGGCCTGCACCCCGCTTCAGGATTTGCAGCCCGCGCTTCATCAGTCGCCCTCCGCCCACTGCGTCGCAATGTACGGCGTCTCGTACAACACCGGCTCCTTCTTCCTTCGCAAAATGATGTACCACTGCACAACGGCCTCCGCGATCAGCACCAAAATCATCACCGCCAGCACCGCCGTCACCGCCGCATCCAGTCGCTGATTGAAAACGCCGCGTTGCGCTTCAACTATTTTATCAGCCGCAATTTTCCCGGCGGCAATCTGTGCGGCCTGCGCGTTGGCCGCCGCCAGAAATCCGATTCTCGGATTCGCGCTGAATATTTTCTGGTAACTCGCGGTCATGGTAATGATCACGATCCAGATCATCGGAAGCAGCGTCACCCAGATCCACCGCAAGCGGCCCATCTTCAGCAAAATCGTGGTCGCCACCACCAGCGCCACCGCCGCCAGCAATTGGTTCGAGATCCCGAACAATGGCCACAGCGAATTGATGCCACCCAGCGGATCGATCACTCCCTGGTACAGAAAATATCCCCACGCGCCAACGATCAGCGCGCTCGACAACAGTATCGCGGGCATCCAGTTCATTCGCCCCATCGGCTTCCACACGCGCCCGCCAAGTTCCTGCACCATGAAGCGACCCACGCGCGTTCCCGCATCCAGCACCGTCAAAATGAACAGCGCCTCAAACATAATTGCAAAGTGATACCAAATGCTCAGCAGCCGGTCTCCTCCAATCGTGTTGGAGAAAATCTGTGCCATGCCCACGGCGAGCGACGGCGCGCCGCCCGCACGATTCAGCAGAGTTTGCTCGCCAACCGCGTGCGCCAGGCTCGTCATTGTGCCGGCCGTGACTGGATAACCCCAAGTGGAAATAGTTTGTGAAGCGGCTTCCGGACTCGCGCCCACAATTCCCGCGGGGCTGTTAATGGCAAAATAGACTCCCGGAGGCATCGCGCACGCCGCCACCATCGCCATCACGCCCACGAACGATTCCAACAGCATCGCGCCGTAGCCAATAAAACGCGCATGGCCTTCACGCTGAATCATCTTCGGTGTCGTGCCGCTCGAAATCAGCGAATGAAACCCGCTGATCGCGCCGCACGCGATGGTAATGAAGCAGAACGGAAATATTTTCCCAGCAAACACTGGCCCGGTCCCGTCCACGAACCGCGTCAATGGCGGCATCAATACTTGCGGCCGCACCAGAAGAATCCCAGCGGCAAGAGAGAAGATGGCCCCGGCTTTGATAAACGCGCTCAGGTAATCGCGAGGCGCCAACAGCAGCCAAACCGGCAGCGACGACGCTGCGAAACCGTAAGCAATCAGCGCAAATGCCAGCGATACGCCACTAAACGTGAAGGCCTTCGCCCAGCTCGCGGAATCCGCCACCCATTGCCCGGCCACAACCGAGAACAACACCAGCGCAACGCCAATCACGGAGGCTTCCAGCACGCGTCCCGGCCGGAAAAACCGCAGATAGACTCCCAGCAAAAGAGCGATGGGGATGGTCATGGCCAACGTGAATGTGGCCCATGGCGAAGACTTCAGCGCGTTCACGATCACCAGCGCCACCACTCCCAGCAGAATGATCATGATCGCCAGCACCGCTAGCTGCGCAATGAATCCGCCGCGCCGGCTCACTTCGTTGCGCGCCATCTCACCCAGCGTTTTTCCGTCGCGCCGGATGGAGCAAAACAAGATCACAAAATCCTGCACGCACCCGGCAAAAGCTGCTCCGGCAATCAGCCACAGTGTTCCCGGCAAATAACCGAATTGCGCCGCCAGCGTTGGGCCCACCAGCGGACCCGGTCCGGCAATAGCAGCAAAGTGGTGGCCGAAGAGCACCCATTTGTTGGTGGGGACAAAGTCGCGTCCATCGTCGCGGCGTTCTGCCGGCGTCGCTCGTGTATTGTCCAGCGCCAGCAATTTCGCCGCGATGAACGCCGAGTACAAGCGATACGCCACCACATAGAAACACCCCGCCGCCAGCACAAACCACGTGGCATTGATGGGCTCCCCGCGATGAAATGCGATCGTCCCCAGAGCCGTAGCCCCAAGCAAAGCCACAGCTACCCAGGCGATGATTTTCACCAGCGATTTCATGGGGCTGAACTCGAACTCGTCCGGATGAACTCCTTCAGCTCCTTCTCCAGCTTCAGCAGCGATGGTTGGTGAACATACATCATGTGCCCGGCTTCGTAGTAGCCGCCCGTCAGATGCCCGCGCAGCGTGGGGTCAAGCCCCAGGTGATCGAACGTGTACTCGGCGGCAAAGAATGGCGTGGCCAGATCGTAGTAGCCCTTCGCAACGTAAACGCGCAGAAATGGATTCTCCGTCATCGCGCTGCGCAATGTATTCGCCACGTTCACGTACCGATTCTCGTACGGCTGGAAATTCCACGGACGCACCCGGCCGGTCAAGAATTCGTACGGCAGGTCGCTCTCGAATTTCAGATCCCCTCGCACGTAGTCATTAAAGGTCGCCGTGTACGGTCCCACAATCGCGGCCATGCTCGGGTCGTATTCCGGCCGTGAGCCCGCGGCATCTTCGTCGATGCCCTTAAACCGTCCGTCCAGCCGGCCCACCGTTCGCCGCTCGTTGATCAGCAATTCCTTATCGAAACGCATGATTTCGATGCGCAGATTGCTGCGGTCCACATAGTCAACCGGCAATCCCGTCAGCCGCGCCACCTTTTGCGCAACCTCCGCCCTGCGCGCGGCCGTTATCTTGTCGCCTTCCATCAGCGCCTCGGTATATTCCCCGGCCGCGAAATTCCGCGATTCATCAATCGCCTTTTGCAGATCACCTTGCAGGTCCGCGGGAAGTTTCTTGTGATACCACGCAATCGCGGTGTAGGTGGGCAGATACAAAATGTAAGGCAGATCATTGCCGCGGTCGAATTCCGCCGTCTGGAAATTCAGGATGGAAGAGATCAGGATAATTCCATTCAGATACATCCCATAGCGATTCTGTAAATAACCAGACAGCCCGGCAGCGCGCGTCGTGCCGTAACTTTCTCCCGCCAGGAATTTCGGTGAGGTCCACCGCTTGTTGCGCGTCGCATACAAGCGGATGAAATCGCCGACAGATTCCACGTCTTCTTCGATGCCGTGGAATTGCTTGGGCTGCTCGCCGGGAACCACGCGGCTGAACCCCGTGGAAACCGGATCGATGAACACCAGGTCCGTAACGTCGAGCAAAGAATACTCATTGTCGACAAGTTTGTACGGCGGCCCCAGTAATGCTCCCGCATCGCCCATCTCTACTCGCCGCGGCCCGAACGCTCCCAAATGCAGCCAAATCGAAGCTGAGCCCGGTCCGCCGTTAAACGAGAATGTCATCGGCCGCTTGGTCAAGTCGCCGGCATCATCCTTCGTATAGGCAATGTAAAACACGCTGGCCTTCGGCGTGCCGTCCTCCAGCTTCAGCAAAATTGTGCCCGCCGTCGCCGTGTACTTAATCTCTTGCCCGCCAATACGGATTGTGTGCTTGGTCTGCACCACCTTCTCTTCGGGCGGCTTCTTTTCCTCTTTAGGTTTTTCCCCGGCTTTCTCGGACGGTTTTTCCCCGGGTTTCTCCGACGGTTTTTCTTCCGTCTTCTCCGCAGGCTTCTG
>Ga0210401_10000618_pt1 | contig 43190 bp, 42 predicted proteins | sample IncBWH32MmetaG_FD_150866 | JGI IMG/M metagenome (GOLD analysis project Ga0210401, IMG submission 150866) | Forest soil microbial communities from Barre Woods Harvard Forest LTER site, Petersham, Massachusetts, United States - Inc-BW-H-32-M | ecosystem: Environmental > Terrestrial > Soil >...
GCCGCAGAATGCGCCAAGCCTGCGAGTTTGGTAGCGGACCCCGCATTCCTCCTCGATCAAGTGCGCCACCCGCCACGCTGTCCACAGTCCGGTCTCGTAGCCCAATGCTTCCGGCCCACGCTTCAGCCCGCGCTCGATCTTCTTCAAGTCCTCTGCGCTCAGGCGGGGTCTGCGTCCGGCGCGCCCGGCTTTCTTCAGACCGTGCCATCCTTCCGCTTCCAGTGGTTGCGCCCACCGACTCACCGATTGCCGGTGCACGCCGACCCGGCGCGCCACCTCGGACTGATGAATTGTCTTGGCCAGCAACCGCGCCGCCCGCAAGCGCCGGTGCCCCAGGGCCTGAAAGTCTCGCCGTACCCCCGCCGGATTTCCCATGGGCCGACGATAGCAACCAACTAGAAGTGTCACTATATTATTCAATGCTCAATAGCTGCCGGGATGGAAGTTTTGTTAGGCGCTCTTAGTAACCCGCCACCTTCTGCTTCGCCAGGTAGTCGTTAATCGCGGTGCCCCATTCTTTCCCACTCTCGCGGTCCGAGTTGCCCAATTCCTTAACGTGTTCGTTAGCCTCGGAATTCAGAGCGGTTCGCTCGTACGCGACGTTTATCTTCGTGTTGGCCGGATCGATTTCTGAGAAGCGAAGATCGATGAGCACGACCATCGCCTCCGGGATGACGTAAACATACTGAAAGTGCCGGGCGTCCAAGTCCAGGGACGTGTTGATCCAATAGGCGTGATGGTGGCCGTGCCGGATGGTGAACACCGCTCCCTGAATATCCTGTGCTGGCTGCGGATATAAGAAATGCGGATCCCAATGCCCCGCTGCCCAGGCACGCTCGCCCTCTGGCCCAAATAACGGAGCCACAACCTGGTAAGGAGCCTGAACCGTAAACTCGAACTCATTGCGAACGTGAACCACAGGGCCGCCGGAAGCTGCGCGATGGCGATGATAGAGCACCGCCCCTACCGCCAGTGCGCCCACTGCAAGAAAAATAGCCACAGCCGTCTTCATCGCCTGCGCTCCTTTAATTGATGGCTATCGGATGCCTTCAAAGTCATGCCGTAGAGCTTCTTGAATTGTTCAATCTCCTTGAGCGTCTCCGAAGAGAAAGGCGCTTTCCCCTCGAAAGCGTGCAGCACGACTCCCTCCAACAGGTCGCCAAGAGTCATGTCTTTCAGTTCTGCAATCGCCTTCAATACTTTCAACATTCGTTTTTCGAGCCGTACGCCGGTTTGAACGCGTTCGACTTCGACCAATGAGGCTAGTTCTTTATCGCGGGTCATTTCGATTATATTACCATGGTACATAGATACCATGATGCTGATTCTACAGCCGCAGGCCTGCAAAGCTGGAACCAGTGATGAGGGCTGGCGTTATTTGCAGTCCCAGCGGACTGCATTCGCACAACTGAAGTCAGAGCCCTAACGAGGATGACTCGGTCGACCACCGCTGAGGATGAGAAAAAACAGCGACGAGACGAGGGCGATCAGGAGCAGCAGTGCCAGGTCGGTCAAGCGCCTTCTTCAGCCATTGCGTCCGAATTCTCCCGGATCTGAAGAGGACCTCGTGTAAGTAGAGAATCCAAAACGTGACCGCACGACGAACAAGCCAATGCCGATGGTTGCGCAGGTGAAATGCAAAACGACGTCATCATACACGATGACTTCATCGGCTCACTCAAGCTATGTGCTTCGTCTTGCGAACGTTTCCCCACCAGACTGCGGTATCGTCAGGACGGTTGAGCATCTTCGACAATTCTTGCTTGATCTGCACCAGCCGGCTTTCACGCACATCCGAAGCGGTTCGCTCCACCGGACTGTGCTGGCTCTGTTGCGCATAGACAACGTTCCTGTTCCGGAGGTCGGTGATTTCGTGACGAAGGCTGGAGAGGTGTTCCGCGAGGTAAGGCATAATCCCAGCATACGCCTGAAGCAAGCTTCCGTTTGGGTTTCTTCACCGTGTTGCAAACGCAGAGCTTAGGGGTCGCGTCCCGCCCATATTTCGTTGCTCTTCAGGAACCACCAAGCCTCCCGAAGCTGCTGCATGCGCTCACCAACAACCGCCGCACACGGTCAGCGATTGACACTATGGCTGGCCTGCACAACAATAAGAACAACACCAATCACAACGAGCGGAGAAAACTTATGGCTGACGAAGGCGAATACCTACCCGAAGCCCCCACTGGGTCCGGGGGAAGCGCCACCAAGTGGATCGTGTCCCTGCTTGCAGTCATGTACGTTGCGGGCTCACTTTACTTTCTGTTCAATTTGCGCGAACGCATCGATGAAATGGGCAAGGCTCAAACCGCGAGCAATGCGCAGATCGGCGAGCTCGCTAAACGCATGCAGTCCGCCGAGGCCGATGCCGAAACCCTGGCCACCCAGCTGGGCATGACCAAGAAGGAGCTCGCAACCCGCTCGGCCCAATTGCAACGGGAACAGGCCTCGCAACGCGCCTCGCAACAACGCCTCGCCGACGAACAGAAGCAGCAGATGAGCCAGGTGAACGGCGAAGTCGCCAACGTGAAAACAGATGTTGGCGGCGTCAAGACCGACGTTGCCTCGACCAAAGCCGAACTCGCCGCCGCCGAAGCCAAGCTGCAGAGCACCATTGGCGACCTGGGTGTGCAGAGCGGCTTGATCGCGAACACGCGCAGTGACCTCGAAGTGCTCAAGCACAAAGGTGATCGCAACTACTACGAATTCACGCTGGTCAAAGGCGCGAAGCCCCAGCCTGTTTCGACAGTCAGCCTGCAACTAAAGAAAACCGATCCCAAGAAGGGCAAGTTCACTGTGAACGTTACCTCTGACGACAAGACCATCGAAAAGAAAGATCGCAACGTCAGCGAGCCCATCCAGTTTTACTCCGGGCGCGATCACTTGCTGTATGAAATGGTGGTCTGGTCCGTGGACAAGAAACAGGCAGTGGGATACTTGAGCACGCCCAAGAACGCGCCCGTACCAGTGACAAGCGGCCAATGATATGCGAGTTGTGTTCCATGTGGAACACTTAAAAATTATCTATAAGCTAAGCATGGATTCTAACTTGGCTGCTGTCATTTGGTTAGGACCAGAGGGACTGGTTGGTAGTAGGGTTGGATTATTACCTTCAGCGACTTGCGATTGATAAAGGCGTCCGGGGTTACGGGAAATGCGACGATGATGGTTCCTTGGGTCCGACCTCCGGGTTCGACTTGGGCTTCGCGCTCGAGCGGGTTGAGGGCGTGCTGCTTCAGCGTAGGGAAGGCTTGGAAGTAGCGGTCGAAGTCGGCAGGGGAAGCGGCGTCTGCGGAGAATGTTCCGCTGCCGGAATCGAGGTCGGACTTGATGGTACGGATCAAATAAGGTTTCTTCCCGTTGTTCTGGACTGACACGTTGATCGCCACCATCGTCAGATTCTGATCGGGAACTTCCACTGAGACTACGTCGTCGATCGATCCCGTCGCGGCAGATTGCGGCCGTTGCACGAAGGCGATGACACCCGCGATCAGCGCGATGATAGCCGCTCCGATGAGAACGATCTTTACCGGCGGCAGGTTTCTTTTCGCGGTACCGAACTCTTCCCCGATGTGAAACGGAATGCCAGGTTGGGATGGGGCCGGTGCGCCGGGAGGTGCGGATGGGGGAGATGGTGTGTCCTCGGGCATATCTCGTCTCCGATTGTAATCGCTTTGCCAGCCGAAATCACAAAGAGGCTCGCTCGCGTGCTCGTTCAATCGAGATTCGGTCTGCGATCACGACCTACATCCGCGATATGTGAGTGAGATTCAAACCGCTTCTGCCGCGCGATGCGCGGTTACCCGGACGCGGGCGTCCGGGTCTACGTGGGCATGAAAACGCTTCAACTCGTCGAATGGCTTACTGCGCTGTCGATCAGCAATTGCTGGCTGTTCGCAACTTCGTGGGAGGCGCGGTTCGAGGTTCGCACATAACCGCCGTTCGGTTGCATGTGGCGCGCCTTTACGGTGTCGGCCAAGTAGATGGCGAGAACCTCGTCGTGGAGATGGCGGATTAATTTGGGGTCACGTACCGGAAACACTACTTCGACTCTGCGGTCGAGGTTGCGCGGCATCAGGTCGGCGCTGCCGAGGTAGATCTCTTCCTGGCCGGCGTTCCTGAAATAGTAGATCCGGCTATGCTCAAGGAAACGCCCTACGATGCTGGTCACCCGGATGTTTTCGCTTACCCCTTTCATTCCCGGTCGCAGGCAGCATATCCCGCGCACCAGCAGATCAACTTGTACACCAGCCTGCGATGCTTCGTACAACAGGCGGATGGCGCGCTTGTCGACGAGTGCGTTCATCTTAAAGATCAGGTGTCCACGCTCGCCGTGGCGCTGATGATCGATCTCGCGCTGGATCATCCGTTCCAAGTGTTCTCTCAGATCGATGGGCGCAACCAGCAGCTTTCGGTATTCGGCTTTGTCAGAATAGCCGGTTAAATAGTTGAACAGGTCGGTGCAGTCGGCACCAACCTGTTCGTCGGAGGTGAACATTCCGATATCGGTGTACAGCTGGGAAGTAATCGCGTTGTAGTTGCCGGTGGAAAGGTGGGCATAGCGCCGGATGAGATTTCCTTCCTGACGCACGACCAGCGCGGTCTTGCAGTGGACCTTCAAGTTCTGCAATCCGTAGACCACATGGACGCCCTCACGCTCCAGCTTGCGGGCCCACTCGATGTTGCTCTCCTCGTCAAAGCGCGCCTTGAGCTCGACCAGCACGGCAACTTGTTTGTCGTTTTCAACTGCTTGGAGCAGAGCCTCCACCACCGGCGCATTTCGGCCCACGCGGTAAAGAGAGATCTTGATGGCTAGCACGGCGGGATCCTTCGCAGCTTGCTGCAGAAAGGAGACAACCGGTTGGAAGGAGTCGAAGGGATGGTGAAGAAGGATGTCTTGCCGGCGAATGGCGGCAAATATGTCCTCTGTCTCCTCCTGGGGCTGCAGCGCGGCGGGGACTGCCGCTACGAACGGCGGATACTTAAGTTTGGGACGATCCACCGCAGCTAAGTGTCGCAGCCGGCTGAGAGCCAGGGGTCCTTTGAGCTGGTAGACATCGTCGCGATCGACTTCAAGATTCTCGATCAAGATTTTGAGGACGGACGGCGGCATGGCTTGATTCACTTCCAGCCGGATGACGTCGGCAAAACGCCTCTGCCAGACACCTTCTTCCACCGACTCCAACAAGTCACCGGCCTCGAGTTCCTGAATGGCGGTGTCGGCATCCCTAGTGACGTGGAAGGGGTGCGCATCCAGGATTCTCATGCCTGGGAAGAGCAGCTTCAGGTTAGCTACGACCAGTTGCTCCAACCAGACAAAACATTGCCAGACCGGGTTCTTCGTGTCGGCGCCTTTTTGGCGTGGGAGCGGTTTCACGGCCACTAATTGAGGGATCGAATTCGGTATCTTGACCCGGGCAAAATGTTCTACGCCTTCTTTGTCGCGAATAAGAATGGCCAAGTTCAGGCTCAGGTTCGAGATGTGCGGAAAAGGCCGACCCGGATCAACGGCTAAGGGAGTTAGGGTGGGGAAGACCGTCTCGTGGAAATATCTGTTTAAGGCCGATCGCTGCGCGTTCGTCAACTGGGAATAGTCAGCGACCTCGATGCCGGTTTTGCGGAGGGACGGCAGGATTTGTTCTTGCCAGCACTCGTGGGCAGCTTGAAACAGTTTGGCCACTCGCTCACGGATGGCGGCGAGCTGGGCCGCAGGAGTCATTCCGTCTGGGCCGCATTCGAGCACGCCTTTTTCGAGCTGCCGCTTGAGGCCGGCGACCCGCACCATGAAGAACTCTTCCAGGTTGGAGCCGACGATGGAGAGGAACTTGACACGTTCCAGCAAAGGAACGGTCTCATCCTGCGCTTCCTCGAGCACCCGCCTCTGGAAATCCAGAAGACTGAGTTCCCGATTCACGTAGAGCTCGGGATTGTCGAGGGGAGAAACGGTTGGCACCGTCGTGGTTGCGATTGTCGCGATTCGACCGCGGCCGTTTCGCCGGTCAGACTTCTTGCCGGCGTTTTTCGCCGTGATGGTTTCGGTAGCGCGTATGGGAATCGCTTTAGCCATGGTCGTTTTGGCGGCAAGGCAATTGTAATTTGGAGAGTGTAGTTTCGTCTGCGATCTCTACCTTTGGAGCCAGTTTTAACGGGGCTGTAACAATTGGCAAGCGAGTCCTTCGTGCATGTTCGGAGCCCTGGCATTTAGAAAAGGCGTCAACCACAAAGGGCACGAAGCACAAAGGAAGAGATGTATGAGTTTCTAGTTGCTCCGCACAGGCTTGGGACGCCCGCGCCTACATTGGCCAGGCATGCTTCATCGCCTTCGCCAACTCTTTGGCAGGAAGGGTATTGAGTACGTCTTCTTTGGTCAGCCAGGCGCGGCGGGCTTGCAGGATGCCGTAGCGGATTTTGTCGAGGTGGGAGGTGTGATGGGAGTCAGTATTGATTACGACCTTTACGCCGTATTGTTTGGCTAAACGAAGATGTCGGTCGCACAGGTCGAGGCGGTCGGGATAGGCATTTAGCTCCATCGCAACTTTGCGTTGGGCTGCGGCTTTCAAGACGGCGTCGACGTCGAACTGGTAGGCGTCGCGACGGAGCAGCAGGCGTCCCGTGGGATGTCCCAAAAATGAGGTGTTGGGATTTTCCACGGCCTTGAGCAAGCGGTCGGTCATTTCCGTGGGGCTTTGGTTGAAGTGGGAATGCACGCTGGCGATGACCAGATCCATTTGTTCGAGCACGGAATCGGAGAGGTCGAGCGTACCGTCGGAAAGAATGTCGACTTCGATTCCGGCGAAGATGCGGATTCCGTCGATCTTTTCATTCGCGGCGCGGATGCGTTTGATGTGTTCGACGGCGCGTTGGTCATCGAGTCCATTGGCGAATGCAAGGTTCTTGGAGTGGTCGGTAATCGCCATGTATTTGTAGCCATGAGCGCGGGCGGCTTCGGCCATTTCTTCGATGGTGTTGCGGCCGTCGGTTTCGACGGTGTGCATGTGGACATCGCCCTGCAGATCGGTTTGCGATATGAGTGTGGGCAGGGTGTGCTTTTCGGCGGCGTCGATCTCGCCGAGACTCTCGCGTAGTTCAGGGGGGACGTAGTCCAGCTTGAGTTTGGCGTAGATCTCTTCTTCGCTTTTTCCGGCGACGACCTTTTCGTTGTCCAGTTGTGCCAGGCTGTATTCGCTCAAGGTGTAGCCCATCTTTAACGCCCGCTGGCGCAGGGCGACGTTATGGGCTTTGCTGCCGGTGAAGTACTGCATGGCGGCGCCGAAGGAATCGGGGGAGAGAAGGCGAACGTCTACCTGCATGCCGCCGCGCACGCGAAAGCTGACCTTGTTTTCGCCGCGAGCCATGATGTCCATTAAGCCTGGCAGCTTGATGATGTGGTCAATCAGTTTTTGCCGTTCTGCATCGTCGCAGCACGCTTTCCCAGTCACCAATATGTCGAGATCGCCTACGGTCTCGCGTCCTCGGCGCAACGAACCGGCAGGCGTGATGTTTTCGATTCCGGGATAAGCCTGCAGGTGCTCGATGATTTTTGCAGCTTGCGCTTCCGCCGTGTCGAGGAGGAAGCGTCCAGCGACACGACGATAGTCCTGAATCGCTTTCAGCAGTTTCTGCTCGTGCTTTTCGCCCATGCGCGGCAGAATGCGAATCTTGCCCTCCTGAGCCAACTTCTCCACGCCCTCGGGGTCAGAGACCTGGTAGGCGCTCCAGATCAGGGCGATGGTCTTGGGGCCCAGGCCCTGAATCTTAAGCAATTGGAGCATCGAGGGGTGATACTTCTTGAGCAGTTCGGCGTGCAGAGACAGCCTGCCCTCTTTGAACATTTCTTGCAGGTTCAATAGCATTCCCTTGCCGATGCCGGGGATGGCGAGGACTTTGTTCGGTTCACCGATCAGGTCTGCAATCTGCTGCGGAAAGGCTTCGATAGCCTCGGCCGCGTTGCGGTAAGAGCGGATACGGAAGGAATCCTGGCCGTCGATTTCGAGCAGGTCAGCGGTTTCGTAGAGGATGCCGGCGATGGCTTTGTTGTCCATGCGAAATTAAGATTACAACCTATCGCGTAATTGTCGAGTGGGAGTTTCGGCAGATTAGCTTCGGACACCGGGCCGTGCGGCGGAGAACATCCACACGGTTTTCAGATACAACGCGGACTACAACACGCTGTCGTCCCGAGCGAAGCGGGGAATCTAGGTTCTTGCCTGCACCACGCGCGTCGCCGCGGGCAAACACCCCGATCCCTCGCTTCGCTCGGGATGACAGTTCGACGGGGAGATAGTAATTTGATTCTGGAGCTTTTGGGGCGATGAGTTCACCAATTGCTGAGCAGCTTCGGGATGCGGTTTCGCAGGCGCGTTGGAATGAGGCTGTCGCCCGGCTGCAGACTTCCGGCGCGGCACAGGCGGCTGCGGCAGTGGATGAGCTTCCTTTCGAGCAGCAACAATCCTTGTTTCGCCACCTGCCTTTGGATCTTGCTGCTTCTGTGATCGTTCATTTTCCCTACTATCACCAATATGTTCTGCTGCACTCGTTGCCTGCGGGAGAAATGCGGGCGTTGGTTGACAAGATCAGCCCCGACGATCGAATGCGGTTGTTCGACGAACTACCGGAGGAGGCGTGGCAGCGGCTCATGGACGAACTCTCGGGGTCGGCCATTGTTGATGCTTCGGGTGGGTACGCGCCAGAAACCCGGCGTGAGCCGGAACCGCAGCTTCCTGAGCCGGGGGAAACGCTGATCGAAGGCCGCAAGATTGAGAAATCTTATGCGCAACCGGACGGGAGGGACATTCAGATCATTGCTCCGATGGACCTGGCCGTCGAGTCGGGGATTATTTGCGCCTTGCTTGGGCCTTCCGGATCGGGAAAATCGACCTTGCTGAGAATTCTGTCGGGACTGACGGCGCCATCCAGCGGCACGGTGCTGGTGCATGGGCAGCCTCTTGACGGCGGCGCTCTCAACATTGGCATGGTCTTCCAGAGTTTTGCTTTATTCCCGTGGCTGACCGTGTTGGAGAATGTGGAAGCCCCGCTGGCGGCCAAGGGGCTGGAGCATCCGGATCGGCATCGACAGGCGTTGCAGGCGCTTGCCATGGTAGGGCTCAAGGGTTTTGAAAACGCTTATCCCAAGGAACTGTCTGGAGGCATGAAACAGCGAGTCGGGTTTGCTCGGGCACTGGCAGTCGAGCCCGAGGTGTTATTCATGGACGAGCCGTTCTCCGCGTTGGATGTGCTGACTGCGGAGAGCCTGCGGCGCGAGCTGATGGAGCTGTGGACCAATGATCAGATCCCCACGAAAAGCATTTTCTTGGTTACGCACAATATTGAAGAAGCAGTTCTTTTGGCGGATCGAGTCGTGGTTCTGGGAACGCATCCGGCGAAGATCAGGGCGGATTTTCGAATTTCACTGCCGCAACCGCGCGATCGCAAGTCCGCGGAATTTCTCATTTATGTGGATTACATCTACAAGGTGATGACACAGCCTGAGCTGGAGTTTGGGCCGCTTACCAAGCTGCCGTCTCTGCGCAAGCCTTCGATGCAAGTGTTGCCTCATGCGACCGCTGGGGGAATGGCGGGACTGCTTGAGTTCCTGAACGATCGCGGGGGCAGGGAAGACCTGTACCACCTTGCTGAAGAGTTGCTGATGGAAGTGGACGATCTGTTTCCCATCGTGGACGAGGCGGTGATGCTCGGCTTCGCGGAGTCAACCCAGGGCGATGTGCAGATTACGGCGGCGGGAAAGGAATTTGCTGAGGCCGATATTACAACGCGAAAGAAACTCTTTCGCGACGCCGTCCTTAGTCACGTGACGCTGATTCAGCAGATCCACAATGCGCTCGAGCGGAAGTCGGACCGGGCGGTTCCCCTTGGCTTCTTTCGCGACGTCTTGGATAAACACTTCTCTCAGGAAGACGTTCAGCATCAGCTCGATGCCGCATTGAATTGGGGCCGATACGCAGAGATTTTCACCTACGACTCGCAGACTGACCGGTTGCTTCTGGACGACGCTGCAAGCGTGGCCCATCCCAATCAAGCCTGAAGTCGATTAAGACCGTGATCTATTCGGCTTGCTCGATAATCGGCAGGTTTGAAGCGATTTGTAAGTCTAGAATCAACTGGAGTTGATTTTCCACCTGCAAGAAGCGAACCACGAGAATGGTTGGGAGTGATTTCTTCAAGAGTTCGTAGTATTTCTTTCTCAGGGCCAGCCTTTGGTCGTCCAGCGTCATCACTCTCTGAGCGAGTTGATCTGCTTTTGGGTCGCTCATGGTCAGAAAGTTCTGGGCGTAGTCCTGGATGATCGCAAGCTTTTCATCGCCTAGTTTGGTCTGTTCGGATTCATAGTTCCGGTAGATGGGCCAAAACACGGTAGCTTGCTGATCATTCAACTGCATTTCTTCCTGGATGATCGCTTCCTTCCTGGCTTTCAAGTCAGTACGAAGGAGGCGGACATAGGCTTGATCGTTGAGCTCTTTACTCTCCGCCGGATCCTGAACCTTTTTTTCCTGAGCCCAAAGGCCAGTGGTTACGGTTAGAGTCAGGACCACGATCATCAGTCGAATTCTCATGAGTTCCTCCGAAAATTATTCCGTTCTCTTTGGCTGAGGGTTACCTACTCTTATTGCGCGATTGGCAGCATTACGGGTTGCGTCAGGTGGAACTCCAACTGCGCTTCGCTGGGAATCTGAACCTGGTCGCCTTTCTGTACGACGGAGCCCACGCCGCCGGCGACCGCGCCAATCGCAGCACCCATGCCGGCGTTGCCCGCAATGGCGCCGATGGCCGCGCCCAGCCCGGCGCCTCCAAGCAGCCTGAATGCCGAACGTTTTCCTGAGCTCTTGCCTTTTTGCGAATCGAAAACATCGGTCATGATCGGGATTGCATTGCCACCGATCACGATTTGTGTCAGCTGGAGTTTCAGCTGCGATGCGCCGGTGGCGCGTCCTGCTGAGTTGGCCTCGACTACCTGGCCGTAGACCGTCGTACCGGCGTATGCGACCACATAGCCATTGGCAGCGAGGTTGGTAGATAAGGTGGCAGAGAACGTTTGGCCGGTGTACGCGGTGCTCGTATCCAAGCCGTCCACCATGCGCAGGAGAAGGACCGTTCCAGCCGGGACTTGGACTTGCTGCGGTGCCGCCGGCGGGGGCGGCGGAGTGGGGACAGGTCCAAAAGACAGGGATTGGACTTGCTGGGATGGATAGATCTGAGTGGTTCCATCCGGCCCAACGAACTGAACTCCCGCTGAGCTGCGGCCGAGGAAAGTCCCAGTGATGACTTGGCCGTTGGTCAGAACAAGCGTGTCAGCCGCAGCCGTGCACGCCATCCCGACGCAAATCGCGCCAAGGATAAACACTCTCAATTTCATGCGCCCCTCTTTCTTTTCCGTCTTTCCGTGTCCGCGTCGAAGGCTCACACGCTCTGAACTGGGTGAACTTGCTGCGCCGAGACACTGCATCTTACCTTTTCTAAAGCTAGGAGAGAATAGCTACAACCGACAAAATTTGTGGTGCGTTCCGGGCTAGAAAATAACCTTTCCAGCAAGCTGCATGTTGAACGGCTCACCGGGGCCGATGCCGGGACCTCCGAAGAAATCACCGATAGTGTCGGTCACAAAGCCGCTCGATCCCACAGACCCGCCGCCCGTCGCGAGATTAATCCGATTGAAGACGTTAAACATTTCCGCACGAAGCTGCAGTGTGAAGCGCTCGGTAATCGGAATATTCTTGATGACTGAGACATCCACATCGGCAAAGCCGGGCCCGTAAAATTTATTGCGCGAGAGGTCGCCATTAGGATCGTCCGGCAAGCAGGTCGGCGACGGCACACAGAATGCAGCAGGATTAACCCATGACTCGCCACGGGCCGGGTTGAAGGCGTGCGAAACGCCGGCAAATGGATCGCCGATCAGGTTCAAGCCGGGGCGCTGGCTACCGGATGCGCCCGGCCCGGGGAAGTTAAACGGTTGTCCTGAGTGGAATGACAAGAGCCCGCTTAACTGCCAGCCGTGGGACAGGATTTTCGGCCCCTGCGCCGAGCCGGGAATATCATACGTCCAATAACCGGTAAAGTTTTGACGTGTGTCGAAGTCGCTGTTTCCGTACTCCTGATTCAGGTTGATGCCGTCGAGCGGAATTACGCCACGGAACTCGGTTGCCTCGTCCAGGGCATGGGCCCAGGTGTAGGCGAACTGGGAGGTAAAGCCATGCCAGGACCGTATCTTCAGCACAGTCTGCAGGGAGTTGTAGTTTGAGGTCACTGCGCTATTGAATTGGTTGATGGAGCCGACGTTGGGATACTGGACATCAAATGTGCCGTTCTGATTAATGTTCTCTGTGACCGTCAGCTTACGTCCCTGGCTGCCGACGTAGCCCACCTGCAACACGGCGACGTTCCCGAAACCTTTTTCCACTTGCAGGTCAAAGTTGAGGTAGTAAGGTGTGCGAAAATTCTGGCCGACCGAGAACACGTTATAAATATTGGCGCCGGTCACCGGATTCGGAATGCCGCACCCGGGCTCAAGGGTGTAGTTCAGGCTTGTGCAAGTCACGACTTCTGGGAAGATCGATTGGCCGCCCTGCTGAACCGTCTGCCAGTTGTAGGCATTCCGGCTGTAGTTGTCGACTGCGTCCGGTCCGGCTGGATTGTTTTCCAAGCCGTTCGCCGCAGCGTTTGGCGGACGATTGTCCAGGAACGGACTAATCGCGGTTTGCTCGTAGAAAACGCCGAATCCGCCTCGCACCACGACGTTATCGCTATGCCCAGGTTGATAGGCAAAACCGAATCTTGGCGCGAAGTTGTTTTTGTCCGCCGGGTAGATGGAACTGATGCCAGCTCCCTGGATGACCAAGCCTTTGCCCGGTATGAAGACCGGAAGATTGTTGTCGCCGTTGTGCAAAGGGTCGGCATATTCGTAGCGAAGGCCCAGATTCAAGGTCAGGTTTGGAGTTGCACGCCACGCGTCCTGCCCGAACAAGGCGAACGAGTTGACTAAGACGTGCCGCTCCGCGTTTCCGACCGCGATTGAGGATGTGCTCACATCGCCAGCCAGAAAGTCCGCCAGAGCCAGCGTGTTCGAGCATGTGGCGTTGGCTGTGGGGCACGTTCCAGCCCATGGCCCTTGCGTACCGTCGAAGGTGAAGCTCCCTAGTGAGCGCCGGAAATAGAATTCGTCCACTCGCCCCTGACGCACTTCACCTCCAAACCGTAGCTCGTGCTTGCCGGTAACGTAGGAAACGATGTCAGTCAGGTGGCCGGTGATGTCGTTACGGCCTTCCGGCGGCGTAATCCCCACCTGATCGAACCCGGAAATGACGATATTCGGGGCGCCTAGAATGGGCAGGCCGTTAATGAGCGCGTCCGGGCTAAGGTATAGACCCAAGGCTTTCGTATCGAAACTGTTGTTGGCATCGTGAAATGCCTGGTTGAAATAGCTGACCCCAAAGAGTATTTGATTGCTCAACTTCGGTGTGAACTGGGAGTCTAATGCCGCGGAGTAATTCTCCACGCGGATGGGAGCGGCCTCAAAATAGTAGCCGAGATTGGAACTTGCCTCGACCAGCACCAACGCCGCACCCGGCGGTTGGACTTGGTTTCCTTGTCCCATGAACCAGTGTCCCGACAGATGTTCCTTGTCGTTGAAATTGTGATCCAGCTTTGCCACGTAGTTGTAACTGTATCCAGTGGCGGGGACATTGCCGAAGAAGTTGCTGAGGGTGCCCGGCAGGGAACTGATCGAACTTGGCCACAGAGTTGAAAATAAGGTCGTCGAGAGTGGGCTTTGCGGAACGTTGTATTTCGTGAGCAGGCTCTGAGCGCTCTGAATCCATGCCGACGACGGTTCGGTAGCCAATCCCGTTAGTCCGAAAATGTAGTTCTGCTTTTCGAAGCCGAGAAACATGAATGTCTTATTCTTGATAATCGGCGCGCCCAAGGTGAATCCATAGTTTTCATTTCGGAGTCTGGGCGCTCTCGGGAACAGCGGGGTTGGCACGAAGAAAGGTGAGCGCGCCGCATAGAACTCGTTGCGGTTGTAGTAGTAGGCCGTTCCGTGCACTTGATTGGTGCCAGACTTGAGGACCACGTTGATAGTGCCTCCGGCATTACGCCCGGATTCCGCGTTCGACTCGGTTTGCGTGGAGAATTCTTCAATGGCGTCGATTGGCATTACCACGCCAGCGATTCCCGAGACGCCACCCTGATTGATCGCCGGAATGTTATACCAGAAGTCGTTGTTATCCGTGCCGTCTAGCTGCCAGTTGACTCCATTGTTACGAGCCCCGTTGATGGTGCCGCCTCCGTTGATTGAGTAGCCTCCGTAACCCGGCGCTATGGCCATCAATTGAGTGAAGTCCCGCCCGTTCAACGGCATGTTCTGTAGAGCTTCCTCCGGGATGGAATCGCTCTGAGTCGCCGTGGTGGCATCGACGGTGAGCAGAGCGGCCGACACATCCAGTGATCTGTTTTCCTGCGCAAGCGAAAGGTTAACCGGCAAGGTGTAAATGGAACCCGCCGTTATTCGAACGCGATCTGCGGTGTAAATTGCAAATCCAGAAGCCATTACGACGATCTTATAGTCGCCCAGAGGAAGGTCCTGCAAGGAAAACTGGCCGTCCGCGGTAGTGACCGTGTTATGGTTCACACTTGTTGCTGTCTCGATGGCTTGTACTTGAGCATTCGGAACAACCGCGCCGGACGGGTCGGTGACATTGCCATTGATGGAGCCACGGAATGTTTGCGCGCCCAGGAAGGCGACGTCTGATAACAACAAAAGGAACAGTGTGAGAACGCGCTTCATAAATTTCCGACTGATGTTCGAGATCGAAATTCAGAGAAACAGAAGGCAAAGTCGGGAAAAGCGTCCGAGCAGAACTGCATCAACGCATACTAACCGGCGCGGGAAAACGCTAAGTTCACGCCAGCAGGCTTAGTCTCATTGGTGGCGACCACTTTAACTGGAACCCGAACGGTTATCTCCGTGCCGCGCGTCAACTTCGAAGCAATCGAGATCGTGCCGTTCACCACCCTGACTCGTTCCTGCATGCTGACCAGACCGAGACCTCGGCCCTTCATCGCGGCTTCAAAGTCAAAGCCCACGCCAGCGTCGCTAATCGTGAGATGAATCTCACCCGGCGTTCCCCAAAATTGCACCGCGAAGCGTTGTGCGCCGCTGTGCTTCGCCGCGTTGTGCAAGGCTTCTTGCAGAACGCGGAACAGGCAAAGGGAAATGTCGGACGGTACCGGGGTGGGAAGATCGTGGCTTTTGAAGTCAATTTCAAGCTTTTGCTTCTCGCCGAATTCCTGACAAAAGCCTCTCATGGCCGCAACCACGCCGAGATATTCCAGCCGGGGAGAATGCAACTGATGGGACAAGGCCTGGATATCGCTGGCTATGTCAGCGGTGTATTTCCGTAATTCGTCCACACGGCTGAAGAGGTCAACGCTCAACTCGGGCACGTCCATCTTGAGTCGTTCAAGCTCGATGGCGAGCAATGCCAACCGTTGATTGATGTCGTCGTGAAGATCCCTTGCGATGCGGGTACGTTCTTGCTCCTGAGCCTCAATTAACCTGCTGCTCACATTGGAAAGCGCATCTTCCGCAAGCTTGCGCTCGGTAACATCCATGCACGATCCGATGTAACCGGCAAATGAACGGTCGGGATTGAATCTCGGAACCCCGATGTCGAGAACCCAGCGATATTCGCCATCGTGTCGCCGGAGCCGATACTCCATCCTGAAGTCCTCTCGCTTATCAAAAGCCTGGGTGTAGGTATTCAGGCACTTCTGCAGGTCTTCGGGGTGAACCCCTTGCGCCCAGCCGTTTCCAAGCTGCGATTCGAGTGACTGGCCTGTAAAGTCGAGCCAGGGCTTATTGAAATACGTGCACAGCTGGTCGATGCCTGACATCCAGATCAGGACAGGCGCCGTGTTCGACACCAAGCGGAAGCGTTCTTCGCTTTCCCGCATTGCGTGTTCCGCCCGTTTACGCTCAGTGATATCGTGAAACGTGCCACGAAGCTGCACGACGTGGCCCGCTGCATCACGTTTTGCTTCGCCCCGAGCGATGAGCCATCTCGTGCTGCCATCTGGTCGGACCATCTCGAGATCAAGTTCGTAAGGGGTTGCAGTCCGCAACGATTCCTCTACGGCGCGCCGCAGCCGTTCCCAGCTGTCGGGGGCGTAGAGCTTTGCGTGTTCCTTATAGCTGGGGGCTGGGAGATTCGGATCGAGGCCGGCGATTCGATAGAGTTCTTCCGACCAAGTCACCGTGTCCTTTTCCGGGTTCCATTGCCAGGCGCCCACCTTGGCCAAGTGTTGGGTCTTCTTTAGCTCCGTTTCTTGCTGCAACCGTGCTTCCTCGGCCTGCTTACGCTCCGTGACGTCCACGCCGATCCCTAACGCACGTTCGGGATTGCCGTTGGCCGCGTAGTAAAACTTGCCCCGGTCTGTGACCCAGCGTATAGTCCCGTCCGCTTGCACGACGCGAAATTCGGCGACGTACGGCTTCTGGTTTTGCATCGCATGCGCGAGTGCTTTCGCAACTCGCTCGCGATCGTCGGGGTGCACCCGTTGATAAAATTCTTGGTCGGCTGGGAGATAGGTGTCGGCGCCAATCCCGAATGTGGTCTCCAGATCACCGAACCAGATGTTTTGTCCAGTCCTCAAGTCCCAATCCCACCCGGTCGATTTGCTGGATTCCATGGCCAGGCGAAGCCGATCGTGGGCTACGCTGACATCGGAAGTGAACTCGCGGTTAGCCAGGTAATCCTGGATAAAGACCGCGACCGCTAAGACCACTCCGGCGATCATTACCAAAAGCAGGCGAATCTCATGGGTCCCAAACGGTTCATCCGTGCGGAACAATTCCCAGAGGCCGACAATCGGGATCGCAAGCACGGCGAGCATAGCCAGAACAGAGCTGTAGGTCGTGTCCGTGGTGTCCAACTGAACGGTTTGCGCCAGCTGCGGTGCTAGTCTTCGGCCCTGCAGACCGATCCACACGAACCACGAGATGGCAAAGGTGAAAACCATTCCGATCAGACCCCTTGCGGCGGGGAAAGACGTTCCCGTCAAATCGCCCGAAGGGTCTTTCAAGGCCCACACGACGTTCGCAGCCAATGAACCGAATGCATACAGGGCGGACGCGCCGAATAGATGCCAATAGATGGATTTCCAAGGAGGTTGGGACCGAGAGATCACCATGCCCAGAACTCCGAGGAGCAAGAGATTTTCCGCGAAGTAAAGACCCTCAAAGCGCAAAATCATGGCCGACGCCTGGGACCCGTACTGGTAAGGAAACAGGAGGTAGGCGTAGGCAAAGACCCAAACGAAGAGTAAGACGAGAAAGTTGAACGTCGTCCGATACGGCCTTTGCGTGGGTAATCGTAAATGGGGGCGCGATGCCACCGCCGCGATCGTCAAGACGATGTGCAGAAATAGTGGAGGATTGTCGAACAGGAAGGTGGGAATCTTGCCGTGCAGGACCACACTGTAGAACCAAGAACAGGGGACGAGCGCCCACAGCCCAAATGCCCCTGCCAGGAATAGCCAAAATAACCGGATGGTTTGCCTGCTCTGGACCGCATTCACGGCGGCCACGCTGGTGGCCAAGAGGAGCAAAAGGAAATAGGTGATTTCGCAGTATGCGACCAGGGCGGGACCTTGCTTCAGCGTGAGTGAGAGAGCGGCCTGACCTACCAGAAGGGCCACGGCCACCGCGGGCCACGAATAAGGTCGCGATCCTAGCCTAGGAGATATACCTGGCATGCTTTCTCCCGGAGCAGGAATTCAGTGCAGATTTGCTGAACTGCCCGTGGTGCGCGAGTCGGGCTGAACACGGCGCTGCCTTCGACCCCGCGCCACTGATGCAGTTCGGCCCCAATTGAGATTTGAGGACTGGCAAAGGTGATGGACTCCATCAGTGGGCCAAGGCGAGACGGACACAGTTACTCGGAGACGAGTCGGAGCAGCATCTCCTGCGCGGCCATCGCCTAACGGCACGCAACTAGCATCTTTGCTAGCCGCCTAGGAATAAACCGTTACGCGCCGACATACAACTAGCAGTTTCACTAGTAACACCCGTGCTGGGGCCTTCAGAGGCAGGGGTCGGCTGGCGACGCGAGTTTCGGCCTGTAGGCAGGAAGGAAGATTCCGGTCGACCCGACTTGGCGTACCCGGGATGCCTCCGGTTGTTGGTTGTCCGCGAAGAGAATCAGGCTTCGGCCACTCTGACGTAGGTTAAGTTAATGACCTAAATATTGTGCGGAGAGGCGGTCAGGTGTATATTACGGCTCTGTCGGAAAGTCAAAACTAGAGATTCCGACGTACGTCACCTGCTGCAGGTCAGTTCGCCGCGTTTTGAACGGACTCGATTGCTGCACGCGTTGCGATTACCCGTAAATTTTTCTCTATTCATTGGTGCTGCAATGACAGGCAGGGAGCGACGCCAAACTGCACGGACGACAATGGATAGGCACGCCTATATCAACATCGAGCCGGACAACGGCGGCATCGTGTTGAATGTCTCGGATGGAGGGCTATGCTTTCACTCCTACGATCCTGTTAAACCCAACGGGAACAATGGAAAGATCCGCTTCTGGTTCTCAGACCAGAACCAGCGAATCGAAGCCGACGGTACGCTGGCGTGGACGGATGAAACGCAAAAGGGAGGCCTGCGGTTTGCTGCGCTGCCCGCGGAAGCCCGCGAAAAAATTCGCGATTGGATCAACCACCCTGCAACACCACTGCCCGCTGACGCTGGGTCAGTAGCAACGTCGCCACTCGCAGTTCCACCGTTTAATGGCTCCTGGAATACAAAGGATACGCGGAGCTCACCAGAGGCCAGAGTACCGATTCAATTGAGCGGCTTCTCAAGGGGTTTGGCGACCGGGCTCATGGTTTCGGTTTTGGTGGCGGGTGGGTTCTTATTTAATGGCTATCGCCGCGAGGTTGGGGTGTGGCTCATCCACCTGGGAGAGCGGTTTGCGGCGAAACCCGAAGCGCAGATCTCAGCCGTCCAAGCGGCGTCTCCGGCTGTGTCGCCAGAGCCCCAGCCGACGCCGCCAGCACCGGCGATAATATCGCCAGCGCCGCAGATCGTGCAACCAACGGCGCAGGCGGTGTTAGCAGAGCAAAAGGTGAAATTGCCCGCGCCAGCGCCGGCTCCCGCTCCGCAAGCCGAGAAGGTCGTGCCACAACCGGAAAAGCTCGTGCCACAACCTTCATCGAACCTTGCGAAGCCTCAGCAGGCGAAGGTCGAGGCAATTGAACCATTACCAGCTCCGCCCGCGGCTCTGCCCAGCAGCATTAGCAATCCCGCACCCAAACCCGCCGCCACGGTTGCCACTACGCCGACTTCGTTGAACCCGACGACGACTTCTGTCCCGACAACCGCGCCCGCCGTCACGACCGCGTCCAACCTGGTTCCGGCTAAGCCCGACGCAACTCCGAAGCAGCAACCTGCCACTCCACCTGCTGCCCCATCGGCTGTGCACACCGAGGAGTCTGGACCAACGAATCCGGCAGCGAATGCAGCCGCGACTTCGGAACTCTTCTTCGAAGTAGGCAAATTCAAGAATCCATCGCAGGCTCACGACGAAAGCGACAAGCTGGCGCAACTCGGGTTTCCCGTAACCGCCGTTCAGAAGGGTTTCCTCTGGACGAATTCCTACCACGTACTTGTGGGTCCCTATGGCGATGAGGGTCACGCCAAATCCACGCACGACAATCTGGTTTCGAGCGGTTTCAAGCCACGGACCTTCGTAAGAGGCTCGCGGGACTTCACGCTCGGTTCCCCAGTGGTGCTGGGCGGTGCGCGCACACCTGAGGGGGATTACATAATCCGTTGGGAGTCGTACGTCGGCAACGCGATGGTTAAATTTCAGCACAATAATTCCACGGTTTCGGAAGCAGATGGGAAATGGGTGAAACATGACAACAAATACCAGCGGGATGCGTATGTGTACAAAAGAAATCCTGACGGATCGCGCACTCTGCTGGAAATTCACTTCGAGGGAATGCGCGAGGCCCTTGTCTTTTAGCAACGTCTTTTAGCAACGTCTTCTAGCAATTCGTTCTGATCGACCCCACCACTCTCCGTCATTCCGAGGAGCGCAGCGCCGAGGAATCCGGGCTTTCGCTGGCACGCACGAAGCAGCCCCGGTTCCGCACTCTCAATGACGAGTCTTCCTATTTCCTGAGTTCGATGGAAAAAATCTGGCCTTCACCGAGTTTGCCATAAGTTTCGAAAGACTCTACGTTTGCCTTCATCCCTTCCAAATCAGTGCAAGGATGCAGTTCGCCTTCCGGAGTGAAGTTGACTGCGGTGAACTGAATTTTGAAGTAGTTATTGCTGTGCAGAGAAAGTGTTTTGCCATCGCCCTCGACCTTTAGTTCCATGATTGCGGGCAGGGAGCACTGCACATCCCTAATCGTACCCTTTACCCCGTGGTGCGGACCATGCGGCTCTTCGGATACGGGTTGTTTGGCAGCGCCGAGCGTCGCCTGCGCTGAAGATTGCTCCTGATTACCGGTAGATTGAATTCCCTGCGAGTGGAACGACAGACTCGCAGAGCCAGCGAAGTGCCAAGCCCCGCGACGATCTCGTGACGCATTTCTACGCAGCCTAATGTGCTACTTTACGAAGCCTTTGTAACATTCGAAGCCTGCGGCCCCTTTGGCCCCTGGGTTATCTCAAATTCTACCTGATCCCCCTCCTGTAGGCTCTTGTATCCTTCCGACGTAATTGCGCTGTAATGCACAAACACGTCGGCACCGTCATCCCGGCCGATAAATCCATATCCTTTGGCATTGTTGAACCACTTTACCGTACCTTTCAAACGTTCCACTTACGCCCCCTGGGGCACAGAACTTTCCTGAATCGAATCCATGCCCTCCGATTTCCTGCCATTTTCCGGCTACTCGAGGAGGCTGTCAAGAGGAACGAATCATGGGAGAGTCACAAGAGAGTGGCTATTTACGTTTCTTGCGGCGGCCGCATTCTTGAGCCAGCCAGAGCACGCCTGAGATCGTCTTGCCATCGTGAATGCGACCGGCCATTACCATGCGGACGGCGACGCTCAGAGGAAAACATTTCGTCTCGATGACTTCATCTTCCTCCGGCTGCGCGATGCCGGGACGCAGGCCCGTCGCCATGTAAATGGACATGGTTTCGGCAACAAAACCGGGGCTCGCATAAAACTTCAGGATTCGCTTCCAGCGGGCGGCAGCATAGCCGGTTTCCTCGAGCAGTTCGCGTTTGGCCGCAGTCAATTCGTTTTCTCCCTTATCAATGCGACCCGCGCAGAGCTCCCAGAGATACTGCTGGGCAGCATGGCGATACTGGCGCACCAGCAGCAGGTGAGGCTCGGAGTGGGTCTCGGCAACTGCGAGAATCACGACCGAGCCGGTGTGGTGCACGATGTCGCGACGGCCACGCACGCCTGTGGGCTCCAACACCTGATCCGTCGTGACCCAAAAGGCCGGGCCACGGTAGGCTTCGACAGAAGAAAGAACGCGAGCTTTGGTCTTGGAATGGGATGATTTCTGCATAACAACAATATAAGCGACAAGCGCAATACCGGGTTGATCGAAGCTGGCGCAGAGATTTTGTCAGTACAGCAATTGCCCTGATATGCTGCCCGCGATGGCAGCGAAACCACGGATTGCGATTGTCGGCCCGGGAAGACTGGGCACAGCGTTAGCACTGGAGCTGAAACGAGCGCAGTACACGATCTCCGAAATCGTTTCCGGCAGCAGGGCTGCATCAAAACGGAAGGCCGGTGATCTGGCTCGAAAAGTCAAGGCCTACGCCTCTACCAGCGACCGCGCTCGTCTGGAGGCCGATCTTGTCTGGTTCTGTGTGCCCGATCGTGAGATTGCGTCGTCGTCGGGCCAGCTTGCATCGGTTGTTGACTGGAGGAAAAAAATTGCCTTCCACTCCAGCGGTGCACTGGCCAGTGACGCGCTGAAGTCTTTGCGCCAAGGTGGAGCGGTGGTAGCTTCGGTTCATCCGCTGATGACATTCGTGACTGGATCGACGCCATCTCTCATTGGAGTGCCCTTTGCAATGGAAGGCGATGCGGCGGCGGTTCGCTCGGCGCGGCAGATTGTGCGGGCGTTGGGAGGAGAAGCCTTCACCATTCGAAAGCAGTACAAGGCTGCTTACCATGCGTGGGGAGCGTTTGCTTCACCATTGCTCGTGGCGATGCTGGTGACTGCGGAACAGTTGGCGCGCAGGGCTGGGCTATCCGCGGTTGGGGCACGCAAGAAGATGCTTCCTATCGTGAGACAAACAATTGCGAACTACGGGGCGCTCGGAGCGGCGGGAGCGTTCAGCGGTCCCATCGTACGCGGCGATGCGGAGATCGTGCGCAAGCATCTGCAGGTCCTGAGAAAGCTTCCTGAAGCGACGGACGTCTATCTGGCGTTGGCGCGGGCAGCGCTGCGATATTTGCCAGCGCGTAGTCGCGGGGAGTTGAAACGGGCTCTCGATGTGTAGGTCACTCGTGTTATTTCGGTTTGTTTGTGAGCAGCTCCGCGCATGAGGCCACGCAGGCATCGGGTTCAAGGTGCCGAAGGTCATCAGCGGTGAAGATCCCCGTACATACCGCGACGATCTTGGAATTCGCCAAACGAGCCGCCTTGATGTCTTCGGGAGTGTCGCCGATAAAGCAAACCGCCGCCGATTTGCCCAGCCTGCGTTGCACCTCGATCACACCCTGGCGGAAGATGTCTGCCCGGTTTTCGTGGTGGTCGGTGAAGCAGCCGAAGCGGAAAAACTCGCGCAGCCCGGCCGCTTCGACCTTGAGCCAGCCAACAGATTCGAGATTGCCCGAGGCCACGCCCACCAACTTGCCGGCAGCCTTCAATTCGGCAAGCACGTCGGGAATTGCAGAGCACACCGTGGGCGTGACGCGATGCCCGTTCGCTGACACCTCGCGGCGGACAATTTCCAGCGCTGCTGGAAGGTTTGCTTCGAATCTCTCGCCCGAAACTCCAACGCGCTCCAGAGCCACGCGCAAGATCCCCAGATCAGTTTTGCCGTGATAGGCAATCCCGTCAATCGTAGTATCGACCGTGTATGCCTCGCGCATCGCTTGATGCAGCGCGTTGCGATGGACGCCGTCACGGGTGATGAGCAAGGTGCCATCAATGTCGAAAAGATAGGCATCCGCGTTCATCCACTGGAAGCCATTTGATTTGATTGCTCGGGTCTGAAGTTGCAATTCGCTCATGATTATGCTTTGCAGTTCCTGAAGCCTAAAGCCCGAGGCGCGTTTCTTTACGCCACCATCAGGCGCGTGATTTGTCTTGCCCAGCCGGTTCGCTCATCGCAATCCACCACGACCGCGCACAGGCGGACATCCCCCGTCGCTGCCTCGAAGCGTGTCGGCATGTTGCTAAGAAATTTGCCCACGATCAATTCCTTCTTCACCCCGATCACACTGTCGTAAGGCCCGGTCATGCCGACATCGGTGATGTAAGCAGTGCCGCCGGGCAACACGCGCTCATCGGCCGTGGGAATATGGGTGTGGGTGCCGACGACGACCGTGACTCTTCCATCGAGATACCAGCCCAGCGAAATCTTTTCCGAAGTTGCCTCTGCGTGAATGTCGACAAAAATAACCTTGGCTTTGATTTCCTTTAGCAACTGGTCGGCCACGCGAAAGGGATCGTCATTCGAGGCCATAAAGACGCGGCCCTGCAGATTGATGACGGCATATGGAACGTTGCCTTTGCGGCCCTCGTATAAACCCCATCCCGGCATTCCCGGCGGGTAATTGGCGGGACGCAACACCCGGCGAGCCGGGCTGTGCGGATTTCCGTCGGCGGCGTTGAAGTAGTCGATGATCTCGCGCTTATCCCAGATATGGTTGCCGGTCGTAAGAACGTCAATACCCATCTCGAACAGGTCCTCGGCCAAGGGCGGGGTGATGCCGAAGCCGGCGGCTGCGTTCTCTCCGTTGGCGAGCACGAGATCAATGGCGTGCTCTTTTACGAGAGTCGACAGGCGATCCTTGACGATGGTTCGTCCCGGTCTGCCAAAAATGTCACCGATAAAAAGAATGCGCACGTGAATTTTACCGAGAGTTCGATGGTAACACGGGGTCTTGGACGACCCGGGCCGAGCTTGTGTGGTAACGGGTCTCCGACCCGTCAAGTCGAGCGAAGCTTGACAGTTCTCGATTTCTCTTCCACGGAAACCAACTCAAAGACCCGGTACCACACGATTCAAGGAGTCAGCTCTGCGGTCTTCAAAAAGTCGTAATTTCCAGGCGGGTTCAGCGTCAGATTTCGTACTCGCCGCGTGTGCACCATTACATTCTCGTAATACCACAGGTTGATGTACGGCAAATCCTCGGCCACGATTTGCTGGATCTCCGCATAGATCTGTTTGCGCGTGTTCTGATCGAGTTCGCCGCGGGCCTGGTCGATCAGCGCATCCACGCGAGGGTTTGAATAGTAAGTGCGATTGGCGCCGTGCGGCGAGAATTTTGCCGAGTGGAAAACATACTCGAACATGTCCGGATCTTCGTTGCCTCCGACCCAGCGCAAAGTGTGTAGTTGGTAGGCGCCTCGTGTGATGTCGGAAAAGAAAGTAGCGAACTCAAAAGTGCGAATATCCAACGCGATGCCAACCTTGCGCAATTGTTGCTGAAGTACGGCCGCGATCAGCCGCGGGCTTTCATCTGTCGAGGTTTTCATGGCGAGATGAAAGCGCACGCCATTCACGGCCGGATAGCCTGCTTGTTCCAGCAAATGCCGGGCCCGATCAGGGTTATAGTCGTAGCGCGGTACATCACCGTTATAGGCCCAACTCTCGGGAGGAAGCAGGCTGTAGGCAGGACGCGCGAAATCGCGCAATAGATAGTGAATGATGGTCGCTCGGTCGATGGCATACGCCATCGCCTGCCGCACCCGCACATCTTTCAGAATCGGTTCTCGAGTGTTGAATGCCAAATAGCCTAGCACCGTGCCCGGAGCATGAAGGACCTCCAAGTTGGGCTCGCGTTCGAGCGCCAGCACCATGTCCCCGGTCAGGGAAGTGACCGCAATGTCGGCACTGCCTTTGCGCAATTCAAGCGCGCGGGTTGTGGCATCTGGAATCACGGCGAACCGCACTCGTTTCAGATGCGCCTTCGAGCCCCAGTAGCCGTCATTGCGTTCGATGATCACTTCCTTGTCTGGCTCAGCGCTGACGAAACGGAACGGACCCGAGCCGACGGGATGGCGGCTGATTTCATCGCCGGTGCCGTAGGGCACGATTCCGATGGCTCCGTCAGAAACGTTCCACAACAAAGTGGCGAAGGGCTCTTTGAGATGAAAGACCACCGTGGCATCGTCGGGCGCGTCGATGTGATCTACCGGTCGATAGGTGGCCGCCTTAGTGCTTCGAATCTTGCCTTGCAGGAGGGAATCGAAGGTCCACTTTACATCGCGTGACGTGAGCTGCCGTCCATCGTGGAATCTCACGCCCTGATGCAGATGAAAGACGTAGGTCAGAGGATCAGGAATCTCCCAACGCTCCGCCAGTCCCGGCTGAACACTCAGGTGCTCGTCGCGCGTACACAGGTCATCGAAGAGCAGTTCGTCGATGCGTTCCGACTGCGCATCCAAGCCTACTCGGGGATCTAGATTAGTTGGGCTGTTCTCGATGACCATCACTATGGCATTGGGATCAGGCTTGGCGGAGCAGCCAAGCACAAGAACCAAGGCTGAGAGAACGAAGAGGGTCCGAAGCAACAAAGAACACGTGGGCACAGCCGCCCCCGGCTGTGCATTCGCCGCAGAGCGGGGAAAGAGTTTCCGCTCACGCATACGAAATCTTTCCCAAAATCGCCGGCCGCTTTGCTCCGGTTGCCGAGGGGACGTTCGACGGTTTCCGATTCCATGTCTGGAAGGCGAGTAACGCGAATGCCGCTGCTTCTTTCGCCTCCGAGGGCAGGCCGAATTCATCCGAGGAACGGATCTGCAGGCCAAGCGGTCGCAATTCGTTCGCCAGCATCGCCATGAGCGTCGGATTGCTTGCGCCGCCGCCGGAGACAACCAAGTCCCGGTAGGTCCCTGTCCGATGTATTACGAAACGTCGAAGCGCGTCCGCTACGGACTTGGCCGTCAATGCCGTGGCGGTGGCAACGATATCGCGCTTATCGCCGCGCCCGCAGCGCCGGATGAAGTTCCGGGCAAACTCGCGGCCGAATTCTTCGCGTCCTGCGGTCTTCGGCGGCTTACGTCGAAAGAACGACCCACGCATAACGTCGCTGATCACGAGATCGAGCGCCGCTCCGGAGGCAGCGATTCTCCCATCGCGATCATAGGGCTTGCCAAACAACCGCTCGGTGACTGCATCAATCAGCATGTTGCCCGGACCCGTGTCGAAAGCCACTACCTCCTTGGCAGACGCGTTCGCCGGGATCGCGGTCAAGTTCGCGATCCCACCAATGTTTTGCACGATTCGGCCGACACGACTGTCGCGGTACAAAAGAAAATCAAAGAAGGGAACCAGCGGAGCCCCCTTGCCGCCGGCCGCCATGTCGGCTGGGCGGAAATCGGAAACCACCGGAACACCGACGCCTGCAGCCACCAATGCACCTTCGCCAGTTTGCCAGGTGGCTGCAAGCTTTCGTCCCAGAAACGGAGAAGCCTCGCCCTGGTGATAGAGCGTCTGACCATGGCAGCCTACAAGTTCGGCCTTCAGATGAAAGCGGCGCTGTGTGGCCAGGATTGCATCGGCGTAAAGTTCAGCGAGCAAGAAGTTCAATCTGGCCAAGTCGGCCACGTTAGCCTTGGTTGAATTCATCGCAGCCAACACAGCCCGGCGAACTCGCTTCGGGTAAGGGTACTCCGCGTGGGCGAGAAAGTGGAGGCCGTGCGTTCCCGCCCGGCTCCGCGACGAGGTTATGCGCACCAGCGCCACATTGATTCCATCGGCGGACGTTCCGCTCATCACTCCGGCAACGATCATGACTGATCCTGCCGCTTTATCGTTGCCAACCGGACCTGTTCACTAAACTCCCACAACCGGCGTGAAATCTTCTCAAGCTTGGCCGCAGTTGGAGCCGGCCTCGAGGGCTTCAACTCTTTAGACTTCTTCTTGAACGTCAGCACCCGCGCCACCGATTCCTTCGCCCGCCGCGCAAACCTGGCATCGCGCTCCGCCTCCCTTACCAGCGCTTCGTACGAACGCGTGACGTGTTCCTCGATGTGACAAATCAGGCAGAGATCACCACCGGCGCGAATATGCTCCACCGCAGCTTGCTCGATGGGCGCGGCCTTCAGCACGCCACCCATCTCGAGATCATCAGAAACTATGAGCCCTCGATAGCCGATCCTGTTACGCAATATGTCCGTAATCCATTTCTTCGACAAAGACGCCGGGGTGGAATCCTTAGTCACCGCCGGATACGCAGCGTGCCCAACCAGGATCAATGGGGCTTCCCGACGAAGCGCGCGATAGGGAGCAATGTCTGAGTCCCACAGCTTCTTCCACGGCTTTTCCACATTAGGGAGTTCGTGGTGCGTGTCTAGATTAGCCTCACCAAGGCCGGGAAAATGTTTGATTGCTCCTAATACTCGTGTGGAGCGGAGTCCAGCGAGAAATTCACGGGCGTAAATCGTGGCTTGGTTGGGATTGGCAGAGACCGCACGAGAACTCATCACGTTGCGCGAGGCTGCAAATGCCAGATCTACAACCGGAGCAAAGTCTGTGTTGAAGCCCAAGGCCCGACAAGATTCGCCGATCGTCTTCCCATGTTTCCGATAGAGTTTGCGATTGCTAGCGGCGAAGACGTCGGCCGCAGAGGGCGCAGGGCCGGTGACGTTGCGAAAGCGATCCACTCGGCCGCCCTCCATGTCCACGCAGGTGAACAAACGCGTGGAGACGCAGGACTGGCATTGTTGAAGCAGCCGGTGCGTCTGCTCTCCACTCGTGATATTGCGTGCGAAAAGAATCACGCCCGCAGGTTGCACGCGCGTGAGCAGGGACCGAAGCCGCGGCGACATCTCGGTGCCATCGAAGCCCACGACGAGTAGTTGGCCGATCGGTCCGGAGATTGATGTCGTCTTTTTCAATCCACTTGCTTCTTCAATTCCGCCAACAGATTCAGCGCCTCGAGCGGGGTCAACCGATTCAAGTCCACCTCGCGTAGTTTTTCGAGAACCGGTTGCGACAGTGGTGTGAAGATGGTAAGCTGAGCCGGCCGGCGCGGACGCAACTCGTCGCTCGCCAATTGCTCGGTCACGCGCTGTTCCGCGCTCTCGTGTTCTGCCAGCACTTCCCGCGCCCGCTCAATGACTTCATTCGGCAACCCCGCCAACTTGGCTACTTCGATTCCGTAGCTACGATCGGCCGCGCCCGGTTCCACTTTCCTCAGAAACACAATTCCACCGGCGGTTTCCTTTACCGAGACGTGATAATTCTTCACTCCCGAAAGCCGATCGGCGAGTTCGGTGAGTTCGAAATAGTGCGTGGCGAAAAGTGTCTTGGCCCGCAGCCGCGCGTGGATGTACTCAACCGCCGCCCAGGCAATGGCCAGCCCGTCGTAGGTGGCCGTGCCCCGTCCCACTTCGTCAAGCAGGATGAGTGATCGTGGCGTGGCGGTATGCAGGATGGCTGCTGTCTCGGTCATCTCAACCATAAACGTTGAACGCCCGCGTGCGAGGTTATCACTTGCACCGATGCGGGTGAAGACGCGGTCCACAACACCCAGTCGTGCCGACGCCGCCGGTACAAACGATCCCATCTGCGCCAAAATCACAACCAGCGCGTCCTGGCGCAGATAGGTTGACTTGCCGCCCATGTTCGGTCCGGTGAGAACCAGAACCGTATCTGTGGTTGCGTTGAGATAAAGGTCGTTGGGCACGAAGCGCTCGCTGCCACCGGCCATTTCCTGTTGCTCGATCACAGGATGCCTTCCTGCAACGATCTCGATATCCGCGGAGGCGTCAAAGTTGGGCCGGCAGTAGTTGCGCAGAGCCGCCACATGCGCCAATGCACAAAGTACGTCGACTTCGGCCAGTGCCAAGGCGGTTTGCCGGATGCGTCTGGCTTCGCCCGCAATCACCCCACGCAACTCCGCAAACAGCCGCCGCTCGATCTCCACGATCTTTTCCTGCGCATCGAGGATCTTCGACTCGTACTGCTTTAGCTCGGGAGTCGTGAAGCGCTCGGCGCTGACCAGGGTCTGCTTGCGCTCGTAGTCGGGCGGCACTAAATGCAGGTTGGGCTTCGAGACTTCAAGATAATATCCAAAAATGGAGTTGAACTTGACCTTCAGGGAGTTGATTCCCGTGCGCAGCCGCTCGCGCTGCTCGATCTGTGCCAGGAATTGCTTGCTGTTGCGGCTCAGATCGCGGAGTTCGTCGAGTTCCTTATCTACGCCACTCTGAATCGCGCCGCCGTCCATGAGCGAAATTGGCGGCTCGGGAACTATTGTCTTATCGATTCGCTCGCGAAGATCGCCCAGTTCATCGAGAGAGCGGTGCAGAGTCTTCAGTCGCTCGGTCGCGAACCTTGCCAGCGCAAGTCGCAATTCCGGAAGTTTTCTCAGTGATGCAGCCAGAGCGAGCACGTCCCGAGGATTCGCCGTCTCAAGCGTCACGCGGCTCAGCAAGCGCTCCAAATCGAGAATTCCGTTCAAAGCTTGCCGCAATTCCTCGCGCGCCACGGTCTCGTTCACCTGCGCCTCGACTGCGTCCAGCCGCGCATTGATCTCCGCTACTTCGATTGACGGCCGCAGCATCCACGAGCGCAGCAGACGTTTGCCCATGGGCGTGACCGTGGCGTCAATCGAACGAAAAAGGGTTACTCCCGCGTCCGTCCCTGCAAACAGCGGTTCAATCAGTTCCAGATTTCGCACGGTTACTGCGTCAAGGACTAAATGGTTCTGCCTTTCATAAAACCCGACCCGGTCGACGTGATCCAAAGTTCCGCGCTGGGTGGAGTGAACGTAATAGAGGATGGCGCCCGCTGCTGAGGCGGCTGCCGGTTTGCCCGCAAGTCCAAAGCCCTCCAGCGACAAGACTCCGAAATGATTTTCGAGCAGCGGGATGGCATGGTCGGGGGCGAAGACCCAATCATCGAGGGGAGTCTCGGCGAAGCCGGCATTGCCGCCCGTTGGGCGGCCGGACGGGCGAGGGCGCCCGTCGCCACGCGATTTTTGCTCATCAAATAGTGGAGCCGCCGAGCCGTACAAAAGCTCCTTGGGTCGCAACTGCTGCAGCTCTTCTTGGATTCGCTTGCCAGCATCTTCGCCGCTAAACTCGGTGGCGCGAAATTCGCCGGTGGAAAGATCCAGAGCCGCGAATCCTACCCGATCTCCGATCTGCGCCACCGCTGCCAAAAAGTTGTTCTCCTCAGAGCTCAACGACGAGTCCGCAGCCGTGCCGGGCGTAACCACCCGCGTGACCTCGCGGCGCACCAGTTTCTTGGCAAGACCGGCACTCTCCATCTGCTCGCAGATGGCGACCTTGAATCCTTTGCGGATGAGCTTGGAAATGTAGCCTTCCGCCGCGTGATAAGGGACGCCACACATGGGGACGGCCACGCCTTTCTCCTTATTGCGAGAGGTCAACGTGATCTGCAACTCGCGTGATGCCAGGATGGCATCGTCAAAGAAAAGCTCGTAGAAATCGCCCAGGCGAAAAAACAGCAAGGCGCTAGGATGTTCCTTCTTGATCGCGGCATACTGCCGCATCAACGGCGTGGACGGCTCAGTCATCGCAGGCGGCTTCGTGCGCGGATTATAACAAACCGGATCATGACTCAAGGAGCCCAACTTCCGACAGTGTTATAGACAGACTAGACGATTACCCGGCGATGAGGCCAATGACAGAGATTCTGGCGGCTACGCAGTTGACGCAACTGCGATGAGGTGCTTTCCTTATGCATGGAACTGCGCAAGGATCCGATCACCCGCTCCTGGGTTATTACTGGCGACGACGTTCCCGAAAACCCGCCGCGCCCGGAACCATTTTGCCGGTTCTGTCCTGATTCTCGCGAGCCACCTCAGTTGATCGCCAGCATGTCCGGAACAGTTGGGGCTCCGTGGTCGACGCGCGCGGTCGTCCATCCCAACGCGTTGTATCACATCGAGGGCGAGCCAACCCGCCGCGGTGACGGTATTTACGATCGGATGCGCCCGATCGGCGCGCACGAAGTCCTGGTGGAGAACCCCTCGCACGACCGGCATCTGTGGACTGCAAGCGATCTCGAAATCGAGCAGTTCCTGCTGCTTGCCGCGCAGCGTATTCAGGATCTGAAAGGCGATGGACGTTTCAAGTATGTCGGCATCTATAAGGATTACGGAAACAGCGCCGGGCAAGAGTTTGAGCATCCTACTTCGCAACTTACCGCGACCACATTCGTACCCCGTCGCGTGTTGTATGAATTGCGTGCCGCCCGCGAATACTTTCAGAGCAAGGAACGTTGCGTTTTCTGTGACATTATTTCGCAGGAATTGAAGCAAGATCTCCGTGTGATCGAGCTTCGCGGCGACTTCGTCGCTATGTGCCCGTATGCGCCGCGTGTGCCTTACGAAAGCTGGATCATGCCGCGCACCCACGAGGCCGCTTTCGAACGCTTTGGCCTGAATCGTCCGGGGACGATGCGCGATCTGGGAGCCCTGCTGCGGCGCACTTTGCAGCGCATTCGTACCATCACTGAAGAATTTCACCTCGTACTGCACACCTCGCCCAACAGCCTGCACCGGTCGGGAAACCTGGGCTATTGGAAGACCATCGACGAGGATTATCACTGGCACTTCGAAATCATGCCAGTCCTTGCTTCGAAGGCGAAATCGTATACTTTCAAAGAGGTTTACTATTCGCCGCTATCCTCCGAGACTGCCGTTAAGCGCCTGCGGGACGCGAGGATTGAACCGTAGCAAAAACGTCGTTAGTCCTTGATCGTTTGTCGTTGGCTGTAGATCGTTCGCAACCGATTCGAAGCAGAGCCAACTTCCAGCAATCGAGGTCCGACGGCTGACGACCAACGACACAGGACCACCACTGCCCTATGACCATTCGCCGCATGAAAACCTATACCGGCGGACAAGGATACGTTTACCAGTATTACTTTGTGGGAAAGCGCGCGGCGATGAACAACTCGTCCGAGGGCGCCGTTACTGAATACGTATTCGACGTCACCTCTGATCGCAAGACGACGTTCGCGGTAAGCGTCTTCCTGCCAGGGGAAGCCACGAAAGAGTGGGCGGCAGGTCACGCCCGCACTCTCAGCGAAGCGGAACAGTATGGCGCGGTCAAGATGCGGCTGTTCCAGGCATTTGATCAGATCGAAAACATGATGGCCGATGGCCGACGGCTACTGGTGAACGCTGAGATTCTGGAGCGAGTTCTAGCCGCCCTGGGCGTGGAATGACCCCAGACCGGGAACCATGAACTCGAATTACCGTTATTCTCAACCAGCTGATCTCTCCCATGAATCCCTGTTATCCGAGTCGTATTTGTGATCTTCATCACAATGGCTGGTGATCTCGCGGACTGCCTTCTGCCTCATCGACAGGGCAGACTGTAATCAATCTAACGGATAGACAGAGGATGCCCGAACCCACTGGGGCATGATCGCCGACAAGCGCCTGTTCGACTTGCGCAGGGAGGCTGGGGAATCAGCGGCGATTCTCGCCAGCGTTGAAGCCCAACTAGCCGCAGCGGAAGAACGTGAGCCTTCGTTGAGCGGTCGCCAAGAAAATTCTAGAGCAGGGCTAGGGGTTCTCTGGTTGTGTTGGACTAGCCGCAGACAACAGGAAAAACGCTCTGTGCATAAATCCTCCGTCTGAATTTTGCTTCTCTGGGGTCCAGAAGCTGCCTAATGAGGCTTAAGCTGGATCGCTGTTCGGAAATCGTAACACCATGACAGGAGTTGAAAAAGAACTGACTCCGTGGTGGTAATGTGGCGCTCTGTGCTAACTGATTTCTTGCCCCTAAAGGCTAAAAAATGATTGTTCAATTCTTGCTGTTCGTAATTGCAGTTCTGCTTGTTTCGATTTTCTGGGAACTGACTAAGATTAACGACCGCCTCAAGACGCTTCTTACGTCAAAAAAACAGGATCATGACTGGGCGAAGCAAGACGCCGCATGACATCCGGAAGCAGCCAAACCTCAAGAACCGTAAATCATCCTGTGAGGCTGCCAATCCGCCCTAGCAAGACTCGTCAAGATGCCGTAGCGCACTGCTTGCACTTATGGCGGTCGAACTGATATTGAAGATTAGCCTGAGCCATCGCTCTGCTAGAGCCGCTAAAGGAATCGTGAAACGCTCGGCGCACCGTAGTACAGTTGCTGTGGCGGGCACAATTGAAATCCACTCAACCACTCGAAGTCGCCGAGGCGGACCCTCTCCCTTGTGCTCCATGAGTTTGCCGTCTAGTGTCATGCCGCTGGGTGCTTTTTGAGAAAGTAGAGATTGCGCCGGGCGTCTTCGATCAATTCTCGCTCATCGCCGTTAATCGGATTCCGGCCGTGCAAAGCATCTTCCAGTCGGTCCCCGATGGCTTTCTGTGCTGCTGCAATCTTGTCCAGCAGTTTGATGGGGTCCAACTCGACGACTGCATCGTTGTAAAGCGTCAGCCAGTTGCCGTTCTGCATTTCGGGTCCTCATTTTTATGATGTACCGCGTAGAGCGGCGGTTCCTTCGCGACAGTATAAACCCGAATGGTTTAACGTGTGAGTTAGAAATTGCGAGGAGCTGGGTCGCGGCGTTATGCGCATTATCCAAAGCAGCGTTGTTGAGACAGAGCTACCGGGATCGCTATGCTGCGTCATCGGACGTAGACGACAGTGACTGGTGCAGTGGTCTTACCAGTTGTGATGATGGGGCGATTGGTAAGAGAGCTGGTTAGGACATTGTCATTCGTCCGGGTTCTCCTGGCTGAGGACTTCGAGCCTTTTCGCCGATTCATCCACACGAGCTGCAGACCGAATTGCAGATCATTGCCGGGTGTCAGACGGACTCGAAGCGGTAAGTAAGGCCGAAGAACTGCAACCGGATTTGATCCTCCTAGACATCGGCCTGCCGATGCTTAACGGAATCGAGGCCGCTCGCCAGATCCACCTGCTCTCGGCCCCTCAAAGATATTGTTCGTGAGCCAAGAATCATCCGCCGATGTAATCCAAGAGGCCATGAGCTCCGGCGCTCTCGGTTACGTTGTCAAGGCACATGCCGCGACCGATCTGCTCGATGCCGTGGAAGCGGTTTGTCAGGGTAGGAAGTTTGTCAGCGGTAATGGTTTGTCAGGTCACTTTACGCAGCCGTAAACTTTTGACCCTTACCTAGTAGACGCAGCTGGGGCTCGGGAACGGTGAATTCCGTAACGCCACACTCTAAGCAAACCAGAATCTTCGGAAACACCATCACGGTAGGCGTGTCGAGATTCTTGAGTCCGGAGAAATGGATGATGATCTCCGAACCAAACTGCGCCTGATTGCTCCGACGAGCATGATCGACACGACATAGCGCACTCCCCATTCAAGTGAATTGCGTTGATTGTATCAAGGTCGGATGGCGAACAAGATGAATTTACGTGGTTCTGGCGTGAGAGCTGACGGAGATTCGTGCCGGGGTGATGGATGAACTCAGTCGTCTACGAGTACCGTTTCCTTCCGCCGCCGGATCGACAGTCCAGGTGCTTCCATTGCCAGTGCACTTAGCGTGGCAGGTTCGGGAGTGGGCATGCCGAATGATGCGTTTGGTTCGATGTCGTCTGGCCCCTTGGTCGCACCCGTGATGATCGCCTTGCCAGGGATCGTCTCGAATGCGTAGCCGGTCAAAGTAGTTGCAATCGCACGGGTGTGAGCATTAATGCTAAGCTTCACTCGCGCCCAGCCGAAGTGCATCTTCTTAAACTTGAGGCCAAAAGGTAAGCTTGCTGCACGTGTAACCACGGGCCGAATACATATTCGATCGTTCGCGGCCATACACAGGCCGGAACTTGGGTCGTGAAGTTTCCGTTGGGTCCGACTTTCGTGCCCCTGGGCAATGCGGCGCCACAGAAGAACTTGATACTTTTATAACTGCTTATAAGTGCTATTCACTTCTCGGATCTCGTTCGCCGGCCTTAACCGCTTGACCTCCAAGCCCGCAAACCTCACGGAGCTCAGGATCTTCCTCGTGTTGCTCAACCCAAAATCGGCGATCCCGTCGTGATTAAGATCAATGCGAACCAACCCAGCGTTCGGCACAATCCTCACATTCGCGGGAGTGTAGATGACCTTCGCTTCTACGGGGTTTGCCAGCGCCAGCACCCCACGCCCGTCGCGCTTGCGGCAAACGCATACAGGCTGAGCTGCTGATGGATTGACTCGGAAGGGTGTGCGGTCTTACGGGGCCCGAAAGGTGTGTTCATCAATCGTCCTTAGGTGGAAATAAATGGAGTTCTTTCAATGCCGAATAGCTTCTTACGTTTCCTTCCCCGCCACAGCGGGACGCCCGGAGCACCAAGAGCAAGCATTCCCAGCGAAGAGGGTTGCGGGGTGTCGGGAATGGGACTGGTTAGGGAAGCACCGGGGCCGAGATCATCGTTGGTCAGAGCGTCCGCCTCTCTGGTCTGGCCAGCTTTGATCGCCTTGCCGGGAATAGTTTCGTAGGCGTAGCCGGTTAGCGTGGCCGTGATTCGGGCGTGGCCCGACAGTCGAACCGTCAGTCGCAACCATCCGTAGTGTGCTTTGCCCTTGATATTAAACTTCAATCCCAAATACCGGTTCGAGACGTTGGCCCATTGACCGAAGGTGCCCTCACTGCTTGAGGAAAAAGCCATTATTTTCCCCGAGAAAGGCCCTTTCGGACCGATCTTCACCCCAGGTACCAGAGCATAAGCAACCGTCAACTTTCCCGCAACAGCGTTGCCAGCCGACGGAATCGCGGATAAAGCGTCTTCACAGTAGTCCTGATTGCAGCCATACCTGTTCACAAAAGTGAGATCGCCTATCTCGCCGTGGTTCAAACTTACTTTGTAGCGCTCATTTCTTCCAATGACGTGGTGAACGGGCGTGTAGACAACTTTGGCATCCGCTGCTTGGGTCAATGCCAGTACTCCTACTCCCGCCGCACTAGCAGCAAACGCATACATGTTCAGCCGCTGAAGATTTGACTCGGAAAGGTTGGCGGTCTTACGGAGCCCGGAAGTGAGATTCATGGAAGGTCCTCCGACAGTCGATACCATTGTCCTCTCCGCGCAATCGCGAGTCAATTCGCGACATCCAAGAATCCGATACGTCAAGCGAGGCTAATAAGAATGACCGAGCTTAGGCCAATATCCCACTCCCGCCGCACTGGCCGCGAGCGCATACATGTTGTGTCGCTGATTGGTTAAGTCGGAAAGGCTGACGGTCTTACGGGCCCGGCAGAACGGTTCATAAGACTCCCTTCTGTGGCAGACTATTGTCCTTCCCGCGTTCTCGATTGTCACGAGAATTCGTTCAAGTACGTTACGAGGTTTTGGGCGGGGGTGTGATTTTCTTTAACCGCAGGACGCGGACATAGCAGTCTTCGTGAACAGCTTTCCGGTAAGGCAACGAACGGGCGTATCGGCATACTTAGATGAGATTATTTTCCGCGCACTCGGCATTCGATGGCGTGGAAATCAGCGAGAGGGTGCTTGCTCTCTGGCTCCTTCGGCAGGACCTGCAATCCTGGACGCGGCCAAAGGAGCCAAGCAGCTGAACTGTGCGGAGCAGGGTGACGCTACACGACAGTCTTTCTGGTAGCGACGAACCGGAAGCCAGCGAGACACAAATGCCCGAAGGCAGAGCAACCAATCTGTCCTCGGGCATTTTTATTGCTTAAGCATCTGCCTTTTGGCTGTGCGCTTGCTACTGCGGAGACCGCTCCGGTTCTTTTTCCGGACGAGGCTCTTCTTCTGGATGCGGCTGCTTTTCGGGATGAGCTTGCTCCGGATGAGCCTCACTCTTCGGATTGGGCGCGATCTCTGGATGAGGCGTCGCTTCCGGGTGGGGAGCGCTTTCCGGACGAGGCGTCGCTTCCGGGCGGGGAGCGCTTTCCGGACGAGGCGTGTTCTCCTGTCGGGGCTGGGTCTCGGTCTCGGGGTGATGCTCGGAGGGCTTGGTCTCCATCCGCGGTGCACTCTCCGGTTGAGACGCAGTTGGCGGATGGGGTACCGCAGGACGGGTTGCTGGAGTTGCGCCTTGCGGCGTTTCTGGGCGAGGAGCGTTGGTCTCAGGTCGATTGTTTTCTGGTCGCGCCCCTTGGTTGTTGGCTCGTTCGGCGGGAGGGTTGTAAGGCGCCCCTGCCCGGCTGGCTCTTACAACTCCGCCCCCGGTAAATGCTCCCGGCTTGGGAGTTGCGGCGACCCCAGGCTGGCCGCGGTTAACCGACGCGAGTTGGCTCCGGTCGGCTTTGGCAGCCTGCTCATGTTGAACCTGCGTACCCGTTGCAGGGACATGTTTCTCTCGCGCTGCCGCTTCCTCTTGAGGGGTCGGGCGGGCAGCGGTTCCCCCCGGGCCGCCGTTATAGCTCACGTTGTTCACGGTGGTGTTGTTGACAATGGTCTTGTTATAGACATTGGTGATGTTCGTCGTGCTCACGTTGTTTACTGTGTGGTTGTAGTAGAACTGCCCGTTGTTCCAGTATCCGCCCTGGTAGCCTACACCGGTGTAGCCGTAGCCATAAACGACACCGCCGTAGAAACCCACCTGCGGCCCCCAATACCCAGCGTTCCAAGCGTAGACACCGTTGTTCCAGCTCCAATAACCTGGCGTCCACAGCAGACCCACTGCGGGCGCTTGCACCCAAGTGCCGGGAACCCAATAGTAACCATCATCACCGTAAGCCCAATACCCGGGCGTCCAGATATAACCTTCGCTGGGGCAGACGGGCTGCTCGTACACGGGCAACGCAGGTGGCGCGATGTTAATTGAGATGGCGATCTGCGCCCGTGAGGGAGCCGACAGAGCCATTATCACGAGCGCGAATACTAACGCACGAATGAAGCGAATGTTATGCATGGTTTCCTCCTGCCCGCAACCCCTCGCTTTCCCCGTATTGCGTTTAATGCACTGGGTTGCGTGGACTGAGAGCTGCGGGCCTCCGAACGTCACGGTCCGCTTCTTCCGAATGCAGCCTCTTCGAGGGATTTGCGTGGCGCAAAGTTGTATTCAGGGTTTAGCTGCACACTGTAGAAAAGTCGCTCGGATACTGTATTCGGTACAGGAAAATGTCCCCCTCGGTATTTTCTTGTATCAACTAGTTCAGCTGGCTGCTGCAGCCTTGCGCCGCTTGATTAGCAGTGCTGACGAAACTCGCAATTCTCTTGATGCGCCCGCAAGCTCTCTCCGCCAGTGCGCCGCTTCTCCACCAACGCCATATCAACTTGCGCCGGACGCCTACCTCGCCGTGTACCCGCTTTCCGTGTCCTTGCCAGCCCGGCTTTAGTGCGCTCGGAGATGGTGATGCGTTCCTGCTCCGCGAGCGTGGCCATGATGGAGATGACCACATCGCGTATCATCCCGCAGCTATCGAAGAACGGTTCTTGGAAACTGCGCCAGCCTACTCCCCAATCGTCGAGTTGCTGGAGATGTCTCAATGTCTTCCGCGCGCCCTCACGGCTGAAGCGATCTAACTTCCAGAAGAGTACCAAGTTGATTGAGCAGGCTTCGGGGGAGGGCTGTTCGACTTAACGTCCCACGACTCGGATGAGTTTTTGGGGCGTTTTGTTTTTGGGTTCCGTTGTGATTCACCCCATGGACTGGGAGGCTGGCCAGGAAGAAGAGGAAGGTTGCCTAGAAAGGCAGGCGCATTTGCATTCTAGGTGGGAGGAAAATCGGTGTCAATGTCGGGGGGAAGTATCCTTCGGGAAAAATTCGGCTACACCCATCCTGTGAGGATCCATCTTCTTACTTAGGCTACGAAGCGTATCATTTGGGTGTGCACGGAATACGTCCGCAAAGCCCCGACTCAAGCCCTCCTGACCACTTGGTAGCTGTCGATGTTCTTTTGCGACACGAGCCAGATGAGGAAGAAGATGAAGACGAGGGCAGCCGGAAAGAAGAAGACGATAATGAGGACGAAAGCGATGACGGCTACTCGGAGTGAAACCTCAGCGAGGATGGGCATTGCTTTTCGCTGCTGTACCTGACGGCTGGTGACCCTGTTGGACTACCCTGATCTCGAACAACTTCGGCCACAACTTGCCTGTCACGAAGAGCCGGTCCCCCTTCGCGTCGTAAGCGATACCGTTGAGAACCGCATCGGGATCCGCGAGCTGACTTTTGTCCATTAACCCGCTCAAGTCGATCCAGCCAAGAATTTTACCTGTGCGTGGAGAAATGCGGATGATCCGGTCCGTCTGCCAAACATTGGCGTAGATCTCGCCACGGATATATTCGAGTTCATTGATATTAAAGACCGGGTGTCCTTTCTCGTCAGTGACAGAAATGCGCTTAGTCTCCGAAAAAGATTGTGGGTCCAGAAAGCGAAGGACCGGTGTCCCATCGCTCAAAATTAGTTGCTTGTCATCGTGAGTCAGTCCCCAACCTTCGCCCTCGTAGTGGAAGGTCTGCTTCCATGCAAGGGTGGACCGGCTATAGACGAAGCCCAGCTCAGCTTTCCACGTCAACTGGACCAAGTCGTTGCCCCAATTCGTAAGCCCCTCGCCGAAATATTTAGCTGCAATATCGTAACGCTGCAAAACCCGCCCAGTTGATAGATCCACCATTCTTATGGATGACTTGCCATAGCGGCCAGTGCTTTCATAGAGATGACCATCCACGTAAACCAGTCCCTGAGTGTAGGCGTCGGGATCATGCGGATATGCATGGACGATCTGATAGCCATCACTGCGATCGGAGTGTTGTGCGTTCGCGCGATCGGCTAAAGAAACCGCAGCGAATAACAAGGAGATTCCGAGGATGATGCGGCTGAACATTGCAACGTAGCTTACATGAGTTTAAGCCGATAGCGAGAGTTCGTTTATTCCCGAGGATGAACAATTTTGATTTACGATTTGCGGGTCGCTATTCTCGCTGATGTACTTTTCGTCCCTGCTGCAGACTTCTCAGCCGCTTCAATTCGACGAGCATCGCGCTACGGACCGTTTCTTCCTGCTCACTTGCGTGTGCCCCCTGCAACGCTGGTATTGCGGACGCGTCTCCGAGGCGACCTAGCGTAACGCTAGCTGTTAGCCGTACCCCGAGATCGGGATCATTTAGCGTTTTCATCGCCAAACCCAAAACCTTTCGATATTCCTGTGGAGTGGAATGGTCGATGAATATGGTCACGAGATTCAGAGCATCTATTTTAGCCAGCGTATCTTGTGGGTCGCTGTCCGATTGCAGAATTTCGAGAATCGCATCGACGCAGGAATTGTCGTGGAGTTGAGTTAACATTCTCGCCGCCAAAATCCTAGTACTCCCCCACTCGCTGGCATTGTGACACTCCGTAATCAACATTTCGCGCCCGGCCTTGTCCCCGAGTTCTGCAAGATCGGACGCTATAGCGATGCGAACCCACTCATCGTTTTCCTGCAACATGGCAGCCTCAAGAGGTGCCTCCGCCTCCTTTGGCCAGTGAGTTGATAAGACGTGCGACGCCGCTTTGCGTACCTCGGGATCATCATGGTTGAGCGCTGCCCGTACCGCCTCCTGCGTGGTGGAGACGTGGTACTTTGCTAGAAACTGCTCCAGCGAATCCCGAACGGGCTGCCCTTCAATGCTTTGTTGTGCCGGGGCGGAGACGGCGAACAAAAGCGCAAGAAGCGATCTTCCTAAACAGACGCCAGGTTGTCCCCTTTTGACCCCGCTAAATGCGAACATTACGAAATTCTACTCTTCGCGGACGTTCCCAGCTTTAGGATTCCGGTCATACTGACCTGGTTACAACAGTGATACGGGAATGTGCTCAGTAAGACGCAAAACCTGAGGTAGATGACCCTCGGGGGAGGAGTAGCGATTTAGGGCTGGGCGTAGTAGCCGGTTCGCGTTCGAGCTTCAATCCCTGGCTTGTCGCCTAGGCCCTCTCCACATTGTGCTAGCAGATACACCGTCGCCTCGCGGTTCCGATGCTACTCTTGCGAGTATGGGTACATTGTCCGAGGGCTTCGAACGGTTTGTTGCCGCCCCGCTCCTACCTCGTAGGCTACGTGTGATGGTACACATGGTCTGATAGTGTTTTGCTTCTTCCTCCTTCAGACAATCATTCCAACAGCTTTCAGTTCGCAGATGGTTGTCCCTACCGTGCTCATCAACTATTGCGCTCTGTTTGTTTCCTGCCTCCGGGTGGTTCCGTCGTTCTGTACATATTTCGCCTGCCCCATCAGAAGCGGTATTAGTGCGGCGAAAAGCGTAATTGGGATTAACGGGTTGGTGGCGAGAGGCGCATCCCACAAGCGAGGATTTGCGCGATTAAGTAGAAGTGTTATGGCAAGTAGTGCCCCGGTCGCCCAAGGCCAGATTAGAGTGAGCCAGGCAGCGGACCAAAATGAGCGAGCGATCCGCCCGCCTCCCCGTATGCGCCTTCGGTCTTTCACCAGCAGCAGGAAGGCAGGCACCAGCAAGACTTGATTGTGTGGTGCCAGGCTGGGAATGACGATGCAGCTGAAGACAAGGACCAATGAAATCGCTAGTCTGAAATCATCGGAATCGACCGGCTCGGATTTCGCACGCCACCCTGCGGCCACGATTATGGCAACAAGAAAAAGCAGGACAATTGTTCCCCCGACCGTGCCGAAGAGTTCACGGATGCTGGTGGTTGCCTGTGTATAGCGAAGATATGGCGGAATGCCGCCAAGAAATTCAAGCGGCCATTGGGGCAGCAATATTTCTGAGGCTGATATTAGGAGGATCAGGACTGTCAAGAAACTGATCCAGACCATTTTCCGAAATCTCCACCGCGACACTGACCAAAGCAACACGAAACCGATAAGGGCGATAGAGAGTTGTGGCTTAATGGTCGCAATCGCCAGCAAGAATCCTGCAAGAACATATTTCTCCTTCGTGAGGGCGTACACTGCGGCGGCCATCAAGAATGCGACCAGCACACTAAGCTGTTGGAGTTGAATCCCCTCAACATACGGGATGGTTGCGAGTGTGAACAGAATGCAAGCGATGATCTTGCTTCGTACCGCCTTGAACCCTAAAACTTGAATCCAGAGGAAAACTGTCCAAACTGCGGACCCGAACAGAATCAGTGTGAAAAGCGATTGGACGACGGTGAACGGCAGGCCGATAGCGCCAGCCAGGAGAAAGACTACGAAGAGCGGGTAGGCAAAACGCTGTTCGTCGATGGGATCAGTGGCCCGGCTGCCATCAATCGGCCGCCCATAATAGCCTCGCTGAATTTCCCTTGTGATCTCGGGAGAATAGGGATCACGGCCGTTGAGCAGCAGTTCTCGCGTGCCCAACCAACGTGGAAATAGGTCAGAAAAGTTCCGTTCTGGAAATCCGCTGGCCGTCAAACGCTGAGCCATGAGTTGGCGGGAATGCGCGTAGTATCCCCACATCAACAGGGTCAGGATGAAAGGCAATACTGGCACAAGGTATCTGGTAGATGTCTTCATCGGGAGCACGCAAACCCTTTGCGATGGCCACTTGCATGGTAATGCACCGCACCCCGCAGCTCTGTCGGTTGTTGCAAAATCAATAATGCTCATTGAGGGGTTTTGAGCGCATGGCCTGCGTGCGACTTCTCTTGTTTAAGCGCGATTCCCCGATTGGGCGTAGACTGCAAGTTGATGTACGGAGACGAGAATATGACCGATCTCCTTCGGAATCTCTGGTCGCACGAAGAAGGCCAGGACATCGCCGAATATGCTGTGATGTTGGCCGTCATTCTGGTACTAGTGGTTGGCACAATCCGATTGATTGGAACGAGCGCGAATAATGTTTTTCCGCAACTCCCAGTTCAATTGGACAATAACGTCTGAATTACAATCCCGTCGCAACACGCCGAACTCATGAAGTTCGGCCTTTTTTCTGGCGATCGCCCCAAGCTGAGCATCGCGGACCAAACCGCTGCCGAAAGAGCGGCGCAGCCTGTCATCGACGATGGGCACCAGCTTGTCGCGGGGCGCTCTGGTCCCCGATCGGCGCTGAACCTTAGGATAGCGTCGTAATATCGCCATTACACTGGAGCAGCCGACAAGGCTGTGAATCTAGTGGGGTGTAAGTCCCCACACCACCAATTGCCTGGGCAGGTGGTTAGCATATCCGATGCATGCGGAGGC
>Ga0210401_10000619_pt1 | contig 43165 bp, 34 predicted proteins | sample IncBWH32MmetaG_FD_150866 | JGI IMG/M metagenome (GOLD analysis project Ga0210401, IMG submission 150866) | Forest soil microbial communities from Barre Woods Harvard Forest LTER site, Petersham, Massachusetts, United States - Inc-BW-H-32-M | ecosystem: Environmental > Terrestrial > Soil >...
CGTCGTGGTGGTCAACCCGCAGGTTCCGGCCAAGACGCTGCCGGAGCTCGTGCAGCTGATCCGGGATAATCCCGGCAAATACAGCTATGCCGGCCCCGGCATCGGCTCAACGCCGCAGCTCGGCGGTGAGTTGTTTCGCCTGACCTACAAGCTCGATCTGATCCACGTGCCCTTTACCGGTGCGGCTCCAGCCGTGCAGTCGACCATCGGCGGCCACACGCCCATTGCCTTCACCGCGCTGCCCTCGTCCATGTCGGCGATACAGGCCGGTCAAGTGCGTGCGATCGCGCTGGCGGCGACGGAGCGCGCGCCGCAATTACCTGATGTGCCGACCTTCGCCGAACAGGGCGTGAAAGATCAGGAAGCCGATACGCTGACCGGCATCGTCGTGCCGGCGGGCACGCCGAAAGAGATCGTTGAGCTGCTGTCGCGCACGATCGCCAAGGGTGTCGCAGAGCCCGAGGTCAGGGAACGGCTTGCGGCGCTGGGATTCAGGCCGGTCGTCAATACGCCCGACGAATTTGCCGCGCGCATCAAGCTGGAGATCGAAAAGTGGGGCAAGGTGGTGCGCGACGCCAATCTCAAGATCGAATGACGGCCGTCTGCCGGAAGTTCGCTTATCGTGACGACCGTGTGTCGATCTGCTGCCGGATCGCAGCGAGCTCCGCTTCATCCCAGATGCCGATCAGGATGCCGCCTTTGACCTGGAGCTGGTTGTCCGCATAGGACGTGATCTTCTCATTGGTCGTGGTGATATGGTTGTTCGAATGCAGCGCCCAGTCGAACAGCTCCGCTTGCAGTCGCGCGATGACGTCAGCGCATGAAGGGTCGGCGCCGCGATCGACAAATTCATCGGGGTCCGTCTCGAGATCGTACAGCATCGGTCGGAAGCCGGAGGCGTGGATGTATTTCCAGCGGCCGTCGAACACCATGAACAGGCGGCAGCGCTCGATCGGCTGGTCCAGCTTCAGCCGCACGTCCTGCATCGCGTAGTCATATTCGGAGAAGGCGACCTTGCGCCAGTCCGCCGGCTTGGCGCCGCGGAGCAGCGGCAGCAATGAGCGGCCTTCGAGGATATGCCGCGGCGGCGCGGCGCCGAAATAGTCGACGAAGGTCGGCGCCAGATCGATCGCCTCGACCAGCGCGTCGCATACTGTGCCGCGCGTCGCATCGGCCTCTTTCGAGGGATCGATCACGATCAGCGGAATCTTCGCCGACTGCTCGTGGAACAGATCCTTCTCGCCCATCCAGTGATCGCCGAGATAGTCACCGTGGTCAGACGTGAACACGATCATGGTCGTGTCCAACAGCCCGCGCGCTTCCAGGAATTTCATCAGCACGCCCATTTGGTCGTCGATCTGGGTGATCAGGCCCATATAGGTCGGGATCACCTTGGCGCGCGCCTCGTCGCGGGACATGTTCCTGGAATAGCGCATGTCCATATAGGCCGCGAATACCGGATGCGCGTTCTCGCGCTCCTTTTCGGAGCGGATCGCCGGCAGCATTTCGTTGGCTGAGTACATGCTGGCGTAGGGTTCGGGCGCGATATAGGGCCAGTGCGGCTTGATGTAGGACAGATGCAGGCACCACGACCGCCCGTCCGTCTCGGCCTCGCTGATGAAATCCATCGCCCGCCGCGTCATGTAGGGCGTCTCGGAATGCTCCTCCGGCACGCGCGCGGTCTTGTCGGCATGCACGAGCAGCCAGCCGTTTTGCAGCGAGCCATCGGCATCCTCGCCGGAATTGGCCCAGTGCTCCCACGGGTTTTGCGCCTCAAAACCCTGTTCGCGAAGATAATTGTCGTAGCGCGGGCGGGGGCGTCCGGTCGGATGCAGACCATCGTCGCGCTCATAGGGCTCGAAGCCGCATTCGCTGACATGCACGCCGATGATCGAATCCGGTGCGATGCCGAGCGCCTTCAGCCCTTCAATGTCAGGCGCCATGTGGGTCTTGCCGACCAGCACATTGCGCACGCCGATCTTCTTAAGGTGATCGCCGAGCGTCGGCTCGCCGACGCGGAGCGGCCAGCCGTTCCAGTGCGAGCCGTGCGAACGCATGTAGCGGCCGGTATAGAACGACATCCGCGAGGGGCCGCAGATCGGCGATTGCACATAGGCCTTCGAGAACAGCACGCCGCGCCTGGCCATCGCATCGATGTTCGGGGTCTTCAGCGTGGGGTGGCCGGTGCAGCCGAGGTAATCATAGCGAAGCTGGTCGCACATGATCCAGATGACGTTCTTAGCGCGCGCCATTGTGCCCCGCTACTACGATTCTCGAATCTTACGCTTCCCGAATCTCAGGCTTCCCAGGGCGTCATCTGCGCCGCGCGCTTGCCCTTGGTCGTGACCTGCTTGTCGCCGATCACCTCGGTCAGTGCGCGCAACGCTTCCTTCACGCCGGCGCCGGTCGCGCCCGACATCAAGAGTGGCGTCTTCTTCGCCGCGCGCTTCAGGCGGTCCTTCTGCTTCTTCAACTCGTCCGGCTCGACCGCGTCGATTTTGTTCAGCGCGACGATTTCGATCTTTTCCGTAAGCTGCCCGCCATAGGCCTCGAGCTCGCCGCGCACGGTCTTGTAGGCCTTGCCGGCATGCTCGGTAGTTGCATCGACCAGATGCAACAGCACTCGGCAGCGCTCGACATGGCCCAGGAAACGATCGCCGAGGCCGGCCCCTTCATGCGCGCCCTCGATCAGGCCCGGGATGTCGGCGAGCACGAATTCGCGCCCGTCCGCGTTCACGACGCCGAGCTGCGGATGCAGCGTGGTGAAGGGATAATCCGCGATCTTCGGCCGCGCGGCGCTGACCTTGGAGAGGAAGGTCGACTTGCCGGCATTGGGCAGGCCGACGAGGCCGGCATCCGCGATCAGCTTCAGTTTGAGCCAGATCCAGCGTTCCTCGCCGGGCTGGCCAGGATTGGCGTTGCGCGGCGCGCGATTGGTCGAGGACTTGAAATGTGCGTTGCCGAAGCCGCCATTGCCACCCTCCGCGAGCACGAATTTCTCGCCGAGCGTCGTGAAGTCGTGGATCAGCGTCTCGCGATCCTCATCGAAGATCTGCGTGCCCATCGGCACTTTCAGCACGATCGGCTTGCCGTTGGCGCCATGGCGGTCCGAACCTGCGCCGTTCTCGCCCTTCTGGGCCTTGAAATGCTGCTGGTAGCGGTAATCGATCAGCGTGTTCAGGCCGTCGGCGACCTCGATGACGACGTTGCCGCCGCGGCCGCCATTGCCGCCGGAGGGCCCGCCGAACTCGATGAACTTTTCGCGGCGGAACGCCACGCAGCCGTTACCGCCGTCGCCGGAGCGGATATAGACCTTGGCTTCATCGAGGAATTTCATGGACTGTAGTTAAGGCAGCACCGCGCGCGCGGCAACCCGTAATGCGGAAATCGCGCAAAGAGCCTTAATTTCAGAGAGTTTCGCGCCCGCTCGGCGGTGACGAGGAGGTCAGGCCGGCCGGCGTCGGATCAGGAATTTCTGCGTTCCCTCCAGCACCAGCTCCTTGCGCTGGTTGAACACCGTGCTTTGCAACGTGACGACGCCGGTGCTGCGGCCCGGCGTGAGCTCGGTGACCTCGAGCGCGGGGTAAATCGTGTCCTCGGCATAGACCGGTTTCAGGAACCGGCTCGATTGTTCGAGAAAGCCGACCAGCGATTCCTCGACCATGAACGGAAACAATCCGGCGCCCGGCGCGGTATGGATCAAGGTCTGAAAGCCATGCGCGAGCAGATGCGGCATGCCGCGGGCGCGGCAATATTCGACGTCATAATGCACAGGATGGGTGTCGCCGCTCGCGGTCTGGAACGCGGCGAAGATCGCTGAGGTCTGCGTGCGGCTAGGCAACACGAAGCGCTCGCCAAGTGCGAAATCCTCGAACCAGCGCTGCTCTTTCACCATGCGATGGGCGTGTGGATCGAACTCGGTCATCACGTTTCCTTGGCGTTTCCTTATGGTGTTGGACCCATCCGTATCGCAGAGGTCGCCTTGCGGCAATCGGGCTTGTCTGGCGCCCTCATGCCGGTACAACGGCGCGATCATGAGCCTTTTGACGCGAATCTCTGCCCAATCCGACGAACGCTCCGCGCGGCTCTACGGCATCGGCTTGATGCTGCTTGGCGTCTTCATGTTCTCGTTCGGCGACGCACTCGGGAAATATCTGGTGGCGACCTATGCCGTCGGGCAATTGCTGTGGTTGCGCGCCTGCGCCGCGTTGTTCGTGCTGTCACCCCTGATCTGGCGTCGCCGCGAAGAGTTCGTGCGGATGGAGCGGCCGTGGCTGCAACTGGTCCGTGTCATTCTGTCCACGCTGGAAGTTGCGGCGTTCTTTCTGGCAACCGTCTATCTGCCGCTCGCCGACGTCACGACCTATTATCTCGCCTGTCCGATCTTCGTCACCGCGCTGTCGGCGATCGTGCTTCGTGAGCAGGTCGGTTGGCGGCGCTGGACGGCGATCCTGGTTGGCTTCTGCGGCGTCCTGATCGCGCTGCGGCCGTCGGCGCAGACGATCAGCTGGCCTGCGATGATCGCGCTCGGCGGCAGCCTTTCATTCTCGATTCTGATGCTGATCACGCGCTCACTCCGCGCGACGCCCGACATCGTGATGGCGAGCTCGCAATTCGTCGGCACGTTCCTGCTGGGTGCGCTGATGTCGCCGTTCGGCTGGGTGACGCCGAGCGTTGGCAGCCTCGCGCTGTTCGCGGCCGCCGGCTGCATCTCCGTGACTGCGCTGTTCTGCGTCAATCGCTCATTGAAGCTGGCGCCGGCCAGCGTCGTCGTGCCCTACCAATATTCGATGATCGTCTGGGCCGTGATGTTCGGCGTCACCGTGTTCGGCGATGTGCCAAAGCCCGCGACGGTGATCGGCGCCGCCATCATCATCGGCGCCGGGCTCTATATTTTCCTGCGTGAGCGCGGCCTCGGGCGGGAGGAGACCGCGGTCAATCCGCCGGCGTGAGAAGGTGCTCAGCGCACCTTCTTCGTCGAGCTCGCCCAGTTCTTCAGCGAGGACCAGACGCTGCGCGAGAGGCGGAAGCAGTCGACCGGGCTGGAGGAGCCCAGCGCCTCGAAGCGGTGCAGCTCGACGCCGCTCCACTGGAAGCCGCACTTCTCCAGGATGTTGCGCGACATCGGGTTGGCGACGCGGGCGCCGGCAAACAGGATGTCGTGGCTGTAATCGTCGAAGAAATGGTCGATCACCGCGCGCGCGGCCTCGGTGCCGAAACCCTGGCCCCAATGCTCGAAGCCGAGCCAATAGCCGAGCTCCGGCGATTCCGGCTCGCTCCAGCTGATGCCGGTCATGCCGACAGGCACGAAATTCTGTTCGATCAGGAACACCAATTCATTGCCGCCGGCGGCAGTGGTGCGCACGAACTCGACGGCATGTTCCTGCAAATAGGGATGCGGAAGGCGACGGGTGTTTTCTGCAATGCGGCGGTCGTTGGCGAGCCGCGCAATTGCTTTTACGTCCGCGAGCGTCGGGCTGCGCAAGGTCAGCCGTTCGGTCTCGAGGACGCAAGGACAGGCCTCGCGCAATGAAGTGGGGGGCGGGATATCGTGCAACATGGTCGGCTCCGTCAGTATCAACGTATCAAACTGAAAAGGGGAGGCCGGTTTCCCGCCTCCCCTTGGAGCCTCTAGGAGCTCCGCCGGTTCAACAGGACCCGGCGGACTCGAATTGATCCACCGTTATTCGGCCGCAGCTTCCGTCATCGGGAGAACCGATACGAACGTGCGGCCGTTGGCTTTGGCTTGAAACTCAACGCGACCTTCAATCTTGGCGAACAGGGTATGATCGGTACCCATGCCGACATTAAGGCCGGGGTGCCAGGTCGTGCCGCGCTGACGCGCAATGATGTTGCCGGGAATCACACGCTCGCCACCAAAGGCCTTGATGCCAAGGCGCTTGCCCTTGGAATCACGTCCGTTCCGCGATGAACCGCCTGCTTTTTTGTGAGCCATGGCCCGTCTCCAAACTTACCCGTTCTCTTAGGTCAATTCCTTGAAGGAATCATTTCACTTTTTGTCACGCTCTTTTGGTCGCCGTCATGAAGCTGACGGAGACCTTACTTCTTCGCCGCGGCCTTGTTCGCGGGAGCCTTGGCGCGCGGTTTAGCCGCAGCCTTGCTCGTCGAAGCCTTGGCTGCCGGCTTCTTCGCGGCCGCCTTCTTGGCGGGCTTGGGCGCCTCGTCGCCGTCGTCCGCCGGCTTCGCCACCTTTTCCCTCTTCGGCCGCGGGCCGATCGAAGGCTTGGCGTTGTCGGCGAGGATCTCGGTGATGCGAAGCACCGTGATCTCGTCGCGATAACCGCGCTTGCGGCGCGAGTTCTTGCGGCGGCGCTTCTTGAACGAGATCACCTTCGGACCCCGCTTGTGCTGCAGCACTTCGGCCGCAACGGTAGCACCTGCCACAGTGGGCGCTCCCAGCGTCGGCGTGTCACCGCCGAGCACCAGCACTTCACCCAATTGCACGATCGTGCCGACGTCGCCGGCGATCTTGCCAATCTCGAGCACATCATCCGGAACGACGCGGTACTGCCGGCCGCCGGTTTTGATGACTGCGAACATCGTTTAATTCCTTCGTGTTCGATCCCGGCCTCAGGCTCCGCCCGGGTCGGCTTTTTGGTCAGTCGTTATGGGTACTTTTCGCGCGATCGACATTGGAAAGTCCAAAACTTGGACGACCCGAGTCGGATTCAGCGCAAAAACAAGCGGCGCGAGAAATCCCGCGCCGGAATGGTGCGGACTTATAGCGGCTCGGGCCCGCGAGTCAAGGCAAAGCAGGCCAAAAACCGGCCCAAAATGAAGGATTTGGCCGATTTTCGCCGCTCGCGGCCCTTGCCCTCGGCCTGCATGCCCAGTGAAACCAATGGGTTCCCGCGCCGTTGTCCCGCCAGACAGATAAGGGCAGGGAAGCATGGCTGAGGCCGTCATTACCACCACGGGCATCGCCCACCATGGCGCTGCGCGCCTGCCCTCGGTCGATGTCGACAGCTTCAATATCGAATTGAAGGACGACGAGGGTTTTCTCGGCGACCGCGCCTCCAAGGGCGCGTTCCGGAAAATCTTCGACCGCTGGCGCAAGCCGCTGCGCAAGACCGGCAAGGACCCGTTCGGCGACGTGCCGTCGGAAGAGATCAGCAAGAAGGCGCTCGACGACATGATGGTCGGCGACGACGCCGAGGCCTCCGCCGTGGTGCACAGCGCGATCGAGGAGTTCGCGCAGGAGCTTGCCCATGTCACGCGGCGCTTTCTCAAGACCAAGGCCTGGGCCAAGACCGAGCGCATCGTGGTCGGCGGCGGCTTTCGCGACTCCAGGCTCGGGGAGCTTGCGATCGCGCGCACCGAAATCATCCTCAAAGCGGAAGACTTCAAGATCGAGATGCGGCCGATCGACTTCCACCCGGATGAAGCCGCGCTGATCGGCGCGCTGCACCTGGCGCCCTCCTGGATCTTCGAGGGCCATGACAGCATTCTGGCGGTCGATATCGGCGGCACCAATATCCGCTGCGGCGTGGTCGAGACGCGCTGGAAGAAGGCCGACGACCTCTCGAAGGCGAACGTGTGGAAGGCCGAGCTGTGGCGCCACGCTGACGACGAGCCGAGCCGCGAAGGCGCGGTGAAGCGGCTCACGAAGATGCTCAAGCTTCTGATCGACGCCGCCGACGAGGAAGGCTTCAAGCTCGCGCCCTTCATCGGCATCGCCTGTCCCGGTGTCATCAAGGAGGATGGCGGCATCGAGAAGGGCGCGCAAAACCTGCCGGGCAATTGGGAGAGCAGCAAGTTCAACCTGCCGGCGAGCCTGGTGGAAGCGATCCCCACCATTGGCGAGCACGACACCGCGATCCTCATGCATAATGACGGCGTGGTGCAGGGGCTCGCCGAAGTGCCGTTCATGCAGGACGTCGAGCACTGGGGCGTTCTCACCATCGGCACCGGGCTCGGCAACGCGCGCTTCACCAACCGCAAGAAGGAGAACGGCAAGGCCGAGAAGAAGAACGGCGAGAAGAAGAAGGGTTAATCCTCCTTTTTCGTCATTGCGAGGAGCGCAAGCGACGAAGCAATCCAGTCTGTCTCCGCGGAAGCAGTCTGGATTGCTTCGCTTCGCTCGCAATGACGACGGTTCCTGTGCGGCGCACGGTTCCCAACTCCAAGGTAACCTTGATCGGTTAGGTTAAAACCGGCTTCGCGTTGCCGCCTCTTGTACACTTGCTAGCGTGTCCGTGTCGCTCAAGCCGATCGGCGAAGCCCCAACTTCCCGACCGGTATTTCAATGAGGGACACGGGACCGCCAACTTTTACCGCGTATGGCGGTCCCACTTTAATCTAATGCTACCGCCAGCCGATCCGCTCGAAGAACGAAGCGATCTCGCTTGCCGCGCGATCCGGCGCCTCGCGATGCGGAAAGTGCCCGACGCCATCAAACATCGCGAGATCGAGGTTTTTGAACGTCTCGCCCATGCGATCGGTCCAGGCATAGGGAAACAGCGGATCATGCTCGGCCCAGCGGACGCAGGTCGGCACCTCGATCGGCGGTAGCTTCGGCGCTTCACCCTGCATCATCTTCACGCGCCCCGCGTGCGATGCGCGGTAATGCGCAAAGCCGCCGGCGAGATTGCGGGGCTTGAAGAAGTTGTCGGCGAAGGCTTCCAGCACATCATCGAACGCGTCCTTGCGATACGACCAGCTTTTCAGGAAATGCCCGATATAGGTCTGGCAACTCTCGCGTGTCGCGCCGACCAACAGGGGGCCATCTCCATCTGGTGGAAGGATTGATACCAGATGTGATTGAGCCGGTCCGGCGTGCCCATTCGCGGCCCGATGCCGGGATAGACGAAGTCGAAAAAGAACAGCCCGGCGATGCGATCCGGCGCGGCCCTCGCCAGCGGTTGCATCACGGCGCCGCCGACATCATGGCCGACCACGCCGAATCGCTCGAAGCCGAGCGCATCCATCAGCGCCAGCATGTCTGATGTGTGTTGGTCAGGGCCGTAGGTGCCGTCCGGCTTGTCGCTGTCGCCGAACCCGCGCAAGTCGGGCGCAATCAGGCTGTAGCGGCCAGCGAGCCGGGTCATGACCGGCTCCCAGGTGAGCCAGAATTCCGGCCAGCCATGCAGCAATAACAGCGGCTTGAGCGCCGACTTGCCTTGGCTCGTTCCTTGGCCCGTGCGGGCCACATGGAACGCCGCGCCATTGGCGCGGACGGTCAGATGCTCGATCATGGGCGTTCCCCTATGCGGCTGGAAAAGCCTCAAGGATTTATCATTCCGCGCCTTGTCTGGTCAGCCGTCCTCGCCTAGAACACGGCCCCAACCACCGGGGGCAAAGCCCCTGATTTGGCGACCTTAGGAGAGGTGGCAGAGTGGTTGAATGCACCGCACTCGAAATGCGGCATAGGTGCAAGCCTATCGGGGGTTCGAATCCCTCCCTCTCCGCCACCCTGGTTGAAGGGCCTAGGGAGACTGTACCCATGTGGTACGTTTCTGAGCAACGGCGATATCTATATCGGGTCGACCAATGATCTGCGGCGTCGGTTCGAGTAGTCGAGGCGCTGTGTTGACAGCGCCTCATCGGCAAGCAGGTCGTCGTCGAAGTCAGTATCTCGTCGGCGACGGTCAGCACGACACTGCGGCTGTTCGGCCTCAGGCGTGTCCTATCCTACATAGTCCGCCCAGCACCAGCCGCCTTGCGGCCCAAGATGATAGTTTTCCGGGCACCCTCCATATGGGCCCGGCCGCACCTGTCGTATCCAACACGCCTGCCTTCCACGGCCGAGCCAGTAACCCGGTGGGCATAGACCAAATAGACCCGCGGGGACTGATAGCGGATCAGCCTCTGCAGAGGTGGCGCATCCAACAACGGTAACAGCGAGCGCCATCGCGCCGATCGCAGCAGAACCAAAGCGGCTTATTTTCATGATTTCCTCTACGGGATTGAGAGTGAGCTTCAGCTTCAGCAATTGAGCGGTTTGGTCCACCATAACGGGACGTGGTGATTCAATGCGCTCGGCATCTGCGTATCGACCCCGGGGTGAATGGTCGCTGAACCGTATCGGCGCTTGTGTTCAAAAAGATTTGCGCACTTGCCTGGAATAAAATCGGCTGTGTCGCGATATGCGATCGCGCTCCGCCAATACACGCGCGGCCTCGTCATAGAGGAAGATCATGCGGCCGCCGCGGAGGCGATTACGTTTGAGCTTCCGAGTCATGGCGAAAGCGCTGTTGTCGGCACCAACATTTTTGTACTGGGCTTCAGCGCGAAGGTGCGGCAGTGGCTCGTTCCAGATTCAGATGTCAAACAGCGGCGTCGTTATTGCGCGGAGCTTCGCTTCGTCCGCAATGACGAAAGAAACAAGCGCCAGCATTCTCGCGGCACGACATGCCCGAGCGATGCATCGATCTCGCCCCTCCCGAAGAAGAGGGCACAGGGAATGCCGGTGCAACGAACGCACCCGCAGCCTTGCGTGCAACTAAGAAAAGCACGCAAGCAAGTCACCACAGGTACGCCGAAACATCCGGCATTCCCTGCGCGATTGGTTTGACGGCTTATACGTGCTCTCCTCGGTGTGCCGGGCTTTTTAGCCACCGTCGCTTGCGCGCTCGTCACGCACAAGCTTGATCCCAGCGTCGGGAGATCAGGACCACACGATTTTGCCGTACGCGTTGCTGCGCTCGTCTCGCGCAATAACGCGTCCATCGCATCCCGCGCCCAACGTCCGTGACGATCGCGATACGCCCCTTGTGGGCACAAGACGCGCTCTGATTGAGGCCACTGATTTGCCCGACGGCGCAAGCGAGCGGGGTGCGACAGATTAACACGACGGGCAAAACGTGCATGGCGCATATGCGGGGATTTGCCTTACGCAACCTTAGACTGTATTGTGGGTGGCAAGTCCGAACAAGGCGTCCCAGAACCAATTGAATCTCATGGAGTTCTAAGCCCGCATTATTGCAGTTTTAGCGCTTCGTATCGCCACTCCTTCTGCGAATAGCTCTTTGTGTGGCGAGAAGCGTGTTGGATCGATCGTCACATTTCGACCTGGAATTGAATGAGATGCTTCATGTCGCGGAAGCCATTTTTGTCCGGCCTGCGACAAGAGATTAGATTCGAGCCGATTCAGATATCGATTGTAGGAGGTGCGTTGAAATGCAGCGTCATCAACTTCCATCCAATGTTCTTCCCGCGCACTACGATGTCTTCATTCGCCCCGATCCGGGATTCTTCGTTCATCCCGACCTGCTGCTTCGTTTCGACGGCTCGGTTCTGATCAGAGTACAGGTCGTCGAGCCGACATCCGAAGTGGTGCTGAACGCCGTTGAGCTGACGCTCCATCGCGCCTTGCTGGATGGTGAAGAGAGCGCGGCTATCGTCGTCAATGACATCGAGCAGACCGCCACGCTGGTGTTCGAGCGGGACATCGCTGCGGGCATGCACGTCCTCTCGATCGATTACAGCGGCAAAATCTCGCTCGGTGCCCAGGGTCTTTTCGTCTCGGAATACGATACTTCCGGAGGCCGCAAGCGGCTGCTGGTGACGCAGTTCGAGGCGGGTGACGCGCGGCGCTTCATGCCCTGCTGGGACGAGCCGGCTCGAAAAGCGACGTTCACGGTTGCCGTGGCGGCCCCGAAGGACAAATTGACCGTCTCCAACATGCCGATCGAAGTGGTGTCCGCGCTGGACGACGAGCGTCACTATGTCCGGTTTCGGAAGACGCCAAAAATGTCGACGTACCTCCTGTTCCTGTGCGTAGGAGACCTGGAGCGGATCAGCACGGTCAGCGGAGCGACCGTCATCTCCCTTGTGGCCAAGAGGGGCAGCGAAGAAGACGGCCGTTTCGCGCTCGAAAGCGCGGCCAAGCTGCTCGCGTTCTACAACGACTATTTCGGAGTGCCTTACCCGCTTCCGAAGCTCGACATGATCGCGGCTCCCGGTGCGGGCGGCTTTTCCGCGATGGAGAACTGGGGTGCGATCCTTTATTTCGAGGATCAACTGCTGCTGAACCCGGAGTGGTCCACGGAGTCGAGCCGTCAGCGCGTCTTCGTCGTCATTGCCCATGAGATGGCTCACCAGTGGTTCGGCAATCTGGTGACGATGGCGTGGTGGGACAATTTGTGGCTCAACGAAGGTTTCGCTTCCTGGATGGAAAGCAAGGCCACGGATCATTTCAACCCCGACTGGATGAACTGGCTGCAATCGGAATTCGACCTGCAGCGGGCGATGCGGCAGGACGCCAAGCACACGACCCACCCGGTCGTGCAGGAGATTGTGAGCGTCGAGCAGGCTGCGTTCGACGACATCACCTATCGCAAGGGCCGCGCGGTCATCCGCATGCTCGAGAACTTTGTGGGGCCCGCGGCATTTCAGAGCGGCGTGCAGGCCTACATGAAACGATACGGCTACAAGAACACGATCACGGACAATCTTTGGAATGAGCTGGAGAAGGCCTCCGGCAAGGAGATCAAGGGGATCGCCGCCGACTTCACGACCAAGCCGGGAATTCCGTTGATCGTGGTCGAAAGCGAGACGGCCAACGTTGACGGCGTCGAGGTCAATGTCCGGCAGAAACGGTTCGCCGTCGACGAAAGCGCGAACGACCCGACCGAGTGGAGCGTCCCGGTGTACGCGTCCGCTGCCGGAACGGCTGCTCAGGCACCGACAATCGTGAAGGGCGACCAGACGACGAAGATATCGGTTCCTGGATCTCCACCGATCAAGCTGAATGCCGGCCAGACGGTCTATTACCGGGTCAAATACGCCGGCGCCTTTCCGGATCTGGCAAACGCATTCGACCGTCTCGCCCCGGCCGACCAACTCGGACTCCTGGACGATGCCTGGGCGCTTGGCGAAGCCGGCAGCGAACCCATCAGCGATTATCTCGACCTGACGCTGAAGCTGACGCCCGCCGCCGATCGCGTGGTGTGGCGCCAGGTCATCGACACGCTGCTCGCGGTCGACTCCCTCTATGACCCCGGTTCGGGGCGGGATGCGTTCCGCAACTATGCGCGTAAGCGATTGCAAACCGTATTCGCTGGGATCGGCTGGGATCGCAAGCCGGCCGAGGCGAGCAACGAGACGGTCCTGCGCGAATACCTGATCAGCGGCCTCGCGCAGCTGGATGACCAGCAGGTCAAGGCCGAAGCGGGCCAACGATTCAAGGCTTATGCCGGGCCCCCGGTAAACCCGGCGGCTCTCCCGGCGGTCATCCGGCGTCCGGCCCTCGTCGCCGCCGCCGTCGGTGCCAACAGCGGTCTGTACGATCAGATGCTTGCACTGGCGAAGAGCACCACAGATTCGTTCGGAAAGGACCAGCTCTTCCTGGCCCTCGCTTCGGCCGAGGATGCGTCGCTGGCGCAACGATCACTGGACATCGCGCTCGGCAACGATCCGGCCAGGACGACCGGACCGAAGATGATCCAGCGCGTCGCCGCGAACCACGCCGATCTTGCGTGGCATTTCGCGCTGGCGAATCTCGCAAGGATCGATGAGCGGCTCGACGAGTTGCAGCGGATTAGTTTCGTGCCAGCGCTGACCGCGACTTCGCGCAGCGAGAAGGTCCTGGAGGAGCTGCAACATTACATTGACGAGAAGGTCCGGCCGCTGTCCCGCGCATCCGTCGGGCGGTTCGCCGCCGATCTGAAGTTTCGGCTGCAAGTGGTGGGGCGCCTTGTGCCCGCGGTCGATCAGTGGATCGCGAGCCATCCATAAACTTGTCTGAGCGTCCTCCCACACGCAAGGACGCTTGCCCATGATGGACCGGCGCGCATGAAAACGGAGGCCAGAGATGTCATCGGAAGATACCGAGGCCGAAATCCTTGACGTTGCCATCGTCGGGGCGGGCGTTTCCGGCGTCTATTGCGGCTGGCGACTGGCTGCGTCGCGGAAGGACCTCAAGGTCCGCATATTCGAAGCCAGCCAAAGGGTTGGCGGGCGCCTGCTCTCAGCGACTCCGCCCGGCATCAAGACGCATGTCGAGCTTGGAGGCATGCGCTACATCTCGAGCCACAAGCGCGTCGACCGCCTGTTGAAGGAATTCAAGATCGGCACGCGTCCTTTCCCCGTTCGTGAGCCGCAAAACATCTGCTATGTCCGCGGCCACAGGCTGCGGCACCAGGATCTGAAAGATCCGGCGCTCATTCCCTACACGCTCTTGCCGGACGAGCAGACGCCGCGGTCGCTGGATGTCGGGTTCGTCGCCGTGGCCGCCGAGCGGGTCCTGCGGTCGATGCTCAAACAGGAGGTCGATCTCGCAACGGTCAACTGGAAGCAAGTGGCGCAATCGGCGCAGTATGACGGCGTCAGTCTGCGCGACCTCCCTTTGCACTATCTTCTTCAGCGAAACGTAAGCGACGAAGCACTTCGTTTCGCCGACGATATCAGTGGATACAACAGCATTCTCTATACCTGGAATGCCGCTGACGGGTTTCCCTGGAATCTCGAAGACTTCGGCAAGAATGTCGAATATTTCGGTATCCCATCCGGCTTCACCACGCTGCCCGCCGAGATTGCCAGGCGTTTCGAGGCAGCGGCCGGCCCGATCCGGTTCGGCCATACTCTGAAAAGCTTCGACGTTCACAAGGACGGCGAGCAGCACCTGATTGAGTTGCAATTCGGGCTCGCGGCTGAGGCAAGGTGCACGATCAAGGCGCGGCACCTGATCCTCGCAATGCCCCGCAGGTCGCTCGAACTGCTGGCCGAAAGCGGCAAGGTGCTCGAGCGCACACCCGAAAACAAGCGCGTACGGGACATGATCGGCTCGGTGACGCCAATTCCCTTGTTCAAGCTCGCGCTCTGCTACTCGTTTCCCTGGTGGGAAACGATCGATCCGGTATCGGTCGCGACCAAGGAGGGTGTGCAATGGCTCAAGCTCGGCAAGGGCGTCTCGATCACCGACCTCCCGCTGCGGCAGTGTTACTACTGGGCGACTGATCCTGACACGGGCCATGCGGTGCTGCTGATTTACGACGACGGGCGCGACCTCGAATATTGGGCCGGATTACGAGAACGCCATGAAACCTACGCACCTCGCGATGCCGGGAAGGGCGACGAGCAGTGGAACGGCCACGAGGCGCCCGCGCTGATGGTGCAGGAGGTGCACCGTCAACTCCTCGAGATCCATGGCGTGGAGCATCGCAAGGACATCCCGACGCCCTATGCGGCGGCCTACCGCGATTGGAGCGAAGACCCTTACGGCGGCGGTGCCAATTTTTGGCGTCTTCACGTCGACAGCGAGCAGGTCGGACGTGAAATTCAGCAGCCGAAACCTCCGTTCCCGGTCTTCATCTGTGGTGAAGCCTATTCGCACCAGCAGGGCTGGGTTGAAGGCGCGCTGCAAACGGCAGACGAAATGTTGAGCGAGCACTTCCGCCTCGCGCCGCCCCCGTGATGAGCGAAACGAGCGAGAGTTGCGAGATCGCGGCTTGGGGGCGCGGCGCTACCGCGCCATAGGCGCCTGTCGGGAGAGGCGCCGCGCAGCTGGACCACCTCCGGATGTCAGCTTGCCTCCGGGACGGGACTGCCCTCGGCGCACCGCAGCGTGTCGGAGCCGGTGACCGCGCTGGTGGTACATCCATGGATGCGCTTACAATCCAGCCGAACCCGTTTTGGGGGCCGCTCAGAGACGCCAATCATGGAAATGAACCAGATCCGCTACTTCATCAAGGCCGGGGAGACCCTGAACTTCACGCGTGCTGCCGAGCAGTGTGGCGTGAGTGTCCCCTCGCTCAGCCGCGGAATCCGGCAGTTGGAGGAAGAGTTGGGCGGGCAACTGTTCCGCCGTGAGCGGCATCTGACACACCTGACCGACCTCGGCCGGCTGATGCTGGAGCATTTTTCCATCATGAGCCGTGCGGCCGACGCAGCCAAACGCGACGCCAAGGACTATGCTTCCCTCGTAGGCGCACGGCTGAAGCTCGGTGTATTCGCCTCGATCGGTGCTGACGTGCTGACCGGCTACCTCACGACCTTGCGGGATCAGGCGCGTGAGCTCGAACTGCACATCTGGGAAGCCAATTGCGAGGAGCTGGAAGGCGCGCTACTTGGCGGCGAGATCGACATCGCCCTCACCAGTTCGCCTGATCTCGACGAGCGAATCCGGATGACGCCCTTGTTTCGGGAGGCATTCTACATCTCGTTTGCTCCCGGCCATCGCTTCGGCCAGATGAATGCGGTGCCGATGCGCGAGCTTGATGGCGAGGACTACGTCAAGCGCCTGCATTGCGAATTTCCGTCGAACCTGGCGCGGCTCGGCGTCGCCAAGCCTTACAAGGCCGTGAATGTTCGCTATGTCGGCGAGCGTGAAGACTGGATCCAGTCGCTGGTGCGGGCCGGCCTCGGTTGCGCCGTGATGCCCGAGAACCTGCCGCTGTTGCCCGGGTTGGAAATTCGTCCGCTCGTCGACCCGGAAGTGTTTCGGCAGATCAGCCTGGCGACGGTTGCCGGCCGGCCGCACAGTCCGCCGGTTGCGGCGGCGGTCGCAGCCGCGCAGCGCTATTGTTGGCCGGACCGCAGCACCGGCCAGACCAGGACGACGACCTGAGCCCGCAGTCGCCGGCGTTGCGCGAAAGCTAATGTCTCATTAGCCAAACAGTAACTGTCCGCAGACGACAGAAAATTTCAATCTTCCGCGAGTTCATACGAAACCGCGAAGATGAAGATGACTGCTCATGTGAACTCTATCCTGGCCAGCGCTGCCATCGTATTGGCGTTGACGGTGTTGTTGCCGCCGCCCCCGGCGCAAGCGCAATTTGTTTGCGCCGGTAGCACGGACGGTTCCGCGCCACAAACAGGTGCCGGCGGAAATGCCGCAGGATCGGCTGGCAATTTTGCATGTGGAACGAATGCCACATCCTTCGGTTCATCCGGCAATAGTGCAGTCGGAAACAGCGCCAACGCGGTCGGCACCTTCAGCAGCAACACGGCAGTCGGAAATGCCGCGAATGCATCTGGCATCGCGAGCGGCAACACGGCGGTTGGCGCGCAAGCCAATGCGGCTGGCCCGGCAGGCAGCGGGCCGACCTTCAACACCGCGATCGGTTATCAGGCCAGTGCCAGCGGCCTGGGCCGTGGCACGGCGGTTGGCAGCCTGTCGAATGCCAAGGGCACCAATAGCACCAATGTCGCGCTGGGCTATCAGTCCAATTCCGGTGGAGACAACAGCACCAACGTGGCGATCGGTGCCGGCGCCAACGCCAGCGGCGCGGGGACCAGCAATGTGGCGATCGGGGCGGGCGCCATCGCGCAGGGCAATTCGTCAGCCTTCGGCGGCGGCGCGCAGGCGAACGGCACGAGCAGCGCTGCCTTCGGCTTCAACGCTGTCGTCAGCGGCAACAACGCGATCGCAGCCGGTGCCGGCAATACGGTCACGGGCAACAACAGCGGTGCGTTCGGCATCGGGCAGACGGTCAATGGCATCGGCAGCTTCGGCATTGGCGATCCAAACACCATCAACGGCAATGCGAGCTTCGTGCTCGGTGACGGCAATGTGGTCAACGGTGGCGCAACCGCGGGCTTCGGCGACAATGTCCAGGTCGTCGGCAGCAACAATGCGATTGCCGGCACTGCGAGCGCCGCGGGCTCGTCCGTGTTCGGCAACAACAACACCGTCAACGCTGCGAATGCGGTCGTGCTCGGTAACGGCAGCACGGTGAGCGGCGCCGGTGCGGTCGCTATCGGCACGGGCACACAAGCAGCAGGGACCAACGCGGTGGTGGTCGGCTCGGGAGCTAGCGCGAACTTTGCCAACTCCGCGGCGTTCGGCAGCGGCGCCACGACAACGCGGGCCAATCAGCAGGTGTTCGGCACCGCCAGCAATACCTACACCATGAGCGGCATTGCCTCGAATGCCAGCCGCGCGGCACAAGGCGGTCCAACGCAGATCGTCACCTCTGATAGCGGGGGCAACCTCGCGACATCCACGATCGCGGGATTGGGATTGGCTTCCGCGACCGACGTCGCCAGCATTGGCTCGCAGATCAGTGCCATCAATTCACAGATCAGCGCGATCAATGGCCGCCTCGACAACCTCACGATCGAGTCCCGCGCCGGCAGCGCGCTGGCTCTCGCAAGTACCGGCTTGCAATATGATCCCCGTCCCGGCAAGGCTTCGCTTGCGGCCGCTGTCGGCAACTACAAGGGCGTTTCGGGCTTCGCGGTGGGCTTCGGCTATGCGGTCAACGCCCGGCTGCGCGTGAACGCTTCCGTTTCAGGCGCCACTTCCATCAACGATTACGGCGGCGTGGTCGGCGCTTCGCTCACGCTCAACTGAGCTGTGGCCGTTCAACGCATGATGCGCAGACTTTCGATCATCATTGGTGCGTCGTTACTGGCGCTCATGGCGACAGGCTCCGCAGCGCAGGAGCAGCAGGCGAAGCACGCGGCGCCACCCGCAAACCAATCGCTTCCCGTCAGCATCGAGCAGGCGCTCTATCTGATCCGATCGACGCTGCTCACGCTCAATGACGCCAACCGCAGCGGTAACTATACGGTGCTGCGGGATCTGGCGGCATCCGGATTCCAGGCCAAGAACACTGCTGCCGATCTCGCGCTGAGCTTCACCGATCTTCGCCGACGAAATTTCGACCTGTTTGCAGTCGCGCTGACCGCGCCACAGCTCACGGCGCCGCCGGCGCTCGACGGCGAAGGCCGGCTGCGCCTCACCGGGGTGTTCCCGACAACGCCGCTGCAAATCGCGTTCGACCTGCTGTTCGAGAATGCCGGCGGCCAATGGCGGTTGTTCGGCATCTCGGTCGCGACCCCGGCCGCGCCGGCGCGGGCAACGACGTCCCTGCAGCAGACACCCGCCGCACCAAAGCCAAAGTAGCTTTGCGCCTTTGCCTTCGCGGTCAGTCCTTGCCGGGCTTGACGGCGCCCTTCAGTCCCGCCCTCGATTCGACCTGCTCCAGTCGTCCGTTCGACTGGACATCGTGGACGAAGGAATCGAGGAACGCTCGTCCGCCGTCGCGTCCCTTGGGGACGGCAATCGCCATGTGCTCCTGTCCCCAATTGTCATCAAGCACGTGCGATTCCGGCAATTGCTCGGCCATCTGGAACAGGATCGCCTTGTTGGTCGCATAGACGTCGAGCTCGCCGCTCTGGATCATCTCGATGGCGCGTGTGACGCTCTCTGCGGAGACAACAGTTGCATTCTTGAATTTGTCCGAAAGCACGCGCTCCGAGGTGCCGCCCTTGGTGACGCCAATGCGGATACCGGGCCGATCCATCTCCTCGGCGCGGCTGATCGACGACTTGGCCGGTATCAAATAGCCGAGTTCGACGGCGAGCAATATCTGGCTGAAATCGACGTCCTTGGCGCGCACGGGCGTTGCGTTGGTGACGGTGAAATCGACCTTGCCGTCCTTGATCGCGCTGACGACGTCGGCGATGCGCGGGAAGGTGACATAGTCGACCGGCACATGCAGCCGCTCGGCGAAGTCCTTGCCGAGCTCATAGGACACGCCATGGGTCTCATGGCTGGCGGGGTCCGTCACCATGGAAGTTGGACTGCCCGCATAGACGCCGACGCGCAAATGACCCGTGGGCGCCAGAAGCGCGCCTTCGTCACCGGCATAAAGCGCGGGCGCGCTGAGGAGTGCGCAGGCGAGCAGTGTATTACGGACCAGTTTCAATACGCGCGGATATTGGTGGCTTTCAGTACCGTCTCTCATTTTTTGCCTCTGTTTTGGTGAGTGCAGTCTGACTTCTTCATTTTCGTATGCGAACAGTGCGTAGGGTGGGCAAAGCGAAGCGTGCCCACCTTCAAGCATCGGATCGAAGATGGTGGGCACGGCGCTTCGCGCCTTTGCCCACCCTACGGCACTGCGACGCCTCACCGCTCCCGTGCCGGCACGCGCGTAATTTTCGCGCCGAGCCCGTTCAGCCGTTCGTCGATGCGCTCGTAGCCGCGTTCGATCTGGTCGGCGTTGTTGATCGTCGAGGTGCCTTCGGCGCAGGCGGCGGCGAGCAGCATGGCCATGCCGGCGCGGATATCGGGAGAAATCATAGAGGCGCCGCGCAGCCGGCTGGGACCTGCGACGATGGCGCGGTGCGGGTCGCACAGCACGATGCGCGCGCCCATCGCGATCAGCTTGTCGACGAAGAACATCCGGGATTCGAACATCTTCTCGAACATCAGGATGACGCCGTCGCACTGGCTTGCGGTCACGATCGCAATCGACATCAGGTCGGCGGGGAAAGCGGGCCAGGGCTGGTCTTCCAGCTTCGGCACATGGCCGCCGAAATCGTCCTTGATCTTGAGTGTCTGCTCCGAGGGTACGATGAGGTCGTCGCCGGCGATTTCGCAGACGATGCCGAGCCGTTCAAATCCCATCAGGATCGAGCGTAGATGCTGGACGCCGGCGCGCACGATGCGCAAGGGCGAGCGCGTCACCGCCGCAAGCCCGATCAGCGAGCCGACCTCGATATGGTCGGGCTGGATCGCGTAGCTGGCCGGCCCCAAGGTCGCCTTGTCATGGACCACCAATGTGTTGGTGCCGATGCCTTCGATGTTGGCGCCGAGTGCGACCAGGAAATGCGCGAGGTCCTGCACATGAGGCTCGGAGGCCGCATTGCGCAAGTAGGTGGTGCCCTTGGCGGCGACCGCGGCAACAAGCGCGTTTTCGGTCGCGGTGACACTGGGCTCGTCGAGGAACACGTCGGCACCGTGCAGCTCCTTGCTGCGGAAGGTGAGCTTGTCGGTCGCGGTGACGGTGGCGCCGAGTTGCTCGAAGGCGAGGAAATGCGTGTCGAGCCGGCGGCGACCGATCACGTCGCCGCCGGGCGGCGGCAGCGCCACCTCGCCGCAGCGGGCGAGCAGGGGACCCGCGAGCAATATCGAGGCACGAATGCGCGCGCACAGATCGCGGTCGAGATCGGCGGCGCGGATGTCCTTGGCGTGGATGGCCAGGCGATTGCGCCCGCGCCATTCGGCGGAGGCGCCGACGGAGCGGATCAGCTCGACCAGCGTCTCGGTGTCGCGGATGCGCGGCACATTGTCGAGGGTGACGGGATGTTCGGTCAGCAAAGCGGCCGCGATGATCGGCAGCGCCGAGTTCTTGTTGCCGGAGGGCTCGATGGCGCCGCTCAGCCGGTGCCCGCCCTCGACGATGTATTGAATGGGCGCGCGAACGCCACCCGGTTTCCGAACGTCCTGATCCATGATGGTTTCCTTGACGCGGGTTTCGGAAGAAGCGGGCGCGCGAGCAGCTTTCGAGGTCGACAGGCCATCGCAATTTACGGCATTCGGGTCGCCATCAGCAATGCCGTTCGGCGCTTCATCGATCTTGTGATGCAAGCGATCAGACGATCCGCTCAGCCTTCGGGATGCGGAGGATGAGACCCGCCGCCAGATAGCAGAGCCCGCAGGCGATCGTGCCGGTGACGGCGAATTTGACCAGCGCCGGTGCTGCGATCTCGCGCCAGGCGAGCGCGGTGCCGACCAGGATCGGCGGGTGGATGATATAGATCAGGTAGGCGCGCCGCGCGAGCGAGGGCCAGATGCCTTTCAATACCGCAAAGCGTCGCTGAAAGAAGGCGAGCAGGCCGAGGATGAATCCCCAGGCGACCAACGGCTCCCAGAAGGCGTAGGCGATGGCCTGCGCATTCCAGCCGCCCTCGCCGTGGCCGGCAAGCCAGCCGAAGTGTGACCCAAGCACCGCAAGGATCGGCAGAAGCGGCAACGCCACCCACGCCACGCGCAACCAGATGCGCTTCTGGTCATCCGGTATCTGTTCTAGCCGGCGACCGTCGGCCGCGGCGCAGCCGGCAAGGAACAGCACGATGTAGGAGGCGAAATAGCCGAGCTGCAGAAAGGCGACGTTGACGCCGACCGGCCAGATCAGGCGGAGCAGAAACGCGGCTGCGCCAGTGGCGAGCGCCGCGACGAGCAGGGCGGTATTTGATGGAAACGGCGGCGCACTGGTTTTCTGCGGCTTCACCATCACGCGCCACGCCATCCAGAGGCCAGCGAATATCAGCAGCGCTTCGGCGAACCAGAGCGGGCCTGGCTCGAACTTGCCGTGCATCCAGAGATAGTCGAAGACGCCGATGAAGGAGCGGCCCTTGGCAGTGTAGGCGAGCGCGACGGTCAGGGGGTGCAGGAGGAAGAAGTAGATCAGAAGCGGAATACCGAGGCGCAGCAGCCGCTCGCGCGCGAAGCCGGCCGGACCATGGCGATCATAGGCTGGCGGCGTGTAATAGCCCGCCAGCAGGAAGAACAGGCCCATGAACCAGGCCTGGTTGATGGTGCAGAACAGGATGAGCACGATCCCGCCGAGGGATTTGGTGGAAGGCTCGATCTCCCGGTAGTACCAGCCGCCGATGGCGCCATAGGTGATGGCGGTGTGGTGAAACACGACCAGCAGCGTGACGGCGGCGCGCAGCGCATCGATGCCGCCGTTGCGGGCCTTCATGCCGGGCTTGGGGCTTGCCGTCGTGGACTCTGCGACGCCCGGACCGGACACGCCGGCCGTCGCGGGAGGAGGGCGCAGCTCGCCCTCGACAGATAATTCGCTGGTGGAAAGGCCGCTCATCGGCTCGCTCCGCTTGGCGAAGCAATAGCAGAGAACGGCTTTTCGCGCGAATGAGAATCGGCGATGCGGCTTACAGGCCGCTTACACGTCGACGGTGGCGGACAGCGAATTGTCCTGGATGAATTCGCGGCGCGGCTCGACCACATCGCCCATCAGCTTGGTGAAGATGTCGTCGGCCTCGTCGACCTCCTTGATCTTCACCTGGAGCAGCGAGCGCGCTTCGGTGTCGAGCGTGGTCTCCCAGAGCTGGCCCGGGTTCATCTCGCCGAGACCTTTGTAGCGCTGCAGGTTCAGACCCTTGCGGCCGGTCTCGGTCACGGCCTCGAACAGGTCGACGGGGCCGTGGATCGGCGTCTCCGCATCCTTGCGGCGGAGCATGCCGGGCCGGGCGTAGGCCTCCTGCAGCTTGGGCGCATATTCGTCGAGCTTGCGCGCGTCGACCGAGCCAAGCAGGGCGTGATCGAGGACCGCGGCATCTTTCACGCCGCGCACGGTGCGCTCGAATTGGAAACCCTCACCTTCGATGAACTTTCCGATCCAGCCGCGCTCGACCTCATCGGCCAATGCATCGAGGCGCTTGGCGATGTATTCCGCCGCGCCTGAGGCCTTCTGCGGATCGCCAAAGATCTCGGGGCTCAGCACGCCGGCAATCGCGGCCTGCTCGACCACGGTGCGGTTATAGCGGCTGTGCAGGTTGCGCAGCAGAGAGCGGATCGTGCGGGCATCCTCGACCAACGAGAGCAGGTCGCGGCCGGCGCGGTCGGCGCCGGAAGCCGGCTTGAACACGCATTCGTCGAGACCGGTCTCGATCAGATAGTCGTCGAGCGCGCGCTCGTCCTTGAGGTACTGCTCGGACTTGCCGCGCGAGACCTTATAAAGCGGCGGTTGTGCGATATAGAGATGGCCGCGGTCGATGATGTCGCGCATCTGCCGGTAGAAGAAGGTCAGCAGCAGCGTACGGATATGGGCGCCGTCGACGTCGGCGTCGGTCATCACGATGATCTTGTGATAGCGCAGCTTGTCGATCGAGAAATCGTCGCTGATGCCGGTGCCGAGCGCGGTGATCAGCGTGCCGATCTGCTCAGACGAGAGCATCTTGTCGGGGCGGACGCGCTCGACATTGAGGATCTTGCCGCGTAGCGGCAGCACGGCCTGGAACTCGCGGTTGCGGCCCTGCTTGGCGCTGCCGCCGGCCGAGTCGCCCTCGACGATGAAGAGCTCGGATTTGGCGGGGTCCTTTTCCTGGCAGTCGGCGAGCTTGCCGGGCAGCGAGGAGACGCTGAGCGGGTTCTTCCGCGTCAGCTCGCGCGCCTTGCGCGCGGCCTCGCGGGCGGCTGCGGCCTGGATCACCTTGCCGACGATCACCTTGGCCTCGGACGGATGTTCCTCGAACCAGGCCGCCAGCGCCTCGTTGATGACGTTCTCGACCACGGGGCGGACTTCGGAGGAGACCAGCTTGTCCTTGGTCTGCGAGGAGAATTTCGGATCGGGCACTTTCACCGACAGCACGGCGGTGAGGCCCTCGCGGCAGTCGTCGCCGGTCAGCGCGATCTTTTCCTTTTTCGCATTGGCGTCGGCATAGCCGTTGACCTGGCGCGTCAGCGCGCCGCGGAAGCCGGCAAGATGAGTGCCGCCGTCACGCTGCGGGATGTTGTTGGTGAAGCACAGCACGTTCTCGTGATAGCTGTCGTTCCACCACAGCGCGGCCTCGACGCCGATGCCGTTCGCTTCCGAACGCACCATGATCGGCGCGGGCACGATCGCCTTCTTGTTGCGGTCGAGATATTTGACGAATTCCTCGACGCCTCCGGAATAGTGCATCTCCTCGCGCTTCTCGACCGCATGGCGCATGTCCGAGAGCAGAATGTTGACGCCGGAATTGAGGAAGGCGAGCTCGCGAAGGCGGTGCTCGAGGGTCGCGAAATCATATTCGATGTTCTTGAAGGTGTCGGGGGAGGCCAGGAACGTCACTTCCGTGCCGCGCTTGCCGGGCGTCTCGCCGACCACCTTCAGGGGAGCCACGGCATCGCCATGGGCGAATTCGATGTAATGCTCCTTGTCGTCGCGCCAGATGCGCAAGCCGAGCTTGGAGGAGAGCGCGTTGACGACGGAGACGCCGACGCCATGCAGACCGCCGGAAACCTTGTAGGAGTTCTGGTCGAATTTGCCGCCGGCGTGGAGCTGGGTCATGATGACCTCGGCCGCCGAAACGCCTTCCTCCTTGTGGATGTCGACTGGAATGCCGCGGCCGTCATCGTTCACGGTCACGGAATTGTCGGCGTTGAGCACGACCTCGACGCGCGTCGCATGGCCGGCGAGCGCCTCGTCGATCGCGTTGTCGACGACTTCATAGACCATGTGATGCAGGCCGGAACCGTCATCGGTGTCGCCGATATACATCCCCGGCCGCTTGCGGACGGCATCCAGCCCCTTCAACACCCGGATCGAGTCGGCGTCGTAGTCGCTTGCCATGGAATGCTCAGTGTCGGCGACGGTTTGCCGGGCTGGTTCAGTCATGTGAGGCCTTTGAGGATGTCTCGATTGAGCTGCGCAATACCAGGCGCTCATCTGGCTTAGTTGTGCCATGAAAACAGGGGCGCGCCTAGCGCAAAGTCGCTAGCCATAAACTACTGAAGAAATAGGTGTTTTTAACGGTTTTTCAAGGCTCGAACAGGCCGATTCGACAGCCTCTGAAAAGCGCGATTCGGTCAGCGTTTTTGCACCCTCTTGAGGCGTATTTTACCGGCTCAACGCGCGTGGAAATGGCGGTCCGCGCCATACCTGCTAAAGAAGCGAGCCATTCCTACGAAGCCAGTTCCACGAAGCCCAAGGCTCCTCCCGGACCAGCCGATGTTGTCTCCGCCTTCAGACCGCTACCGGAGCGATATTGACGGGCTGCGCGCGATCGCCGTGATGCTGGTGATCAATTTCCACGCCTTTCCGGAGGCGATGCCGGGCGGCTTCATCGGCGTCGATATTTTCTTTGTCATTTCGGGCTTTTTGATCACCTCCATCATCGCGCGGGAACTTGGCGCGAAACACTTCAGCCTCGTCACCTTCTACGTCAGACGCATCCGGCGGATTTTTCCGGCGCTGATCGTCGTGCTTGTCGCCGTGCCGGTGCTGGGCTGGCTCTGGCTGTTGCCGGCGCCTTATGCGGCGCTGTCCAGCGACGTGGCAGCCAGCGCCGCGTTTGCCGCCAATATCGCGCTGATGTTCCAATCCGGCTATTTCGACGTCGAAGCCGCGAAAAAGCCGCTGCTGCATCTGTGGTCGCTCGGCATCGAGGAGCAGTTCTATCTGGCCTGGCCGCTGATCCTGATGCTGGCGGCGCGGTTGCGGCTGAGCTTGCTATGGGTCGCGGTGGCGATCGGCGTCGCCTCGTTCGTGGCCAATGTCGCGCTGATCGGCTCCGATCCAATTGCGACCTTCTATCTGCCGTTCACGCGGGCGTGGGAACTAGCTGTCGGCGCCGTGCTCGCCTGCACCTGGAGCCGGCTCGATCAAGGGATTGCCGCGAGTAACATTCGCGCTGCCGCCGGCGCTGTCTTGATCGGTGCCGCGGTCGCGCTTCTCAATGTGCACCGCGCCTTTCCCGGCTGGTGGGCGCTATTACCGGTCGCGGGCTCGGCGCTGCTGCTGTCGGCGCCTGGGGCCTGGGGCAACCGCGTCGTCCTCGGCTGGCGTCCGGCGGTCTGGATCGGGCTGATCAGCTATCCGCTCTATCTCTGGCACTGGCCGCTCTTGGTGCTGTTTGCGGCCATCAAATTCGGCGCGCTCTCGCATTTCGAAAGCGAAATGATCCTGCTTCTGAGCACGCTGCTCGCCTGGAGTACCTATTGGTTTATCGAGCGGCCGTTCCGCTTCGGCAAGCCGGTGCCGCTGAAGGCGGCTTCGCTGGCGGGCGCGATGGCGCTGGTCGCGATCGCGGGCATTGTCGTGGTCCAGGGCAACGGCTTTGCCTTCCGCCTGCCGCCGGAAATCCGGGCGATGGCCGACATGGGCGAGCAGACGGCGCAATGGCGGATCCATGATTGCCTGCTCGACCTCGTCCACGAGACCCAATTCGCTGACAGCTGCGTCGAAGGCCATCGCCGGCCGCTGCTGCTGGTCTGGGGCGATTCCACCGCGGGCGCGCTGATGCCGGGCCTGCGGAGGGCGCAGCAGAGCCATGATTTCGGCATCGCGCAGCTCACTGCGAGCTCCTGCGTACCCATCATCAACACCGACATCGCCGGCGCGCCGAATTGCCGGGCCAACAATGATCGCGTGCTGGCGCAGGTCGGGCAGATCAAGCCCGACATCGTGCTCTTGCACGGTACCTGGGAGAAATATCTCGATCATGCCGCCGAGACCGTCGCCGCGCTGAAAGAAACCGGCGCGCGCGTGGTCGTGCTGGGACCGGTGCCGTTCTGGAAATACGGGCTGCCTAACGAGGTGATGCGCTACTGGATGCTGCATCATGAGCTCATTCCAGCGCGTTCGGACGAGGTCGATGCCGACCGCGCGATCGACGAGCAGATGCGCGCGCTGATGGTGCCGAAAGGCGCGGAATTCATTTCCGCGCGCGACGTGCTCTGCAATGCCGACGGCTGTCTCGCACGGCTCGGCGACAAGGCCAGTGACCTCACGGCGAGCGATCAGGCGCATCTGACCGAGGAGGCCTCGGCGTTTCTGGTGCAGTCGATCATCGGCAGGGTGTTGACGCCGGCGCGCACGTCGCCGGCAAGCGCTTTGCGATGAGTTCGAGTGGACGTCAACACCTCGTCATTGCGAGCGACGAAGCAATCCACAGCGCCGCAAGTGGGGAGATGGATTGCTTCGCTGCGCTCGCAATGACGGCTAGTTCCGCCGCGTCACGCGGCCGTTCTCGACATCAAAGATATCGCCTGAGGTTGCGAGCTCGGCGAAGGCCGCAGGATCGGCGCCGGTGAGCCACACCTGCGCGCCGAGCTTGGCGAGCTCGGAGAACAGCGCGCTGCGCCGGGTAGGATCGAGATGGGCGACGACCTCGTCGAGCAGCAGCAGCGGAATGATGCCGGTTGTCTCGGCGACGAGCGTTGCATGCGCCAGCACGAGCCCGATCAGCAGCGCCTTCTGCTCGCCGGTGGAAGCGTCCTTTGCCGGCATGTTCTTCGGTGCATAGACCACCTGCAGGTCGGTCAGATGCGGGCCGTCGAGGGTGCGCCCGGCGGCGGCGTCGCGCACGCGGTTGTCGCGCAGCATCTTGCGGTAGCGATCTTCGACGGCGAGCGCGGGCTCGGTCAGAAGCGCATTCTCCATCCAGCCATCGAGCGCGATGTGGGCGGACGGAAAGGCGGATGCCTGCCCGCGCGTGCGCAGCATCGCCGCCAGTTTCACTGCGGTCTGGCCGCGCGTGGCGGCGACCGCGACCGCAAGCTCCGCGGTCTCGCGCTCGATCGCGTCACACCAATGGTCGTCGAAATTGCGCACTTCGAGCAGGCGATTGCGTGAGCGCAGCGACCGCTCCAGCGCCGAGACACGGCTGGAATGCTCCGAGTCGATCGCCATCACGAGGCGGTCGAAGAAGCGCCGCCGCTCCGAGGCCGCGCCCATGAAGAGACCGTCCATCGCCGGCGTCAGCCACACCATGCGCAAATGATAGCCGAACGCCGCCGCCGAGCCCACGTTCTCGCGATCGATGCGACAGCGGCGGCTCACGGAAGCATCGCCCTGCGGCGCCTCGATTCCGGTGCCAAGTGTCGCCAGCCCCAGCGCGCCCTCGACCTCGGCGGAGACCGCCCAGGAGCCGTCGCCCTGATTATCGGCGACATCCTCCAGCGTGGCGCGGCGCAGGCCCCGCCCCGGCGACAGAAACGAGATCGCCTCCAGGCAATTGGTTTTGCCGGCGCCGTTCGGCCCGACCAGCGCCACCATATCGCGCCCCGCATGGAGGCTCGCTCCGCGATAATTGCGGAAATGCGTCAGCGACAGGCGATGAATGCGGGAAGGGGTCATGTCGAAGTGGCGTGGCGTACCAAAATCGTCATCGCCGGGCTTGACGCGGCGATCCATCGTCCGCGCCAGCGGACAACTTCATTATATAGGTCACGCCAACCAGGATTGCTTGCGCCAAACCCTGTGCGTCTTGATTGGATGGATGGCCGGGTCAAGCCCGGCCATGTCGAGCTTTGTTTTCGGCGCCACCCTCTCCCACAAGGGGAGAGGGTACTTCCTATCACACCCGCATCGGCATCAGGACGTAGAGCGCGGTCTTGTTTTCCTTGTCCTGCACCAGCGTGGGCGAGCCCGGGTCGGCGAGTTTGAGGACGGCGACCTCGCCTTCGATCTGGGCGGCGATGTCGAGGAGGTAGCGGGAGTTGAAGCCGATATCGAGCGCGTCGGAAGCATATTCGACCTCGAGCTCCTCGGTGGCGCTGCCGGAATCCGGGTTGGTGACGGACAGCACCAGCTTGCCCGGGGACAGCGCGAGCTTTACCGCGCGGCCGCGCTCGCTCGAAATGGTGGAGACGCGGTCGACGGCGGCGGCGAAATCAGCCTTGTCGACCATCAGCTCCTTGTCGTTACCTTGCGGGATGACGCGGCCATAATCGGGGAAGGTGCCGTCGATCAGTTTGGAGGTCAGCACCACATTGCCAAGGGTGAAGCGGATCTTGCCGGCCGACAGCTCGATCGAGATTTCCGCCTCATTGTCCTCGATCAGGCGCTGCACCTCGCCGACCGTCTTGCGCGGCACGATCACGCCGGGCATGCCGGTTGCGCCCTTGGGCAGCACCAGATCGATCTGCGCCAGGCGATGGCCGTCGGTGGCAACGCCGCGCAAGGTCGCGGCCTTGGCGCTGCCGGCGGAATGCAGATAGATGCCGTTGAGATAGTAGCGCGTCTCTTCGGTCGATATCGCAAACTGGGTGCGGTCGATCAGGCGCTTCACGTCGCTCGCGGCAAGCGAGAAGGAATGCGTCATCTCGCCGGCGGCGAGATCGGGGAAGTCGCTTTCGGGTAGCGTCTGCAGGGTGAAGCGCGAGCGGCCGGCGCGGATCGCCATCACGCCGCGGTCGCCGTCGCTCTCCAGCACGATCTGGGAGCCGTCCGGCAGCTTGCGCACGATGTCGTAGAACATATGCGCCGGCACCGTGGTCGAGCCGCCGGTCGCGGTCTCGGCGGCGAGCGTCTCGGTGACCTCGAGATCGAGGTCGGTCGCCTTCAGCGACATCTGCGCATTCTCGGCGCGCAGCAGGACGTTGCCGAGGATCGGGATGGTGTTGCGGCGCTCGACCACGCGATGGACGTGGCTCAGCGACTTCAGGAGTTGCGCGCGTTCGACGGTGACCTTCATTGCTATTTCCGCCCGATCCAACAGAGCATGTCGTGGGAATGCCGGGCGGAGCGCGCCGCGGCCGATGGCACCCGGTAGCCCAGAGGGGGCGTTCGGGGCGCGTAAAGTGGCGCGGATGGGGGCCAGATTCAAGGGATCGGAGGGGCGATTCCCACGATTTGCGGAGGTAGGAACTGTCATTCCGGGCCGCGCGGCGAGCGCGAACCCGCAATCTCGAGCCTCCGGGTCCGGTCCTTTCGGACCGTCCCGGAATGACAGTGGTTGGCAATTACTCCTGCAACTGCCGCTTCAGCGATTCGACCTCTTCGGACAGCGCGATGTCCTTGGACACCAGAGCCTCGATCTTGCGCACGGCGTGGAGCACCGTGGTGTGGTCGCGCCCGCCGAAACGGCGGCCGATCTCGGGCAAAGACCGCAAGGTCAGCGTCTTCGCCAGATACATCGCCACCTGCCGCGGCCGGACCACATTGGCGGTACGGCGCGAGGACAGAAGGTCGGAGCGGCTGACATTATACTGCCGCGCCACCACCCGCTGGATGTCCTCGATCTTGATCCGCTTCGGCTCCTGCGGTCGGATCAGGTCGCGCACCTCGCGCTCGGCCATTTCCAGCGTCACCGGCTGGTTGTTGAGCTTGGAATGCGCCAGCAAACGGTTGATCGCACCCTCAAGGTCACGGCCATTATGGGTGATGGTGCGGGCGAGATAATCCAGCACCGCCTCCGGCACGTCGAAGCTCGCATGATGGGCGCGGGCTGCCGCCACGCGCGACTTCAGGATACCGAGCCGCAGCTCCTCGCCGAGCGAGGCCATCTCGACCACGAGGCCGCCGGCGAGCCGCGAACGCACGCGGTCGTCGAGGCTTTCCAGATCGGACGGCGGACGGTCGGCTGCGATCACGACCTGGCGGCCGGCATCGATCAGCGCGTTCAGCGTGTGGCAGAACTCGGCCTGCGTCGACTTGCCCTGCAGGAATTGCAGGTCGTCGATCACGAGCACGTCGATGCCGCGCAGCGCTTCCTTGAAGGCAAGCGCGGTCTGCGTCTTCAGCGCCGCGACGAAGCCGTACATGAACTTTTCGGCGGTGAGATACAGCACCTTGCGCTCATGCCCGGCATTGCCGGCCCAGGTCACGGCCTGCAGCAGATGGGTTTTGCCAAGGCCCACGCCCGCATGGATATAGAGCGGATTGAACATCACGGGATCGCCGCGACGGCCTTCTGCGACCTGGCGCGCTGCTGCATGCGCCAGCGTATTGGAACGGCCGACGACGAAGCTCGCAAAGGTCAGGCGCGGGTCGAGCGGCGAGCCGCCGAGCGCGTCATGATTGGCCGATACCGGTGCGGACGCGGTGGAGCGCAGCTCGGCCGCGGCACGACCGCCGACCTGCTCGACGCGGCGCGCTTCCAGCGCAACGGGAGCTTCCTTGGCGGGCGCGAGGCTGCGCGCCGCCGAGCGCACGGTCAGATCGATGCGATGCACTTCGGGCATCTCGGCCTGGCAGCAGGTGAGCACGCGCTCGGCATAATGCGCCTGAATCCAGCTGCGCAGGAAGGTGGTGGGAACCGACAGGCGCACGCTCTCGCTCTGCACGTCTTCCAGATCCATCCGCGCGAACCAGCTCGAATAGACGTCCTCGCCGACGCTCGACCGCAAGCGACCTTTGACGCGCGTCCAACGATCCTGTTCCGAATTTGTCATTGCTCTAAACTTTTCCAAAAGAAGAAATCCTGCCCCGATTGTGAGACGCCGCGCAGGGGTTCCTGCCACGGCGTGACCTCAAGCGAATTTTCTGTCTCCGGACACACGTCTCCTGTTCGGCGGAATCGCCGCGTCGGATCAACGAAGTCAGGAGCAGAAAGTTTTCCGCGAGGTCAGCGGGTACTCGGCGGATTGTCCGGGTTTCGCGACAGCAGCTTCAGGCTGTTGCGGTTGAAAGTGGCGTGGTTGGAAAATGCCGTTCGATTAAATACCGCGATGCTAACGTAGGCCATTGCAAACACCTCCCCGTCCTCACCGGAATTGCTTCCGGCAAGTTGTCCTCTCAAAGTCTGTTCCAAGGTCAACGACGCCCGAGCCGTCTGCTCGCTGCTACGCCGCTTCTCTCACCCGCACTACCCGCCCGCCAGGGTCCCGCTCCTGCTCTCGCCGGATGACTGAAGTCTGTTTCTCTTGTTCATCATCACGACGCATGAGAGCCTCGTGCTTTCGAGAAATCTAGACGCAGTTCTTCCTTACCCATGTTGCCATGGGTCTACATCCGACAATCGCTTGGAAAGCGTCGCCAACGCGCACACCGCCGCCGATTTGCACGTCCGCCCCGTTTCTAAAACCGCGCTGGTCTAAAGAACGTGGGCGCCGCGAGCAGTTAAAGAAATACACTAAGCGGAGTTTCTCGCAATCGCTTTGAGCACGGGGTCCGGCGAGTCGTGATCGCTGTTGCCACGCTGCACCTGCTCAATCCGAAAGCAAGTTTTTGAATCACCGCGAGGAATCCTGCGTGTCACAAATCTCATGGAGCGCGCAAAAAATTTTCATAAAAAATTTACGTTCTCTTGGTGAACGGCGGTTTTTCCAAACGGTCGGAGTCGCTATGTGGATAAGTGGTTACTGAGACGAAGTTTTTTGCGATTGTTTTTTCGGGTAACCCGCGGGCGCGCAATTCCATTTTGAATGCATGCCGCAGCGGTTTCTTGGCTTCGCTGTCATGTTTCAGGTGCGGCAAATCTGCCACCAGTCAAACGGATGAGAGCCGAGAAAGCTTGTCCGCAAAACTACGGGCTCGCGACGATTGTACGCGCGTCTTCGTTTGTCGCAATATGGCACGGATGGTTTGTGACAAAAAAATAAAGGCCCGGCGAAGCCGGGCCTGGTGATGCATTTCAGTTTTTGTCAGCACGCACGACGTGCCGTCATGCATCGGAGCCGTCTTAGCCGGCCCCTCCTGCCTGACTTCTTACTTGGCTTTGGCGAGCTTACTTCGCCGCCGCGAGCTTACTTCGCTGCCGCGAGCTTGGCGATCGAGTGCGAGAGCCGCGACACCTTCCGGCTCGCCTGGTTCTTGTGAATGATGTTGCGCTGGGCGGCGCGCATCAGTTCCGGCTCGGCGCGGGTCATCGCCTTCAGCGCCGCCTCGCGGTCGCCGCGCTTGATCGCTTCCTCGACGGTGCGAACTGCGCCGCGCATCTCGGTGCGGCGCGACTTGTTGACCACGGTGCGGCGGGCGATCTTGCGCGTCGCTTTCTTGGCGGAAGTGGTATTGGCCATCGTCTCAAATTCCTCTAGCGGGTGCCGCTTGCTTCAATCGCAGATAAGCGCGCCGGCCGAATTCTGGAGCATGATCGTACTTGACCACGTGATCGACGCTGCTGGGTTAATCGGTTGCGTCCTCGAGATGCGGTGGCAGCAAGCAATCTGCGCAAGAGGCCCGGCAATGCTCAAAGAAACGCGGCGGCGGGATTGCGCCCGCCGCCATTGGGGGTCCTTATAGAGGCAGGGTTTTGCAGCGTCAACGCTTTAGGACGCCCCGAAAGGGGTGAAAGTCCCGTCTTAAAGGGGTGGTAAGATACTGATGAGGTTGAATTTCCGTGACCGCCCCGGTAAGGCCTGTGGGCGCGTCGAGGCGGCGATGGGGAACGGGTGAGACATGATCCGTGGTTTTTTCCGATTGGTAGGTCTATTGCTCCTGGCTGGCGGATTCATCTTCATGGTCTATGACGGGGCGCGCTGGGTCGCCGACCAGAGCCTGCGGTTCACCCAGTTTGGCCAGTTCTGGAACGACATCAATCAGGCGAGCCAGGCCGCCTTCCGCACCTGGGTCGAGAGCAAGTCGCCCTGGCTCTGGACCAGCGTGGTCAGGGTCGTGCTCGAGCAGCCGGTCTTTGCCGTGCTCGGAATCCTCGGCCTCCTCCTGATGATCCTGTTCCGGCCGCGCAAGCCGCTGATCGGCTATTCCCGGGACTGACCCGGCCGCGATCTGGCGCAACAGTGCCGCGCCTTCCGGCGTAAATACCTATATAAAGGGCTCCCGGCCCGAGCCTTCGCTCCCTGTGCCGGTGTTCCGCCCGCCGGAGAAAATCCATGCTGTTCATGCGCAAGACCACCGCACTGCCCAGCGCAGCCGAGGCGCTGCCGGGCCGTGCGCAAGCCATCCCCACCGCGTCGACCCATTTCGTCAGCGGTCATAAGTTGAAGCCGCCTTACCCGGAGGGCCTGGAGCAGGCCGTGTTCGGGCTCGGCTGCTTCTGGGGTGCGGAGCGCAAGTTCTGGGAGCTCGGCGACGGCATCTCAGTCACCGCGGTCGGCTATGCCGGCGGCCATACCCCGAACCCGACCTATGAAGAGGTGTGCTCGGGCCGCACCGGCCATACCGAGGTGGTGCTGGTCGTGTTCGATCCGAAGAATATCTCCTACGACCGCCTGCTGAAGGCGTTCTGGGAGAGCCACAACCCGACCCAGGGCATGCGCCAGGGCAACGACGTCGGCACGCAATATCGCAGCGCGATCTACACCTTCAATGATGCGCAGCGCAAAGCCGCCGACGCATCGAAGGCCGCCTATCAGAAGGCGCTGTCGGCGAAGGGCCTCGGTGCGATCACGACCGAGGTCGCGGCTGCGGGCGAGTTCTATTTCGCCGAGGACTACCATCAGCAATATCTGGCCAAGAACCCGGCCGGCTATTGCGGGCTCGGCGGCACCGGTGTGTCGTGCCCGATCGGCGCGGGTATGTCGGCGTAACACCTCTCCGTCGTTCCGGGTTCGATGCTGACGCATCGCCCCGGAATGACGAGCGAAAAGATGAAGCGCCAGAGGCGCTGCGACCCCCTGGAAACCCTTTATTAACCATAACCAGTGCAACACTGGAGCGATCTCGTTTTGAGGGATGGATCCAGTGCGTTCTGCACGCGCGTTTCAATGGTCGATCAGGGTCGCTGCGCTCGTGGGCTGTCTGGCTGCGGCTAGCTCCAGCGCGTTGGCGCAAAACCAAAACGACCTCGACTATATGACCTATGGCCAGCCCGGCGGGTATGCGGCGCCTCAACCGTCTTCCGATGGTGGCGGCGCGATCGCAGCCCTTCGTCGGGCTCTCTCCAGCGCGCCTCGTCCTACCTATAATTACACGCAGCCGCCGGCTTATACGTCGCCGCAAGCGTATACGCCGCCGCCAGTGTCTGCGCCGCCACCCGCTTCGCCGCCGCCTGTCATCGTGTCGACGCCCTACGACGCCTATGCCGCCACACCGGTTACCGCGCCGGTCCGATATGATGCGGGCTACCGGCTCGATGCCGGCGACAAGCTTCGCGTCGTCGTTTACGGGCAGGATGGCCTCACCAATACCTACACGATCGACGCCGCCGGCATGATCACCATGCCGCTGATCGGCGCGGTGGCGGCGCGCGGCCGCTCGCCGGCTGCGCTCGCCTCGGAGATCACGGCAAAGCTGCGCAACGGTTACATCCGCGAGCCGTCGGTCGCCGTCGAGATCGAGTCCTACCGGCCGTTCTTCATCCTCGGCGAGGTGCAGGCGCCCGGCCAATATCCCTATGTGCCCAACATGACCGTCGAAAGCGCGGTCGCGATTGCCGGCGGCTTCTCGCCGCGCGCCCGCCGCGACCTCGTCACCGTCACCCACACCGACGCCAGCGGCACCGGCCGCTACGTCGTGCCGCTCGGCACCGCGCTCGGCCCGGGCGATACGGTGCAGGTGAACGAGCGCTGGTTCTGACGAAGGACGAAGTCGTTCGTCATTCCGGGGCGAGAGGTTTGCGCTCTATTTCTTCGGCAAGCCGTCCAGGAACGGCACTACCGCCTCGATAAACGCCTGCGGCTGGTCGATGTTCACGGCATGGCCGGCGGCCGGGATCACCACCTTCTGCGCGCCGGCAATCTTGGCCGCCATGTAGTCGGATGCGGCCAGGAACGGCGCATCGTCGGCGCCGACCACGACGAGCGATGGCACCTTGATGTCGGGCAACACCTCGATCACCCGCGCATCGCGCTGGGTCAGCATTCCCCGCGCCGCCAGCGCAAGTCCCTTGGCATCGCGATGGCTCACCGTGGAGCGTTCGCGGCTCGCCGACTTCAAGACTTCAAGTCCTTCGCGGTCGAAACGGTCGGCAGTGTCGAGCGCGCGCTTGTTCCAGGCCGCGCGGGCGTCGTCCTTCTTGAAGCCGGGGCCGGTGTCGATGATGAGGAGGGCGGACACCCGCTCGGGATGGGCGCGATAAAATGCCAGCGACATGTAGCCGCCGAGCGAGAGTCCGCCGACGATGGCTTTCTTTGCGCCGACCACGTCGAGCAGGGCGGCGATGTCACCGACCGTGAGCGCCTCGCTGTAGCAGGCCGGGTCGTCGGGATAATCGGATTGGCCGTGGCCGCGCATGTCCCAGAGGATCAGCTTGTGATGCTTCGACAGCGCCTCGACCTGGCCCTCCCACATCGCAGATGTCGACGAATAGCCGTGGGTGAGGATGAGCGGCGGCCCGTCGTCATGTATCTTGGAGCCATGGACCTCGTAATGGATCCTCACGCCGTCACGATCGATTTTTGGCATCGCGTCTTCTCCGCACGCTTTTCATCGTTCCGGTACGAGTGTAGCGCGATCGTTTGACGGCTGTGAATGGTGCAAGAAACGGATCAAGGAAACGGATCGAGACCGGCATGTCGAACGCGCCGGTTACGCAGAGGTAACCGGCACGCATTCCGCACAGCGGATTTAGGCCGCGTTGTTGTCGCAACGCACAACGCATTTCGGAAGTTTTTCTCTTCGAACGATTCCAAATTGCGTTGCCTCACGGCGGAAACGCGATCATGCTGCGCGCCAACTGGCGCTTACCCGGTGGGCGCACAGCTACCCAAAAGTGAGTTGCCGCCGTAAGCGGCTTCATACACCGGCAGGGGAAGAAACGATGCCTAACCTGAATATCAACGGACGAAATGTGTCCGTCGATGCGGCGGGTGACTCACCGCTGCTCTGGGCTATCCGCGAACAACTGCAAATGACCGGCACCAAATTCGGTTGCGGCGCCGGTCTGTGCGGGGCCTGCACCGTTCATGTCAATGGCGAGGCCGTGCGATCCTGCCAGACCATGGTGAGCGATGCCGTCGGCAAGAAGATCGTCACCATCGAAGGTCTCTCCGCCAAGGGCGATCATCCCTTGCAGAAAGCCTGGATCGCCGAGCAGGTGCCGCAATGCGGCTACTGCCAGTCCGGCCAGATCATGCAGGCAGCCTCTCTGCTAGCGAAGAACACCAACCCGACCAAGGAAGAGGTGGTCGAGCACATGGACGGCAATCTCTGCCGTTGCATGACCTATTCACGCATTCAGAAGGCGATCATGCGCGCCGCGTCCGAAATGCGCACCGCGTCCAACGCGACCAGCGAGCGGAGGCCCACATGAATAGCCACGTGAAAATTCCCGAAGTGAATACCGATCTCTCCCGCCGTTCTTTCCTGGTCGGCACTGCTGCGGCCGGCCTTGCGCTCGGCTACTCTGCCGTGCCCGGCCTCGACAGCGCGCTGGCGGCAACGGCACCGTCCAATTTCGATCCCTCCGTCTGGTACTCCATCGCACCCGACGGGATCGTTACCGTGACCTGCGGCAAGGCCGACATGGGTCAGCACGTCTCTTCCACCATGGCTCAGATCGTCTGCGAGGAGCTGGGAGCGAACTGGAAGGACATGCGGGTGCAACTCGCATCCAACGATCCGAAGTTCAACGACCCCGTGCTGGGCGCGCAGATCACCGGCGGAAGCTGGTCGACCATGATGAACTTCGAGGCGATGAGCCGCGCCGGTGCGGCCGGACGCATCGCGCTCACCGAAGCGGCCGCCGCCTCGATGGGCGTACCGGCAGGCGAGCTTGTCGTGCGCGACGGCATGATCTCGCATGCCAAGTCGAAGAAGCAGATGAGCTTCGCCGACGTGGTCAAGAGCGGCAAGGCGACCAAGACCTTCACACCCGACGAGCTCAAGGCGCTCAAGCTGAAGACGCCGGATCAATACACCATGATCGGCGTCTCGGTGCCGCAGCTCGACATCCCCGACAAGACCAGGGGCGCTGCCAAATACGGCATCGACGTCATGATACCGGGCATGGTCTATGGCGCGGTCGTCACTCCGCCGGTGCGCTATGGCGCCACGGTGAAATCGGTCGACGACAGTGCTGCAAAGAAGGTGCCGGGCTTCATCAAGGCCGTCACGCTCGACGACAAGACAGCGACCACGACCGGCTGGGTGGTGGCGGTGGCCAACACCTACCAGAACGCCCGCAAGGCGGCGGATGCGCTGAAGATCGCCTATGACGGCGGTCCGAACGCCAAGCTGTCGAGCCAGTCGCTGATGGATGAAGCAAAGCGCCTGCAGGGTCTCAGCGATTCCGGGGAGTTCTTCGTCAAGGACGGCGATCCGAATGCGGCCTTCGGCTCGGCGGCCAAGGTGATAGAGGCGGAATACACCACCAACATCAACATCCACGCGCCGATGGAGCCGATGAACGCCACTGCGGAGTTCAAAGGCGACATCCTGCATATCTATTCCGGCAACCAGTTCGCGACCCGCTCCGGCGCAATCGCGGCGGGAGCTGCCGGGATCGATCCGAAGTTCGTGGTGATGCACCAGATGTTCCTGGGCGGCGGCTTCGGCCGGCGTCTCGACGCCGACATGATGGTGCCGGCGGTGCAGGCGGCGAAGGCTGTGGGCCGACCGGTCAAGGTGATCTATTCGCGCGAGAACGACATGACGATGGATTTCTCGCGGCCGCTCACCTACCAGAAAGTGAAGGCGGGGCTCGATAATGACGGCAAGCTGATCGCGCTCAGCCATGACGTCGTCTCGGCCTGGCCGACCCAGCGCTGGGGAATCCCTGATTTCCTCACGCCCTCGGTCGATAAAAAAGGCCCGCTCGATTCCTTCACGGTGAATGGAGCGGACTTCTTCTACACCGTACCGAACCACTATGTGCGGGCGATCAAGAACGAGATGGCGCATAACGCCACGCCCTCCGGCCAGCTCCGCTCGGTCGCGCCGGGCTGGACGTTCTGGGCGATCGAAAGCATGATCGACGAGCTCGCGCATGCGGCCGGCAAGGACCCGGCGCGATACCGCGTCGAGCTGCTCGACGGCAAAGGCGACAATGCCGGCGGTGCGGAGCGGTTGCGCAACACGCTGCTCGCAGCGATGGGGCTCGCCGGTTACGGCACCAAGACGCTCGCCAAGGGCGAGGGCATGGGCGTTGCCTGCGTCTCCTCGCAGGAGCGCAAGACCGCAAGCTGGACCGCGTGCGTCGCGCATGTCGCGGTGGCGCCGTCGGGTGAGGTCAAGGTCAAGAAATTGACCGTGGCAACCGACGTCGGCACGCAGGTCAACCCTGATGGTGTCCAGGCCCAGGTGATGGGTGCGGCGCTGTGGGGCATGTCGCTGGCGTTGTTCGAGAAGGCGACGCTGAAGGACGGTGGCATCGAGCAGACCAACTTCGATAGCTACACGCCCTTGCGCATGAGCCAGATGCCGGAAGTCGCCGTCAGCGTCATCGCCAATGGCGAGCACGCCACCGGCGTCGGCGAGCCGGCGGTGACGGTGGTCGCGCCCGCGATCGGCAATGCCGTGTTCAATGCGGTCGGCGCACGCGTGCGCTCGCTGCCGATCACGGCGGAAGCAGTGAAGGCGGCGATGAAAGCGTAACGCTCGCGCCATCAGCGAAGACAACAACGATCCGCCGGAGATTTCCTCCGGCGGATTTTTCTTTCGCTAAAATCTTAGCGATCTCGTGAGGCGCGTGTTCACGATCTCTATTAATCCGAGTAGAACTGGTTGCCGGGTAAGGTCTGCGGCGCTGAACCTGTGATCAACGGAAGTCGAATGACCGCGACAGCCAAACAAACCTCGCCCAAGCGCCGCTTGCTACTGGCCTCGGATCGCGCCGACCAGAGCAGCGAGCTTGCTCACATCCTGAGTTCCGTCGGCGAAGTTGATACGGTGACGACATCGGATATTCCCGCTTCTCCCAACGGTCTCTCCGGCGTCGTGGTCGACATCAACCTGCGTTCGCCCGAAAGCGTGCAGGCCGTCCGCAAGAAATTGCAGGCCGACGCCTATAGCCAGATGCCGCGCCTCTTCGTCCTCGCCGATGCGCTGCATCACGCCTCGATGCAGGCCTGGGCGCTGGGCGCGACCGACACCATCTCGCGGCCGCTCGACGCCGGCGCGATCATGCAGCGCATCCGCGCCGCTTTCCCCGACAGCCAGTTCTTCGACTCGACCGATCGCGGCAAGACGTTGAACCGCGGCGTTGCGGCTGCGCATGCGGTGATCGTGAAGATCTTCCAGCGGATGCCCTCCGGCATGGCGCTGACGATGGACGACGTCGTGCAGGCCGAAAGCAGGATCATCAAGGCGATCAAGCATTCGTCCTTGCGCGAATGGCTGACCACCGTCGGCTGCCACCACACCGACACCTATCGCCACTGCCTGTTCGTCACCGGTTTTGCGGTGGCCTTCTCGCAGCATCTGGGCATGCGCGAGGAAGACCAGCGCCGCCTGACCCGCGCCGCGCTGCTGCACGATGTCGGCAAAGCGTTCATTTCCACCGCCATCCTCGACAAGCCGGCCGCGCTGACGGAAGAGGAGACTGCGGAAATGCGCCAGCATCCGCGCCGCGGCTATGACGCGCTCGCAGCTCAAGGCTCGTTCCCGCCGGAGATGCTCGACGTCGTGCTGCATCATCACGAGATGCTCGACGGCTCGGGCTATCCCAACGGCCTCTCGGGCAGCCAGATCAGCGACATCGTCCGTTTGACGACCATTGTCGATATCTACGCGGCACTGGTCGAGAAGCGCGCCTACCGCTTGCCGTTCACGCATTCGCGCGCCTTCGGCATCATGGAATCGATGGGCCCCAAGCTCGACCAGCAATTGCTGCAGGCGTTCCGCCCGGTCGCGTTCGGCTGTTACTGATTATCTCAGCTTCGGCGGCTCGGCGCCCGCAAACGGCGCGGCGGCGTAGACCACGTTGCCGCCGACCATGGTGAGCAACGATTTGATCTTGCCGATCTCCTTCACCGGCGCGGTGAGGTAATCGGCGGAGAGCACCGCGAGATCGGCGAACTTGCCCGCCTCCAGCGTACCGCGCTTGTCGTCGTCATTGGCCGCATAAGCGGTGTTGCGGGTGTACATCTCCAGCGCCTGGCGCCGGCTCGGCGCTTCCTGCTCGCCGCGGGTCTTGACGCCGCCGATGGTGGTGCCGTCGAGATACCATTGCAGCGAGACCAGGGGATTATAGGACGAGACACGGTGCGCGTCGGTGCCGCCGGTCACCACGATCCCCATCTTCAGCGCGGTCACGATCCGCGGCATCTGTTTCGCAGCTTCGCTGCCTACGTCCTTCTGCAAGCGCTCGCCGCCGAAATAAAGCCCGTCCTGCACGCCCCAGATCAGGCCGAGCGCCTGCATGCGCTTCAGGTTCTCTTCCGAGGCGTTGTAGAGGTGCAGCACGCTCCAGCGCAGGTCGCGTACCGAATAGTCCTTGTTGACGTTGGCGACGACGTCGAGCAACTCGTGGACGGTGCGGTCCGGGTTCCAGTGAATCTGGATCGAATAGCCCTTGGACGCCGCCCAGCGCAGCATTTCGGAGAGCTTCTCCTTGCCGTCAGAGGTGATGTCGCCGTCGGTCCAGTCGGCCCAGATCAGGATTTCGCCGGGACCGTTGAAATGCAGCATGTCGTCGCCGAAATTCTGCGGCAGCAGCGAAGTGAGGGTTTGCAGGTCGGCGATCTCGCTGCCGGGTTTCGGCGCGCAGAGGTGATAGGCGACGCGAACGGTGAGCGCCTTGTCATGCCAGAGCTTGAATAGCGCCTGGTAGTTGGCGGGATACATGCTCACCCCGCCGCCATCGACGATGCCGGTGATGCCGAGCGAGTTCATCTCGCGGAAAAATTTCCTGGAGCTTTCGACCTGCTGCTCGGCGGTCGGTCGCGGCAGCTTGTCGAAAATCTTGCCGAGCGCGTTGCCATTGGCTTCGAGCTCGCCGGTCGGCTTGTTGTCGGCGTCGCGGATAAGCTTGCCGCCGGGAGCGACATCGGCATCCTCGCGGATGTTCAGCATCTCCATCGCCTTGGGCGACAGCAGCGCCCAATCATAGAGGTGCTGGATGTAGACGGGATTATCAGGTGCGGCCTGCAAAATCTCCTGAGCCGTCGGGCGGCGCTTTTCGGCGAATTGCTCCTCGGTCCAGCCGCCCGCGACGATGATCCAGCTCCCGGGACTTTGCGTCTTCGCCGCATCGCGGATCTTGTCCAGCGCCTCCTTCAGCGTCGGCACACCGATCCAGTTCACCTCGGTGCCGAAGGTGAGCGCGGCGCGGATGCCGTGGATGTGGCCGTCGGTGAGGCCGGGGATTACCGTGCGGCCGCCGAGATCGATCAGGCGCGCATGCTCGCCGCCGAGCTTCTTCATCGCGGCTGAAGTGCCGGTTGCCAGCACGCGGCCATTCGCGACCGCGATCGCCTCGCGGATGGAAAAGTCCCGGTCGACAGTGACGATTTTGCCGTTGAACAGCACGGTATCGGCGGTCTGCGCCGTGGCGGGGGTGAGCCAAAGGCTCGCGAGGAGGGTGGCGATAGCAACACGACGCATTTTTGTTTCCTTTTCCCTGTTCTTATTTTTTGACGTTCCGCAGCTATCGGCAGGCCTCACTTCTCATACGACGAAATCTCGATCAGGCTGCCGTCGGGATCCCGGCAATAGACCGACAGCAGCGTGCCGCGGGCGCCCTGCTTTTTGGTCGGGCCTTCCTCGATGGCGACGCCATGCGCCTTCAGATGCGCGACCACGGCCTCGGGCGTGCTGTCGGTGAGGAAGCAGAGGTCGTCGCTCCCTGCGGCTTCGTGGTCGGCGGTGAACCAATCGATTTTGTCGGCATCTTTCGGCCGGACATTGATCTTCTGGTTACCAAACACCAGCGACGTCCGCTTTGTCCGGCCTTCGCCGGGGTCGAACACCCTGATCTCCATGCCGAGGATTTTCGCGTACCATTCGGCAGAGCGTGCGACGTCGGAGACATTGATGACGAGATGGTCCAGCGCGTTGACCTTGACCGGCATGGCTTATCCTTTCGTACAATCGAGGGCTGCAAGTGTCGCACTTCCGGCGCCCGGTAGAGCTTGTTACAAGCGCCTCACGATGGTTTCAACGACAACGAAGAAACGGGAGAGATTTCGATGATTTCACGCCGCAGAGCGCTTCAGATGGCCGCAACCGGCCTGCCGGCCCTCATGCTGTCGGGCCGCGCCTCGGCGGCGCTGGAATATCCGACGCGGCCGGTGCGCTTCCTGGTC
>Ga0210401_10000620_pt1 | contig 43163 bp, 40 predicted proteins | sample IncBWH32MmetaG_FD_150866 | JGI IMG/M metagenome (GOLD analysis project Ga0210401, IMG submission 150866) | Forest soil microbial communities from Barre Woods Harvard Forest LTER site, Petersham, Massachusetts, United States - Inc-BW-H-32-M | ecosystem: Environmental > Terrestrial > Soil >...
TCACCGAGCCGTATCGGATGTTCACCTCCCGCGCCGAGTATCGTCTGACTCTTCGAGCCGACAATGCCGACCAGCGCCTAACCGACAAGGGGATTGCGCTGGGGTGTGTAGGGCAGGCGCGTTCGCTGCGTCACGGCGCCAAGATGGCTGCGCTGAATGCCGCGAAGACCCGGACCCGGTCCCTCGCCCTCACCCCGAACGAAGCTCAGAGATACGGCCTTTCACTCAACAAGGACGGCCAGCGCCGCTCCGCCTTTGAGCTTCTTGCTTATCCGGAGGTCGGCTGGTCGGTGATCCGCAGCATCTGGCCGGAGCTGTCGGCCATTGACCCAGCCATTGCGATCCATCTCGAGATCGACGCGAAATACGATGTCTATCTCAAGCGCCAGGTTGCCGACGTCGATGCCTTCCGCCGCGACGAAGGCCTGATCATTGCTGATGTTGATTACGACGCGGTGCCCGGGCTTTCGAATGAGGCGCGTTCGAAGCTGCAGACGGCGCGACCACGCACGGTAGGGCAGGCGGGTCGGCTCGATGGAGTGACCCCAGCCGCGCTTGGGATCCTCGCCTCCTACCTGCGACGGGAAGCGCGAGGACAAAAACCCGGAGCGTCCATCGCCAGCGCTTGAGGTGTTTCACGTGAAACAAGACAGGCCTTTGCCCATGAGCGCCATCACCGGGCTCAATCCAAAGCCCGTTGCAGACAAAGCCGCGGCGCTCGCACTCACGCCGGTTTCACGTGAAACAGAAGGCCGGCTGGATCGGTTCGTTGACCTCCTCCTGGCGTGGCAAACCAAAACCAATCTCGTCGCGCCATCGACTTTACCGACTCTCTGGACCCGGCACATTTCCGATTCGTTGCAGCTTTTGACCGTCGCACCATCGGCCAAAACATGGGTCGATCTTGGCAGCGGCGGCGGCTTCCCCGGCGTGGTGCTCGCCTGCGCGCTGGCGGAAACGCCCGGCGCGTTCGTCCATCTGATCGAGCGAAACGCCAAGAAGGCAGCCTTTCTTCGCGAGGCGCTGCGTGTGACAAATGCGCCCGGGACTATCCATCTCGCTGACATCGGGGATAGTGTGGAAAGAATTCCGGGACCCGTCGATTGCGCCACCGCGCGAGCGGTCGCTCCGCTACACCAGCTCATCGGTTTTGTGGAGCCGATGGTAAAAAAAGGTGCGAAAGCGCTATTTCTGAAAGGCCAAGATGTAGAGGCTGAATTGACCGAGGCCACTAAATATTGGAATATCGAACCGCATCTGCACCCCAGCCGCACCGGTGGACATGGTTGGATCGTCGAGCTTACCCGCATCGAACGCCGCAACGCCTCCGAACCCAGCCATGGTACCCGCGCATGACCGCAATTGATCAGATATATCAGCAAGATAAGGACCCACGCGCAGCGGGCCATCCGCGCATTTTGGCGCTCGCCAACCAAAAAGGCGGCGTCGGCAAGACCACGACGGCCATCAACTTGGGTACAGCGCTGGCGGCGATTGGCGAGCGCGTGCTGATTGTCGATCTCGACCCGCAGGGTAACGCCTCCACCGGGCTCGGCATCGACCGCCGCAACCGCAGCTGCTCGACCTACGACGTTCTGATCGGCGAAGCGTCCTTGCGCGAATCGGTGGTGCCCACCGCGGTACCACGGCTGCACATCGCTCCCTCGACCATGGATCTTTCGGGGCTCGAGCTGGAGCTGGGATCGACACCGGGCCGCGCCTTTCGCCTGCGCGACGCGATCGCCGCGCTCAACACCAACGCCGCGGATGACGCCGACTACACCTACGTTTTGATCGATTGCCCGCCGTCGCTCAATCTTCTCACCGTCAACGCGATGGCGGCATCGGACGCGATCCTGGTGCCCTTGCAGTGCGAGTTCTTTGCGCTCGAAGGCCTGTCGCAGTTGCTGCAGACCGTGGAGCAGGTGCGTTCCACGCTCAATCCGAGCCTGTCGATCCACGGCATCGTGCTGACCATGTTCGACTCGCGCAACAACTTGTCGAATCAGGTGGTCGCCGATGTCCGGCAGTTCATGGGGAGCAAGGTTTACAAGACCATGATCCCGCGCAACGTACGCATTTCCGAGGCGCCGTCCTACGGCAAGCCGGTGCTGGTCTATGACCTCAAATGCGTCGGCAGCGAGGCCTATCTCAAGCTTGCGACGGAAGTGATCCAGCGCGAGCGCGAGCTGCGCGCGCATTGAGCATGATCCGGAAAAGTGGAAGCCGGTTTTCCGAAAAGATCATGCTCAAACAAAAGAGATCTAGTCCCGTTATCCCGAGACGCGAAACGAAGTTTTCTCGGCCTCTTGCTTCGGAATGCCGGCAGTGAGGGTTCCATGCCGAAGTCGAAACAGGAGCGCTTGAGTTGAATCCAAGGGAGCTAGCGATGGCCGACGAAGCGCGTTCGCGATTGGGGCGCGGTCTTGCGAGTCTGATCGGAGATGTCGGCGGCGAAGCCGCGCATCTGGAACGGCCGCGCGCGCAGCGCAAGGTGCCGATCGAATTCCTCAGGCCGAATCCACGCAATCCACGCCGCGAGTTCGCCGATACCGAACTCCGCGAACTTGCCGATTCGATCAAGCAGCATGGCGTGATCCAGCCGATCGTGGTCCGGCCGGTGCGCGGCGCGCAGGACCGCTACGAGATCGTCGCCGGCGAGCGCCGCTGGCGGGCGTCGCAGATCGCCGGCCTGCACGATGTGCCGATCGTGCCGGTCGACGTCAGCGATTCGGATGCGCTCGAGATTGCAATCGTCGAAAACGTGCAGCGCGAAGATCTCAATGCGATGGAAGAGGCGCAGGGCTATCACGCGCTCGCCAATGAATTCAAACGCAGCCAGGAAGACATCGCCAAGATCGTCGGCAAGAGCCGCAGCCACATCGCCAACACCATGCGCCTGACGAAGTTGCCGGCCGAGGTTCAGGCCTATATCGCGATGGGCCAGCTATCGGCGGGCCATGCGCGGGCCCTGATCGGCGTGCCTGACCCCGCCGCCGCGGCCAAGCGCATCGTCGAGGAAGGTCTCAATGTGCGTCAGGCCGAAGCGCTGGCGCATGTCGAGGGCGTGCCGGTGCGTAAGCCGCAGAAGGCGCGTGGCGGCAAGGAGAAGGATCCCAATACGGTCGCCCTGGAGAAGAGTGTCAGCGATGCCCTAGGGCTTGCGGTCAGCATCGATCACCGCGATTCCGGCGGCACCGTCCATATCCGCTATCGCGATCTCGATCAGCTCGACGATATCGTGCGAAGGCTCGGTCGAAAGGGCTGATCTGTGGCGCGCGTCACCGCGAACCAGAAACGACGGCTGGCTCATCCTCGCCGTTTTGCGTTCACCGCGATCGACAGCAGCGCCCGCTGCGCAATAACCGGGGCGAGCGTTGCCTGCTTGCGCATCTCAAGCGCAGCGGTTGCAAGCTGATCGATGATCAGCGCGAGCCGCGCCGCACTGAAATTGCGCAACGCGGTCTCGACATTTCCCTTCCGCGAGAAATGCAACCTCGGAAATCCGCCGTCGAGTACACTCGATACCGGCGTTCCATCGGCGATCGCGAGCGCGGATTTGTGCAGCCATGCCGCTTGCCGTTGGGCCGCGGAAATGATCACGCCGGGGTAGGTACCCGCCACCATCGCCTTGGCAAACTCGGTCTCGACCATGGCCGGATTTCCCGAGAACGCCCCATCGATGATCGGGTCCATCTTCAGTTCGGACGCGTCGGCCGCGACCGCCATCACGTCGTCGAGCATGATCTCGCCCCTGCCGTGGGCATAAAGCGTGAGCTTACGCAATTCGTTGCGCGAGGCCTGGCGGTCTCCACCGAGCAGCGTCATCAGGACCGCACGTGCATCCGCAGCCATACGCAAATTCGAGACCCGCAGCTCGTCGTCAATCAGCTTGGTAATGTCGCGCTCGGTGTCGGGATAGCAGGCAATCGCAACGGCAGTCTTGGCGCGCTCACAGGACTTGCGCAGCGGCGACTCCGGCCGCAGTTCACCCGCCTCGATCACGACGCGGCAATCCTTCAGCGGCGTCTCGGCCAGCGTGTCGACCCCGCTCGCGAAACTCCGCGACCCGGCGCGGACGCGAATCGCGCGGCGTCCGCCGAACAGCGGGATCGTCAGCGCTTCATCGACCAGCCGCGACGGCTCGGCTGAAAGCTCGTCGCCGTCCAGCCTTACCAGCGAAAATGGATCGTCGGGGTCGTCGACCGCCGATGCCAGCAACGCGTCGGCGCGTTCACGCACCAGACCGGCATCCGGACCATAAAGCAGGATGATGGGACGGCCCGGATCGGGCCGGGCCAGGAAGGCATCGATTTCTTTTCCGCGGAGCGCGACCATGACCGGACTGGCGTTGTCATTCCGGAACGTGCGTCTTCATGCTACGCCCGCCGTGGAATGATCGGATGTTTCAGGTGCCGGCGTAGAAGAACGAGGCCAGCCGGGTCTGGATGTGATCGGCGACTTCCTGACACGCGCGATCCTCCGCGTCCCGGAACGCGCGGGCGCGGGCAAAACGCTGGTAGCTGCCCGGGATATCGTAAGTCACGTGCGAGAACGTCGTACCGGTCATCACCGATTTATTGGTGGCGATCTCGATCAAATTGAACTGCGCGTCGATGCCATAATTTTCGCTGGTTGGCAGCCCGGTGTTCACATCGGTCAACAGCGAGGAACGGCTGGTGGTGAATCTGAGCACCAGGCGATGGGTGGGCGGCATTCCGGTGGCATTGCCGTAAAGCTTGAAGGCCAGTGCATTGCGGATTTCGACCCCAAGCCGGGCGTCGCGCGAGGCGTTCGGTTTGTCGACCGGCGGGAGTTCAACTCCCATCAGTTTTTCCCGCAAACCCGGCGTGCCGTCAGCGTGCTCGGCATACAACGGTTGAAAGCAGCCCGCCGTTAGCGCCGCCAGGGCGGCCGCGGCCAAGAGCCGAGCGGCGATGCGGGTCCTAGCCAACGACATTCACGATCCTCATGGGAACAACGATCACTTTTCGGACGGCTTTGCCGCCCAAGGCCTGTTTTACCGCATCAAGGGCCAGAACGGCACCCTGAATTTCTGCATCCTGGGCAGTGCGGGCCACCGTGACCTCACCCCTCTTTTTGCCGTTGACCTGAACCACCAGCGTTACCGTGTCTTCAACCAGCAAATCTCGTTCGATTTGCGGCCAATTCGCCTCCGAAACCAGCCCCGCCTGTCCCAGCACAGCCCAGCATTCTTCGGCCAGATGCGGCATCATGGGGGCGAACAGTTGAACAAGGATGACCGCGGCTTCCCGAACCGCCCAAACCAGGTCCGGCGCGGGTTGCCCGGGACGGGCCAAGACTTCGCCCAACGCATTGGAAAATTCCCGGATATAGGCCAGGCAGACGTTGAAATGCAGCCTTTCGATGCCGGTGGAGACCTTGTCCAGGGCACCATGGGCGGCCTTGCGCAGGACTAGCGCGTCGGGACCAAAAGCGGCCGGTCTTGTCTTGGGTGCGGTAGCGCCGGTCTCGGCTGATTCGTTTATCAGCCGCCACAACCGTTGCACAAAGCGCGATGCGCCCTGTACGCGCTCGTCGCTCCAGATCACGTCGCGGTCCGGCGGAGAGTCCGACAGCATGAACCAGCGCGCCACGTCGGCGCCGTAGGTTGCGATGATGTCGTCGGGATCGACAGTGTTGCGCTTCGACTTCGACATCTTCTCGATTGAGCCGATGGCGACATCCTCGTTTGTCGTCAGAAGAATGGCGCGCCGGCCATTGGCGCCGGTCTCGATCTTGACCTCGGCGGGCGTGACATAGCTGCCGTCGGCCTTTTGGTAGGTCTCGTGCACCACCATTCCTTGCGTGAACATGCCGGCGAAGGGCTCCTCCATGCCGATATGACCGGTGGCTTTCATGGCGCGGGTAAAGAAACGGCTGTAGAGCAGATGCAGGATCGCGTGCTCGACGCCGCCGATATATTGGTCGACCGGCATCAGGCGATCCACCACCGCAGGTGTCGTCGGCGCCTTGTCGTTCCACGGATCGGTGAAGCGCGCAAAATACCAGGACGAATCCACGAACGTATCCATGGTGTCGGTTTCGCGCACGGCCTTGCCCCCGCATTGCGGGCATTTGACGTGCTTCCAGGTCGGGTGATGGTCGAGCGCGTTGCCGGGCTTGTCGAAGGTGACGTCCTCAGGCAACACCACCGGCAAATCCTTGTCCGGCACCGGCACGACGTCGCATTTCGGGCAGTGGATGACCGGGATCGGACATCCCCAGTAACGCTGACGCGAGATGCCCCAATCGCGCAGGCGGAAGTTCACCTGCCGCTCGCCGATGGCCATGTTGCCGCGCAACTCCTTCTCCAGCCGCTTGGCGACCTCTTCCTTGGCTTGCTCGATGGTCATGCCATCGAGGAAGCGCGAATTGATCATCCGGCCGTCGCCGTCATAGGCGATGTCGGATATCACGTACGTCTTCGGGTCCTGGCCTTCGGGACAAACCACGGGCGTGCTGCCGAGGCCGTATTTGTTGACGAAATCGAGGTCGCGCTGGTCGTGCGCGGGGCAGCCGAAAATCGCCCCGGTCCCGTACTCCATCAGCACGAAATTGGCGACGTAGACCGGGAGCTTCCAAGTGGGATCGAACGGATGGATCGCGCGGATTCCGGTGTCAAAACCCTGTTTCTCGGCGGTGTCGATGATCTCCTGAGCCGTGCCGATCCGCTTTGTCTCCGCAATGAACTCCGCTAGTTTTGCGTCTTTCGCGGCCGCCGCCTGCGCCAGCGGGTGATCGGCCGAAATCGCCATGAACTTGGCGCCGAACAAGGTGTCGGGCCGCGTCGTGAAAATCTTCAACTCGGTCTCGCCCGCAGGCGTGGTGGCTGCGTCGAGAACGAAGCGGATCAACAGGCCTTCGCTGCGGCCGATCCAGTTGCGCTGCATCAGCCGCACCTTGTCGGGCCAGCGATCGAGCTGGTCGAGCGCATCCAGGAGCTCCTGGGCGTACTTCGTGATCTTGAAGACCCACTGGCTCATCTCGCGCTGTTCGACCACGGCGCCGGAGCGCCAGCCGCGGCCGTCGATCACCTGCTCGTTGGCCAGCACGGTCATGTCGACCGGATCCCAATTCACCTTGCGCTTTTCGCGTTCGGCCAATCCGGCACGCAGGAAATCGTTGAACAGCTTCTGCTGGTGTTTGTAGTAGACGGGGTCGCAGGTCGCGAATTCTCTGCTCCAGTCGAGCGAGAGCCCGATCGAGCGCAACTGCTTTTTCATCGCCGCGATGTTGTCGTAGGTCCATGCCTTCGGCGCCACCTTGCGCTCGATCGCGGCATTCTCTGCCGGCAGACCGAATGCGTCCCAGCCCATCGGGTGCAGCACGTTGAACCCCCCGGCGCGCATGAAGCGCGCCAGCACATCGCCAAGCGTATAGTTCCGGACATGGCCGATATGGATGCGCCCGGAGGGATAGGGGAACATCTCGAGGACGTAATATTTCGGCCGCTGGTCGTCGTTTTTGGCGGCAAAGATCGCCTTTTCATCCCAAAGGCGCTGCCAGCGTGGCTCGGATTCGCGTGCGTTGTAGCGTTCGGAGGTCATGGAATCGTAAAGGCTTTTCGTGGAATCGGGGCGCGCCAAAAGGACGGCGGACTAGGCCACAAAATCAGCTTTCGGGTCAACGGGTCGCGCGCTCGGCACGACCGTCGTTTTCCGTCCGAAACCAGAATGAATGCGGCTAGCTCGCCAGCGCGATGGGATCGCCGTCGTCGGCGGTCCGTCCAAAACCGTGCGTGGCCACGGCATTGCGGCCGCTGCGTTTGGCGGCATAAAGGCTGGCGTCGGCGGCTTCGATCAGGTCGCCCGGCAGCAGGCCATCGCTCGGGCGGGTAGCGGCGACGCCGACGCTCACCGTGACGGTCTGATGGCTCGAGGTGTTGTGAGGCACGGCCAGTTCCTGCACGGCTGCGCGCACCATCTCGCCGATCTCCTGCGCCCGGATTGGGTCGGTGTTCGGCAGCAGCAAGCAAAACTCCTCGCCGCCGTAACGCCCGGCAAAGCCCATGGTCTCGGCGGCGAGGCCGGCCAGTGTTTCGCCGAGCCGCGAGAGGCAGGCGTCACCTTCGGGATGTCCATAGGTGTCGTTGAACAGCTTGAAGTGGTCGACATCGATCATCAGGAGCGACAATTCGCTGTTGTATTGCTTGGCCCTCATCCATTCGAAATCGAGCCGGCTCTGGAAGCCGCGGCGGTTGGCAAGACCTGACAGCATGTCAATCGATGCCATTACCGTCAGCCGATCATTGCTGGCGATCAGCTCCCGCTCCCGCTCGGCAAGCTGGGCTGCCATCGTGTCGAACGCGCTGGCGAGCGGGACAAATTCCGCCGGCATCCGGCTATTGGCCGCGCGAACCGACCATTCGCCCTGCCCGAATCGCTTGGCGATCGCCACCATCGTGTTGATCGGTCGGATGATGAGCGTCTCCCCCGCGACCAAGGCGCCTAGCAGCACGAACAGGCAGACCAATCCCAGTTGCAGATAGGCGTTGCGAATGTCGCGGTTGATGTCGGCGGTCACCCTGGCTTCGTCGATGCTGACGATCAGTCGCGATTGGGTACCGGGAATGCGCGAGAAGTTGACGGTGCGTTTGGCTCCATCCGCAGTAACGAATGAAACCGATCCAGCCGCTTGATCCGGATTGATCGCCCTTGCCGCAACCGGCGACAACAAGGGGACGCGGCTCAACGGCCGGCCAATCATGTCGGCCTGGTCGGCGGGTGCCGCCAGCACGGTTCCGACGCTGTCGACCAGAACCGCCAAAATGCCGGGCCGATCGCCGAGATCGCTCATGATCTTCGACATCCATTCGAGATTGACGCCTGCAACGATGACGGAGTCCGACGTTGAATCGATGGCAGATACCGGAAAGGCCGCGATCAGGATCGGCTGACTATCGCTCTTGGAAAGCAGAAAATCGCTGAATACGAGATCGCGGGCTTGCTTGGCCCTCTTGAAATAGGCGCGATCACTCAGGTCGAGGCCGACCAGCGTGTCGAGCGTCGCGCATTGGATCCGACCGTCCTTGCCGACAATCATCAGGTTGCGAATCCACGGCAGATTGACCGGGAGACTCGCGTGCAGGATGTCGCAATTGAGACCGTCCGCTTGCCTCGAGGCGCGGATTTGGGCCGTGGATTTCAATACGGTTTCGACCGATGAAATGACGTCGCGTTGGCCGTTGGCACTTTGCTGCGCGACGCGGGAGAATTCGGCGTAGGCACGCGCGATCTGCTTGTTGCGGGCGTCTTCGAGGGAACGGGTGCGTTCCAGCATCAACGGCGCCACCAGGATCAACGCCAGTAGCACAAGTCGCGCGCGAATGCCGAGAAGGTTCTCAAGCTTCACTTCTTTGCGCCTGAAACGAAAGCCTGACATTCTGCTCCCCCGACCCTCGCGCAGGGTATAAGAGAGGGTTCAAGAAGCCTTTCTCGAAATTCCTAAAAATGGAACCATCCCGAAAATTTGCGAATCGAAAGACGGCGCTGGCAACATGACCGAAGGTCTTTCTCCGCTAACCGCACATTTACCAAGCGGGCTTTCCACGGTGGAAAATGAGGTCGCGCGGGCATGCGAGGACGCCCGGCGGGATCGCTCGTCGGTCACGTTGGTTGCTGTCTCCAAGACGTTCGATGCCAACGCGATCGTACCGGTGATCGAAGCCGGTCAACGCACCTTCGGCGAAAATCGCGTTCAGGAGGCCAAGGCAAAGTGGCCAGGGTTAATGTCAGCTTACTCCGACATCGCCTTGCACCTGATCGGGCCGCTGCAATCCAACAAGGCGAAGGAGGCCGTGGCGTTGTTCGACGCGATCCATTCGGTCGACCGACCGAGCCTTTGCGAAGCCCTGGCCAAGGAATTCGGTTCTCAAAATCGGCGGCCGCAATTATTCGTCCAGCTCAATACCGGGGAGGAGCCGCAAAAGGCGGGCGTTGCGCCTGCCGAGGCGGATGGTTTCATCGCAAGGTGCCGTGAGAAATATGGGCTGCCGATTTCCGGCTTGATGTGCATTCCGCCGGTCAACGATGCGCCGGCGCCGCATTTTGCGCTGACCGCGAAGATCGCCGCCCGCAATGGCTTGAAAAATCTGTCGATGGGCATGAGTGCCGATTTTGCGGTCGCGATAGCGCTCGGCGCCACCCATGTGCGCGTCGGTTCGGCGATCTTCGGGAAACGCTAGCCGCACGAGAATACGCGGCGCTCCGCCGGCATCAAGAATGCTACCCGATCACAATCCTGGTCTGTGGCCCGAGCTGCCGCAGCAGCCGGAGCATCGCTGATTTTGTCATCGAAACGCATCCGGCCGTAGGCGAAAAATCCCCGCGCGCCAGATGCAGGAAGACGGCGCTGCCAAGGCCGGCGACGCGTGGTGAGGTGTTGTGATCGATCTCGATAACGAAATCGTAGAGGTGGTCGTCGCGCTTGAGCCGGTCGCCCGCGCGACCACGGCCGAGCCTTATGGGCCGATTGTAGTGCCGGCTGGCGGGGTCTTCGCACCAGGCGTCCTCGGGTCGAATCGCGCGAATCGGCAGCAGGGTCTGCGGCCGCGGGTTGCGGTCGGCGCGCCACCACACCTGTCGCGGCCGGAAAATGCCCTTCGGCGTCCCGCCGTCGCCTTCGCGCTTGTTGGCGATGATGCCGCCGCGCCCAAGCGCGACTGGGATCGTTTGTCGGCCCGCAGTCAACCACCCGCGGCAAGGGTCTCCCGCGGCCGCGCGAATCCGGATCGCGGTTATGGGCCGATCACGGGTTTGTGTTCTATAAGTAATTGAAATATCGGAATTATCCATGCAGCTCGAGAGTCTCCGACTAACGAGCGGGAAAAAGACGCGCTCGCGGCATTACAGGACATTCATCAAAATGCTTGCGAATTCCAGGCTAGATTGCGTTTCATCTTGTGAAACCGTAACAGCCCCTTACCTCAAGACGAACAAGTTCTAACCTAAGCCTTATCAACCATGACTTGACCCGAGCCGCTTGGGCTCGCGCCGCTGCTCCAGAGGATTGTACCCATGGCCAACGCCCGCAAGATCCTGATCGTGGATGACGACACCGATCTGCGCGACACGCTGGTGGAACAGCTATCTCTGCACGACGAATTCGAAGCCTCCGCCGTCGACACCGGCGCCAAAGGCGCGACCGCCGCCAAGGCCGATGCTCCGGATCTCGTGCTGATGGACGTGGGGTTGCCGGATACCGATGGCCGTGAGGTGGTGCGTTCCCTTCGCAAGGGGGGCTTCAAGGCGCCGATTATCATGCTCACTGGACACGATACTGATTCGGACACCATTCTCGGGCTGGAATCAGGCGCCAATGACTATGTCGCCAAGCCGTTTCGCTTCGCGGTGCTGCTGGCGCGGATTCGCGCGCAGCTCCGCCAGCATGAGGCCAGTGAAGACGCGGTGTTTTCGGTCGGTCCCTATAGCTTCCGCCCCGGCTCCAAAATGCTCACCGGCGCCAATGCGAGGAAGGTGCGCCTGACCGAAAAGGAAACCGCGATCCTTCGCTTCCTGTATCGCGCGGGCCAGCTGCCGGTATCGCGCGAAACGCTGCTGCAGGAAGTTTGGGGTTACAATTCGGGTGTCACGACCCACACGCTGGAAACCCATATTTACCGTCTGCGCCAAAAGATCGAAAAAGACGCGGCCAATCCCGAGATATTGGTGACCGAAGCCGGTGGCTACAAGCTGGTGCCGTGATACGATTCGGCCGACGATTCGTCATCGCGCAACTGGTTTTTCATGTCGATCGAGGATGACGTTGCACTGCTTGAGCGCGTCCCGACACTTCGCTTGTTGGGGGTAGCGGCCTTGCGCATGCTGGCGATCGGCTCCGAGCAGCGCGATTTCGCGCGCGGTGGCTTGCTTTTCAATGCCGGTGATGAGGCGGACGCCGGGTTTGTCGTCCAGCGCGGCGCATTTCGCATCGAGGACGGCAGCGGGGCCGCGGTCGTCGCCGGCCCTGGCGCATTGATCGGTGAGCTCGCGCTGATTGCGGCGATGCGGCGGCCGTCTACCGCAATCGCGTTGGAGGATTCCTCGGCGATCCGGATCGCGCGCAGCCTGTTTCAGCGGGTGTTGGAAAGCGATCCCGCGGCGGCACGCCGACTGCGCGACGAAATGGCCAACCGCACCAGCCAGATCGCCAGCGACATACTTATCGCGGGCGCGAAGTTGAGTATTTGAGCTCGATCATCCCTTACACCTCCAGCGTCACCGTCACCGGAACGTGGTCGGACGGTCGCTTCCAGCCGCGCGCATCGCGCGCGATGCGGAAATCGCTCACCCGGTCCTTAAGTGCGCGCGAAATCCAGATGTGATCGAGCCTTCGGCCGCGATCGCCCAGCGTCCAGTCCGCGGCGCGGTAGCTCCACCACGTATAGAGTTTTTCAGACTGCGGGATGCGGTCGCGTGCGACATCGACCCACTCGCCCTGAGTCTGGGCCGCCAGCAACTTTTCGCATTCGATCGGGGTGTGGGATACGACTTTCAACAATTGCTTGTGCGACCAGACATCATTCTCATGTGGGGCCACATTGAGATCGCCGACCAGGACGTGGTGATCGTCGTCGCGCGGATGCAACGGCTCGCAGGATTTCATCTCATCGAGAAAGCGAAGCTTGTGCTCGAATTTGGGATTGAGCACGGGATCCGGAATGTCACCCCCGGCCGGCACGTAGAAATTATGCAGCACCAGCGGTTTTGACAGCTCTGCCCTTTCACCGAACTGGACCGAGATGTGGCGCGAATCGATCTTGTCGCAAAACGTACGGATGTCGGTCTTCTCGAACGGCAATCTCGAGATCACGGCGACACCGTGATAGCCCTTCTGGCCGTTCAGAGCGACGTGTTCGTAGCCGAGGCGCCGGAAGCGCTTCAGCGGAAAAGCGTCGTCGATGCATTTGGTTTCCTGCAGGCACAACACATCCGGCCGGGCCGATTTGATGAATTTTGCCACCAGATCGATGCGCAGGCGCACCGAGTTGATATTCCAGGTTGTCAGGGAAAGGCGCATGGGACCGGCGATACAGGAAGCGTGCGTTGATGACGCACGTCTTCGTTCCGCAATCAAGAATGAATTTCTGGGGCAATAACCGGAAGATGTGGAAAGCGGCTTTCCACAGGACCAGCCAACATCCGGATTCGGCTCAGCCGAATCAGACCTCAGCCTGGCGGCATCGGCAAGGAATGGTCGGTGAAGTCGATCTTGAACAGGCCAGGATCGACCTTCTTGGAGGTGTCGAGATTGTAGACTGCGACCGTGGTGTCATAGCCTTGCGGGTCGGTCACCGTCCACTGCTTGAGCTGGCCGTCCTTGGCGCCAACCATCAGCAGCAGGCGGCTGGTGCCGAGCAGCAACTGCTTCTCCTCGATGGTGACACTGATGTAGACATCGTCGGCCGTCACGCTCACCACGTTGGTGTCTTTCAAGAGGTCGATGCGGTCGGACAGCAGGTACCGCAGCGGCGTTTGCGACAGCGGATAGATCTCCTGGGTCGCAAGTCTGCGATCGCGCACCGCCAGCATGGATCCGTCTGCGACAATCGCGATCGGATTCGGCGGCTCATATTCGAAGCGTACTTTTCCGGGCTTCTGGATATAGAATTCGCCTTTGGTCTTGGTGCCGTCGGGCCCGACCTGGACAAAGTTGCCGACCACGGTCTGCAGTGACGACAGATAGTTGCTGACCCTGGCGGCTTGCGCCTTTTGCTTGTCGTCGAAGGTCGCAAAAATACTCGCCGGAACATTGCGGCGCGGATCCGGAATGACGGGATTGGGCGTCGCCCCGGTCGTCATCGGGCCCTTTTGGCCGTCCGAGGCGCTCATCTGCACGTCCCGGCCCTTTGGCGCGGGCTTGGGAATCGGAACGGTTTGCGCGCGAGATGGCACCGCCGCGCCACCGATTGAGGCTGCGATCAGAAGCGCCAACGCGGTCCGTGCCGCGGCAAAAAGCATCCGTTCAGCCATTCGTGCTTTCTTATTTCTGGTCAACGTATCGTCCTGCCCGGCCCCCGCGGCCTTTTATCGTGCTTTGTACAGAGGGGATATCGTTTTTCCGTGAAGAGATAATAGCAAATCGTGGCGTTCCAAGGATCGGGATCAAGGCTCGATCAGGTATCAGAAGCCGCCCTCTTCCTCTTCGATCAGAATTTCGCGCTTTCCCGCATGATTGGCTTGTCCGACGATTCCCTCAAGTTCCATCCGCTCCATCAGCGACGCAGCACGGTTATATCCGATCTGCAGCCGTCGTTGAATATAGCTGGTGGAGGCCTTGCGGTCGCGCTTGACGATCGCCACCGCCTGCGAAAACAGATCGCCGCCGCCATCGCCGCCCATGCCGGTGGAATCGAATACCGCGCCGTCCTCATCGGCCGGCTCCTCGGCCGTGACCGCTTCGAGATATTCCGGTGAGCCTTGCGTCTTGAGATGGCGCACCACCTTCTCGACCTCCTCATCGGAGACGAAGGGTCCGTGCACGCGACTGATTCGTCCGCCGCCGGCCATGTAGAGCATGTCGCCCTGCCCAAGGAGCTGCTCGGCGCCCATTTCACCGAGGATGGTGCGGCTGTCGATTTTTGAGGTGACCTGAAACGAGATGCGGGTCGGAAAGTTCGCCTTGATGGTGCCGGTGATGACGTCGACGGAGGGCCGTTGCGTCGCCAGGATCACGTGCAAACCGGCGGCGCGCGCCATCTGCGCCAGCCGCTGCACCGCGCCTTCGATGTCCTTGCCGGCAACCATCATCAGGTCGGCCATTTCGTCGACGATGATAACGATGTAGGGCAGGGGCTCGAGGTCGAGCTTCTCCTCCTCATAGATGGCTTTGCCGGTTTCCTTGTCGAAGCCGGTATGCACGGTGCGCGTCAGCTCCTCGCCCCGGGATTTTGCTTCGGCCAGGCGCTGATTGTAACCGTCGATGTTGCGCACGCCGAGCTTGGACATTCTCTTGTAGCGCTCTTCCATCTCGCGCACGGCCCATTTGAGCGCGACCACGGCTTTCTTGGGGTCGGTCACCACCGGCGTCAGCAGATGCGGAATGCCGTCATAGACCGAAAGTTCGAGCATCTTGGGATCGACCATGATCAAGCGGCACTGATCGGGCCGCAGCCGATAAACGAGGCTGAGGATCATGGTGTTGATGGCGACCGATTTGCCGGAGCCCGTTGTACCGGCGATCAAGAGATGCGGCATGCGCGCGAGGTCGACGATGATGGATTCGCCGCCGATGTTCTTGCCGAGACAAAGCGGCAGCTTTGCCACCGATTCGATGCTGTCCTTCACCGAGAGCAATTCGCGCAAATAGACTTTTTCGCGGTGTGCGTTCGGCAGTTCGATGCCGATGGCGTTGCGGCCGGGAACCACGGCGACGCGCGCCGAAAGCGCACTCATCGAGCGCGCGATGTCGTCGGCCAGTCCGATCACGCGCGACGATTTGATGCCGGGCGCGGGCTCGAGCTCGTACAACGTCACCACCGGGCCGGGATGGGCCTTGACGATTTCGCCGCGGACGCCGAAATCGCCGAGCACGCCTTCCAGCGCGCGTGAATTGGCATCGAGTTCCGATTTGCTGAGCGGCTGGCGATCCGAAGCGCGCGGCGCGGTCAAGAACGACACCGTCGGCAGTTCGAACCGGTCGGACGATTTACGGGCCGGTGCGCGGGCGGCCTTCTTGCGCGGCGCGCGGGCTGCCGGACCATCCTCGTCTTCGTCATCGAAATCTTCGTCGCTCTCGGGCGTGATCGACGGAGCCCTCCGCCCGTCGAGACTTGGTTCCTGACGTTCGAAGGAAGAGGCGCGGGGCTGCGGCGCGCTGGCGACCAGCGAGCGGTAGGCCGTGCCCAGTAGCCACATCAACCGTGCTTTCGTGCTCATCAGGGCATGCACGGCCCATCCGAGCGAGATCGAGCCGCCATCGTCTTCCTCGGCGGTGAATTCCTCGTCGTCTTCGATCGGCGTGAATTCCTCTTCCGTTGGACGTGAACCTATTCCGCCTGCGATGAGGAACGTTGCGACCGTTGCGGCGCCAAGAACGATCCCGAGCGTCAGTCTGTAGAGAAATCCCGGCGGACCGAACACGACCGCGGGCGCGCGCACCAATGCATCGCCGACGACGCCGCCAAGTCCAGTTGGCAGGGGCCACGCTCCGCCATGCGGCCAACAACTGGCAAAACCGGCTGCCAAGATGGTGCACAAGATCCACGAACCCAGTCGCAGCGCTTCGCGGTCGAAGCCGCGGTGGGTCAGCATGCGCCAACCCCACACCGCAAGGGGCAGGATCAGCATGATCGCGCCGAGCCCGAGAATTTGCATCAACAGATCGGCGCCGATGGCGCCGGGATAGCCGACCATGTTGCGGATCGGGCGCGACGTCGCGTGGCTGAGACTCGGATCCTGCACCGACCATGTCATCAAGGCCGCCGCAGCGCCGCTGGACAACGCCAGCAGTCCGAGGCCTGCGAGTTCGCGCAGGCGCCGCGCCAGCGCCTCACGGATCGCCGCCGGCAACTGGCCGACCAGGGGAATGACACGTTCGATCGCCGGCATGCTCATCGGGCCTTCGCGAGAAGATTGTGATGCGATTGACCAGCACCACAATCGCATCCTGTTTGCGCATCATCGTCTCGGAGAAACCGCTTCGCGTTTTTCCCGATCATGTTTCAGTCCAAAATCTCGACCAGCCGGTGCAATGCCTCGGCCGTTGTTTCACTGTCGGCGACCAGCGCCAGACGAATATATCCGGCCCCGGGATTGCTGCCGTCGGGCTGCCGCCGCGCCAGATAACTTCCGGGGATCACGCGAACGCCGCCGTCCCTGTAGAGTTTGACGGTCGCAGCTTCGTCGCCGCCTTTCGCCGAGACGTCGAGCCAGACGCAAAAGCCGCCGGCGGGACGCCGGTAGCCGTAGCGATTTCCAAGAATCTGATCGGCGAGGTCGAACTTGATCCGGTAAAGCCGGCGGTTCTCCTCGACATGCGTCTCATCGCCATAGGCCGCGACCGCGACGTGCTGCAGCGGCACCGGCACCTGGGGCGCTGCGACGTTGCGCAGCTCATGAAACATGCTGAGGAATTTTTTGTCGCCGGCGGCAAAGCCGACCCGCATGCCGGGCAAGTTCGATCGCTTCGAGAGCGACTGAAACGCAACGACATTGGTAAAATCAGGTCCGGCGGATGCCAGCATGCTGCCGGGTGCCGCTTGCGTATAGATTTCCGAATAGCATTCGTCGCTCAAAATCATGAAGCCGAAACGGTCGGCGAGTTGTTTCAGCCGGCCGAAATACTCTCTTGAGGCCACCGCGCCTTGCGGATTTGCCGGCGATGCGATGTACATCGCGACCGTTCTGGCCAGCGTGGCCTCATCGAGCGCGTCGAGGTCGGGCAGGAATCCGTTCGCCAGCGTGGTCGGCAAATAGATCGCCTCGCAGCCGGCGGCACGGGCGCCCGCCCCATAGGCGGGATAGAACGGATTGGGCATCAGGATGGCTGGCCTCCCCCTGCGCTCACCGACATATCGGGCAGCGGTCAGGGCTGCGAAAAACAGGCCCTCGCGGCTGCCGTTGAGCACCAAAAGCTCGGATTCCGGATCGATGGCCCGCGGCAGGTCAAATCGCCGGGATAGCCAGCCGGCTGCCGCGCGTCGGAACGGCTCGATTCCCTTGGCGATCGGATAGCGGCCAAATTCGGCAATATGCTTGGCCAACACCGGGCCGACGAAGTCGGGCACCGGATGCTGCGGCTCGCCCAATGACAATGTTATCAACGGCTTAGCGGGCTGGTAGGGGGCCAATAATTCGGTGACCCGCAAGAAAGGCGAGCGTTCGCTTTCCTGACTTCCGGCGCCCTGTGGCGCGCGGGATGAAGCGGTCATGACCATACGTGTCGCGCCAGCACTGTTGAGGCCGCCGATCGTCTTTTCAGACCGGTGGGATGCGGATCAAACCACCATAGATACGGCGAGGTTAAGACGCGATTAACCATCGGTGGCCGCCGCGATCCAGACCCAAGATTTGAGAAAAAGAAAGGGGCTCCAACTTGCGCTGGAGCCCCTCAACGGTCGGGGCATTGCCGGGTATGTGCCCAAACCGTAGTTCTGGACGCGACCCCCCGAGGGGAATCGCGCCCTCGGGAGAACTCACATATTGTAGGCCCGCTCGGTGTGCTCGGTGATGTCGAGGCCCTCGCGTTCGCTTTCGACGTTGGCGCGCAGGCCGACGATGACGTCGACCACCTTGTAGATGATCGCCGACCCGACACCCGACCACACCAGCGTGGTGCAGACGCCCCAGGTTTGGGAGATCATCTGCGCGCCAAACTCGTAGTCGGCAATCTTGCCCGTGGTGTAGTCCATGATGCCGGCGCCGCCGAGCGCCGGATTGACCAGAATGCCGGTGCCGAGGGCGCCGATGATTCCGCCGATGCAGTGGACGCCGAACACGTCGAGCGAGTCGTCGTAGCCGAGTGCGTTCTTGACCACGGTGACGAAGAACAGGCAGACCACGCCGACGACGAGGCCAAGCACGATCGCGCCCATCGGACCGGAATAGCCGGCCGCGGGTGTGACCGCGACAAGCCCCGCCACCGCGCCCGAAATGGCGCCGAGTACCGAGGGGTGGCCCTTGATCATCCATTCCGCGAACATCCACGATAACGCCGCCGCCGCGGTTGCGACGAAGGAGTTGGTCATGGCGAGTGCGGCGCCGCCGGACGCTTCGAGATTCGATCCGGCGTTAAACCCGAACCAGCCCACCCAAAGTAGCGCCGCGCCGATCATGGACATGGTCAGCGAATGCGGGGCCATCAGATCCTTCCCGTAGCCGATGCGCTTGCCGATGATCAGCGCGCCGACGAGACCGGCGATGCCGGCGTTGATATGCACCACCGTGCCGCCGGCGAAGTCGATTGCGCCCTTCTTGAAGACCCAGCCGGCGTCGGCGTTGACCTCGGCAAGCTTGGCCTCGGCCGCAGCCTTTGCCGCCGCGTCACTTCCGGCTGCCGCGATCGCCTTGACCGCATCCGAGATCGCGTCCGGACCTGCCCAGTACCAGACCATGTGCGCGATCGGGAAATAGACCAGCGTCGCCCAGAGCGGGATAAACAGGGCTACGGCCGCAAATTTCATGCGTTCGGCGAAAGCGCCAACGATGAGGGCGGGCGTAATGGCCGCAAATGTCATCTGGAAGCAGACATACACCAGCTCAGAGATGTTGGCGTCGACGCTGAACGTTGAGGCCTTGGAGTCCGGCGTAACGCCCGCCAGGAACGCCTTGGAGAAACCGCCGACGAAGTCGGAGCCGCCGGTGAAAGCGAGGCTGTAGCCATAGAGCGTCCAAAGGATGATCACGATGCAAACGGTGTAGAAAACCTGCATCAAGACCGAGAGCATGTTCTTGGTGCGCACGAGGCCGCCATAGAACAGCGCGAGCCCGGGAATTGTCATCAACAGCACCAGCACTGTCGACGTCAGCATCCAGGCGTTGTCGCCCTTGTCGATGGTTGGCGCCGCATAGGCAGCGGTTGCGGCGAACAGGCCGGCCGCGAGGGCCGCTAATCCCGCGCTATAGGGACGCTTGAACGTCATTTTGGTTTACTCCTGATTGGATAAGTTTGAGCGCGAGGTCAGAGTGCCGCGGCATCTGCCTCGCCGGTCCGAATGCGAACCGCGTGGTCGAGGTTGATGACGAAGATCTTGCCGTCGCCGATTTGGCCGGTCTTTGCCGCCGACGTGATCGCCTCGATGGTCTTGTCGACCTGATCCGAGGCGACCGCGACCTCAATCTTGATCTTGGGCAGGAAGCTCACCGCATATTCAGCGCCTCGATAGATTTCCGTGTGTCCCTTCTGTCGGCCGTATCCCTTGACTTCGGTGACCGTAAGACCGTGAACGCCGATGGCGGTCAGGGCGTCACGGACTTCTTCGAGCTTGAATGGCTTGATGATCGCCATAACAATTTTCATGGGTTTTGTTCCCCGCTTGGGCTCGATCCAAACGCGACCGAGCGATCTCGACTGAGGTTCACCACGCGGAGAGGCTCACTACGCGGGCACAGCCGGTGCGGGTAGAATCAAATGCCGTGCCAGATCGTCGGTACCCCTTAACGGGCCGTTAACGCGGGCGTTTTCGGCGGTTGTCTCATTCGCCTGCACCCACGCTATTTGGTCGCGCTTAAACACTAGGCACGGCGGCCCATAAGCTAGGCAAGACAGACTCCCGACATAATTCTGCCCATGTTGAGTGCAGAAATTAGGTATTCAGGTAGGGTCGTCCTATTGCAAGGCTTCGCCGTGCTGCGAAATATCGAGACCTTCGAGTTCCTGCTGCAACGAAACCCGGATTGGCACGAACAGCCCGACCACTTTGAGGAGGACGTAGGTCATGCCAGCCGACCAGCCCAAAGTGACGGCGACGCCGTAGAACTGGGTCAGCATGAGGTGTGAATTTCCTTCCAAGAGGCCCGAAGCCCCACCAATTGACGCGGTCGCAAAAACGCCGGTCAGCAGGATTCCGGTCATCCCGCCGACGCCATGGACACCGAATACGTCGAGCGAATCGTCGTAGCTGAACCGACGCTTGAGCCAGGTGCAGGCCCAGAAACACACCAGGCCGGCGATCACGCCGATCAAGAGGCCATGCCACGGCGCGACGAAACCCGAAGCCGGCGTGATTGTGCCCAAGCCTGCCACGGCGCCGGAGATCATACCGAGCACCGATGGCTTGCGCTGGATCGACCACTCGACCGCGCCCCAGGTCAATGCGCCGGCGCAAGCGGCAAGATGGGTCGCGGCGATCGCCATCACGGCGCGCGAGTTCGCCCCTAGCGCCGATCCGCCGTTGAAGCCAAACCAGCCAACCCACAACAGCCCGGTGCCCATCACGGCAAGCGACAAGTCGAATGGCGATAGATTTTCCGTGCCGTAACCGTGACGCCGTCCTATCACCCTGGCCGCCACCAGGCCGCCGGCACCGGCGCTGAGATGCACGACAAGACCGCCGGCAAAATCCAGCACGCCCGCGGCGCCGAGAAAGCCGCCGCCCCAGACCCAGTGGGCGAGCGGCACGTAGACGAACATGAACCAGCCGATCGAAAACAGGAGATAGGCCGAGAATCGCATGCGGTCGGCGACGGCGCCGGCCACTAGCGCCACGGTGATGATCGCAAAGGTCATCTGATAGAGCATGAACAGGGCCTCCGGAATCGTCTTCGCCGCGGGATTGACGCTGTCCATGGTCATCCCTGCGAGAAACCAGCGGTCGAGCGTGCCGAGCCAAGGACCGTCACCGACGAATGCCAACGAGTAACCGAAGGCCACCCAGAGTATGGAAACGGTCGCAACGGTTGCGAGGCTTTGGGCCATCGTCGCCAGCACGTTCTTCTTGCGCACCATGCCGGAATAGAACAGCGCCAGACCCGGCAGCGTCATCATCAGCACCAGCGCTGTGGCAACGATCATCCACGCGGTGTCGGCGGCGTTGATACCGGAGGTTCCGGCAAAAGCCGGCGTCGCAAACGGCAAGAGCGATGCAAGAAGGATCGGCGCAGCCCCCTTCGCTGCACGACAAGAAAGTCCCCCCATTGGTATTTCCCCACCCAGATGAAATTCTTGATGATCGCAGTCCCGGCATCGTTGCCGGCTGTGATTGAAGTTCTTGATGGTTTAGAGCGCGTCGCTGTCGGTTTCGCCGGTGCGAATCCGCAGCGCATGATCGATCGGCGTCACAAAAATCTTGCCGTCGCCGATCTGCCCGGTACGGGCGCTGGAGGTGATGACCTCGACGGCTTTGTCGGCGATATCGGAAGAAACGGCGATTTCGATCCGCAGCTTCGGCAAGAAATTCACGACATATTCTGCGCCGCGATAGATCTCCGTGTGGCCTTTCTGGCGGCCGTAACCCTTGACCTCGGTCACGGTCATGCCGTGGACGCCGATGGCGGTCAGCGCCTGGCGGACCTCGTCAAGCTTGAAGGGTTTGATAATGGCGACAACGAGCTTCATGTTCAGGCCTTCATTTCCAAGGATTCCGAAAGTCGGTCAAGCCTCGATTTGCACCCGCGCAAGTCTGGCATCTTTCTCCGCCGATGGCACAAAAAGTTAGCGGCCTTACCGAAAAACAATTGCGGAAGCAGGGTTCCGCTCGATAGCCTCCCTTACAGGTGCGGGGATCGCTCGCCAAGGTCTGGTCTCTCGCCCGCGCTGGCGTCGGCGCTTCCGGCCGAAACGGCGTCTAAAGTTCTGTTTTGACGCGTTTCTTTGCGCCAATCGGTGCCACGCTTGGATCAAGTTCGGGATCGCGCGTGGTCCGAAGGCGCTTCGCAGGGGGATGAAATGCCAAACCGATCGTGGTTCTTCGCGTCTCAGGGGCAACAACAGGGTCCTTTTCCGGAAGCTCAATTCCGCGAATTCGTCGCCAGAGGCACGGTCCGCGCCGACACCCTGGTCTGGACCGAAGGCATGGCGGGTTGGCAGAAGGCTGGGGAAATCCCGGGCCTGATGTCTTCGGTTTCGAGGCCGCCGGCCGCGCCGGGCAGAATGCCGCCCGGCGTAGCGGGCTCGGATAGCGGCTCGCTATCGATCGAATTCGGAATCTGGGAGTTCGTCTGGCGCTCGCTGGTTTTCTTCATCGGCATTCTGTTTGTGATCCCCTTTCCCTGGGTCTTCGTCATGTATTGCAAATGGCTGGTTTCCTGCACGCACGTGCCGGGCCGGCCCAATCTCAGCTTTACCGGCCAGCCGCTCACCATCCTGTGGTGGTACCTCGGCGCGATCGTGCTCTTGATCGTCCTCGGCGCGACCGGACTCAAATATGTCAACGCGCTCGCGATTCTGGTCCAGTTCGGGTTGTATTGGCTCGCGATCAGGTGGGTTGTCGCCAACATCGCGTCGAACGGCGAGCCGCTCGGGCTCAGCTTCTCCGGATCATATTGGGGCTATCTGGGCTGGAATATTCTGGCGCTACTGTCGGTCATCACCATCGTCGGCTGGGCCTGGGTCTACACCGCGCAGCTGCGCTGGATTTGCCGGCACATCGAAGGCACGCGGCGCGAAGTCGTCTTCGAGGCCACCGGGCTGCAATATCTCTGGCGTGCCATCGTCGTCGCCATCGCCTGCTCCTTCATCATCCCGATTCCCTGGGCATTGCGCTGGATCATGCGTTGGCAGGCATCGCAGATCGTGCTGGTGGAGGGAACCGCTCGCGCGACCGCGTGAACGCGTCACTTGCGTTCGCGAAGCGAACCCTCTTGGGCGACGGAAGCGACCAGCGTGCCATCCAGCTTGAAGATCATGCCGCGGGTCAGGCCGCGCCCGCCTTGCGCGCTGGGTGAGTCCTGGGCGTAAAGCAGCCATTCGTCGGCACGAAATGGCCGGTGAAACCACATTGCGTGATCGAGACTTGCCGGCATCATGCGCTTGTCGAACAGCGTGCGGCCATACCGCGCCATCGCCGCGTCCAGTAGCGAGAAATCCGACGCATAGGCCAGCGCGCACATATGCAGCGCCGGATCGTCCGGCAGTTTCGATGCGGTGCGGATCCAGACATGGATGCGGCCATCCTCGATCTTCTGGCCGAAATAGCGGCCGAGCTCGACCGGCCGCAGCTCGATTGGGCGATCGGATTCGTAGTAGCGGCGGATGAATTCCGGCATGTCGCGGAACATCGGCTGTTTTGCCACTTCCTCGGCGGTGAGTTTTTCCGGCGGCGGGACGTTGGGCATTTCGTCCTGATGGTCGAACGCGCCACCTTCCTCGACGTGGAACGACACCATGATCGAAAAGATCGCGTTGCCGTGCTGGATCGCCGTCACCCGCCGGGTCGAATAGCTCTTGCCGTCGCGCAGCCTTTCGACCTCATAGATGATCGGAATCTGGGGATCGCCCGGCAGGATGAAATAGCAATGGAGCGAATGCGGCAGCCGGCCTTCGACGGTGCGGCATGCCGCCACCATGGCTTGTCCGATCACCTGCCCGCCGAATACCCGCTGCCAGCTCGTCTTCGGGCTGTTGCCACGAAACATGTTCACCTCGATCGGTTCGAGATCGAGAATGGAAATCAGGTCGATGAGGCTTTTGGACATGGAAACGCTTTCAATTCCTTCGTCATTCCAGCGCGCGGCGAAGCGCTGGAATCCGAAATCGGCAGAAAAACCCGCGAGATCGGGCCGCGAATGGCCGCCGGAGAGGGAAAAAGACCCCTTGTTTCGTCGCTCTGTTTCGCCCAGCTATACTCCAGTGGCAATAGTGCGGGTAAGCAGGTCCAGTATGTCGGTACAGCGAAGCATTGTCATCGGCGGCGGCGCGTTTGCGGGGCTGGCGCTGGCACTGGCGCTGCGTCAGGGTCTGGGCGCCGATCTTCCGATTATCGTCGCCGATCCGGCGCTTGGGTTGCGGCCGAGCCGCGATCCGCGTGCTACCGCGATCGTCGCCGCCTGCCGGCGGTTGTTCGACGCTATCGGCGTCTGGAACCAGGTTGCAGAGCGAACGCAGCCGATTTTGGATATGGTCGTCACCGATTCCAAACTCGAAGATGCGACCCGCCCGGTGTTCTTGACATTCGCAGGCAATGTCGAGCCAGGTGAACCCTTCGCGCATATGGTTGAAAACCGCGATCTGATCGATGCGCTGGTCGAGCGCGCCGAGGCCGAGGGCATCGATCTTCGCAGCCTTGCGGTGACCGGTTTTGTCTCGCGCAGTGACGGCGTCGACGTCACGCTGGCGGATGGCAGCCTGATCGAGGCGAGCCTGCTCGTGGCTGCCGACGGCGCGCGCTCGAAACTACGCCAGCGCGCCGGGATAGCCACCCATGGCTGGGACTACGATCAATCCGGCATCGTGGTAACGGTCGGCCATGAGCGCGACCATCATGGTCGCGCCGAAGAACACTTCCTCCCGTCCGGCCCGTTTGCGATTTTGCCGCTGACCGGAAAGCGCTCGTCACTGGTCTGGACCGAGAAACGCGCCGAAGCAGCGCGCATCACGGCGCTCGGCGAAGCGGAATTTCACGACGAACTCGAGCAGCGCTTTGGGCTGCATCTTGGCGAGGTCAAGGTGCTCGACAAGCCGCGCGCTTTCCCGCTTGGCTATTTCGTCGCGCGTTCGTTCATCGGCGAGCGGCTCGCGCTCATCGGCGACGCCGCGCATGTGATTCATCCGATCGCGGGGCAGGGACTCAATATGGGCCTGAAGGATGTTGCCGCGCTTGCAGAAGTGATCGTCGACGCCGCGCGGCTTGGCATCGATCTCGGGCAGGCCGACGTGCTCGATCGCTATCAACGCTGGCGGCGATTCGACACCATGGCGATGGGTCTTGCCACCAACTCGCTCAATTTCCTGTTCTCGAACGAATCGACGCTACTTCGCACGGTGCGCGATATCGGGCTTGGGCTGGTCGATCGTGCGCCGCCGTTGAAAAGCATGTTCATTCGCCAGGCCGCTGGCCTGGCAGGCGAAGTACCGCGGCTCCTGAAGGGCGAGGCGTTGTAGCGATCAGCGCGGGTCGCCGGCGAGGACGAAAGCTGTGACCGCATCGATCAGGTCAGCATCGAGCGCTCGCTCCGGCTGGTTATAGGCGGCCAGGTCGTCGTCATCGTCGCCGACATCGACCAGGACGTGGTTCATTTCGGGAAGCCATAGCGTTTTCGCCAGCGGCGCGGCCGTCGAAAGCGCTACGAAATCCAGCCGGGCCACCTGAAGGTCCCGGCCGCCGCCGATAATCAGGATCGGCCGTTCGATCAGTCTCAAGGGATCGATGGGGTCTTCGGTGAAGGCGGAGGCGATGCCGGGCTGCATCGAGGGCGCGATCGCCAGACCCCTTGGTGGGGGATCAACGATCTGACCAGCCATGATGGCATCGATCGCCTTGAGGATAGGCTGAAGCACGTCGGACGGAATTTGCTTCCGCTCAAGCTGGGCTTTTACGAGATCGCCCTGTTTCCGCGCGGCGGTGACAAGCAACACCAGACGATCAACCGGCACCCGTCGTGCCGTGAGGATTGCCACCAGGCCGCCCTCGCTGTGACCGATCACCACTACCTGCGCGAATCTTGCGCTGCTACGGAGGTAGTTCACGAGCGACGTTGCGTCGTCGACATAGTCCTTGAAACGAAAATCTTCCGGCGCTCCGAATTGCGGCTTCCAGCCGCCGGCGCCACGTTTGTCATAGCGCAGGGTTGCTACCTTGCGCGCGGCAAGCTGCTCGGCCAGCTTCTTCAAGGTCGCGGGTTTGGCCTGAGGTCCATTGCCGTCATGATCGGTCGAGCCGGAGCCGGCGATCAAAAGCGCGACAGGCGGCCGGTCGACGTTGGCCGGCACCGTCAGTACGGCGTCAATGTTGCCGATGCGAATTTTGGTCTCTTCACCAGAGGCGCCTGTCGTTGCGCCGCAAAGACCGACGATTGCGAGTGCGCCAATAAGCGCTTCGACGCGCATGGTTACTCTATCTTTCTAGCCTCTTCAGGCAACATGATCGGAATGCCGTCACGGATCGGATAGGCGAGCTTCGCCGCGCGTGAGATCAACTCCTGCCGCGCGGCGTCGAATTCGAGCGGGCCCTTGGTCACCGGGCAGACCAGAATTTCCAGCAGTTTGGGGTCGACGGTGCCTTCAGGGCGTTCGGGCGCGGCTGTCATGATCAGGTCTCCGGCTTGGTCAAGCGATCCTGTATCATATTCGCTCGAAACATATAGCCGCGTGGCGGAGCGCCGGTGGCAATGGTCGGCGGAGCCAACAAACGCCGAAAAAGGCCAATCAGCCGAAAAGATGCCAACAGAAATCCGGGCCTAGCGCGTAAGCCAGCGTTAAAGTTTGAAGGTAAAGAAACATTTCCGCATTCCGGATACTTGCAGAAGGCGCCCCGCAGGCGGTTTTTTTCGCGGGCATTGGCGATCATCCACGGCCGTTTGAGCCTGCCCCGAGGAAGTAGGTAAAGGGAAATCAAAGCGAACCGATACATTGCAAGAGGTCCCGCTAGGCAGATTCCAACACTTCTTCTGTAGAACGGCTCAAATACCGGATGGGCCGCATCTGGAGCGGGTGAAGGATCGACATGCTCACGCTAGTAAATCGACGCAAAAGCGAACGCCGCCACTGCAGGAATTTCGCCAAAATCCAGTTTGGGACCGGCTCGTTGCCGCGCGATTGTACCATTACGGACATATCGGATGGCGGCGTCAAAGTGATCGCCGAACATGTCGATATTCCCTCCGAGTTCACCATCATATTGTCGGAAGGCCGCCCCCGCCAATGCCGGCTGGCATGGCGAATCGGCTACGAATTCGGCGCGCAATTCGTCGACTAAGCGGAACAACCCCTCGGAGAAGGGGCCGGCGCGGTCTGGAAGCCGGCCGCGCAAGACCGGCTTAACCGGAATTTAGGGTTAACCTGTAAGCATTTCTAGCAGCCGTCGGTCACAGGTCCCAGAAATGTCCCCGCAATCGCCCCCGCAGAACGGCCTCGCGAGATTCCTCGCGTTTACGGCAATGTCGGCGATTTTGGCGTTGGGGCTCTGCAGCTGCCAGACCGACGGCCTATCGGACATTACGGGGTCGCTCGGTGAAAAGGCCGAGAAAGGCCACTCCGTCGAACCATCTCACAGTCTGGACTATTATCGCGATCGCGCCCGTGCCAATCCGGAAGATACACACGCGGCATTGCAGTATGGAAAGGCGCTGCGGGCGGCGGGACAGCGCTCCCAGGCGGTCGCCATGCTCGAGCAGGCAACGATCGCCCACCCCAGCGACAAGGCGCTGCTGGCGGGTTACGGGCGGGCGCTGGCGGACAACGGCAATTTCCAACAGGCCTTCGATGTCCTTGGCCGGGCGCATTCCCCCGATAATCCTGACTGGCGCATCCTTTCCGCTCAAGGCGCGGTGCTCGACCAGCTCGGCCGAGGCGACGAAGCAAGGCAATACTATGCGAGCGCGCTGAGGATAGCGCCCGACGAACCGTCGGTGCTGTCCAATCTTGGGCTTTCATACGCCCTTTCAAAGGATCTGCCCAAGGCGGAGGAGACCTTGCGCCGCGCCTATGGCCATGCCGATGCTGATCCGCGCGTGCGGCAGAACCTTGCATTGGTGGTCGGGCTGCGCGGCCATCTTGCCGAGGCCGAAAGTATCGTGAAGGAAGGCCGCCCGCCCGACGAAGCGGCGGCCGATGTCGCCAATCTGAGGCGCATGTTGGCCAAGCGAGCGAACGCAAGGCCTGACGCCGACAACACGGCGTCGATAGGCGTTACCCGCCGTGATTGAGAGTTCGTTCCGGCAGCGCGCCCCGCGAATTACGCGCTGCGCAATTTCCTGAGGATCGGCGCCAGCAGCGAACCGCGCGGCTTTTTCGCATCGCCGCGGCCGGTCATCTGTTGTGCGATCTGCACGAACAACTTGCTGATGCGATGATTGGCGGAAATTTCCGCGATCATCTGGCCGTTATTGGCCGCCGTGCCGAACATCCGCGGGTCGATCGGAATCGAGGCGATCGGCTGGATTTCCATCGCCTTGGCGAATTCACGCGGGGTGATTTCCGGCCGCTTGGACATGCCAACCTGGTTGAGGCAATAGAGCGGGGGCCGGTCGTTGGGGCGCGCCGCCTTCAACATGCTCAACATGTTCTTGGCATTGCGCAGATTGGCGAGGTCCGGCTCGGCCACGATGAGGATATCGTCCGCGCCGACCAAGGCGCGCCTTGTCCATCCCGACCATTGATGCGGGATGTCGAGCACGATGCACGGCGTCGTCAAGCGCATGGTGTCGAAAATCGCATCGAAAGCATCGGCACCGAAGTCATAGACGCGATCGAGCGTCGCCGGCGCCGCCAGCAGGCTGAGATGGTCGTTGCACTTCGCCAGCAGGCGCTCGATGAATGCACTATCGGGCCGCTCGGCCGCGAACACCGCGTTGGCGATTCCTTGCAAGGGATCCTTGTTGTAGTCGAGGCTGGCGGTGCCGAACGCCAGGTCGAGATCGATGACGACGGAATCCAGCGCGAGATCGTGCGCGATCGCCCACGCCACATTGTGCGCCACCGTCGATGCGCCGACGCCGCCCTTGGCGCCGACGACGGCGACGATACGGCCGACGGCGACCGCCTCCGACGCCGAGAACAGGCCGCAGATCGCGCGGACCACATCGAGGGTCTCGACCGGTCCGATCACATAATCGCTGACGCCGCGGCGCACCAGTTCGCGGTAGGGCGCCACGTCGTTTTCGTTGCCGATGACGACGACACGCGTTCCGGCGTCACATACGGTGGCGAGTTGATCGAGGCCCTCAAGGATATCGTTGCTGCCCTCGGTTTCCAGAATGATGACGTTCGGCGTGGGCACGCTGTGGTAGGTTTCGATGGCCGCTTCCATACCGCCCATCTTGATGGTGAGGTGGGCCTTGGCGAGGCGTCGATCGACGCCGGCGGACTGCACCGCCTCGGCGGTCGCCGGGGTTACGCAGAAGGCCTGCACCGACACGCGCGGGGCCGGCGCGATGTAATCGTCGGCCGGCGGCGGCGGGACGTTCGGCTCTTCGGAATCTTCGCGCGAGTAGATCATTTGCCTGTATCGCTGAGTTTGGCCTTTTCGGCTTCCGGATAATCGGTCGTGGTGGTGGTGCCCTTGCGATATTTCTCGAAGCCTTCGGTGCGCCGCGCGGTATAGGAGGGCGTCTCAGGCCGCGGCTGCACTAGATCCGACGGGTTGGCCACCATCGCCGCCATGTTACGCTGATAGGCGCAGCCAAAATTGTAATACGACTTGTTCTCGGCGTAGCCTTTGTCCTTCACGGAAGGGCCGAGATCCTCGGGCCAGAGCCCGCACGGTCCGGCCACCGCCACGAGCTTCGGGTAGCTCAAGCGGATTGTTGCCAGCGTTCGAGGATCGTCGGGCGTGTAGTGATGCAATCTGATTCCGTTTGAAGGCACGCCGCCTGCCTCCAGCACCGCCTTGATTTCCCGGAATGCGCTTTCGGCGGCCCGTGCGTTCGGCGTGTTGACCGGCACGTCGGCGACGATCGCGCCGGTGCCTTCGCCGACCCAAATTCGCGCCAGTCCGGCGACGTCGGCACGCTGCGTTTCCGACAAGCCGCCGCGCCCGTGACCGACGAAGACCACGATCGAGCGGTCAGCCTCCTGGACCGCGATTGGATGGCGCAGGCGATAATCTTCCGGAACGCGCGCCGGCGTCGCGATCGTTCCGGTAGTGGTCTCCGTGCACGCCCCGAGCGTGATGGCAAGGCCGAACAAGGCGCCGATCAGGCGCAGCGTTTGATGGCGATCGACCGATGGTTCGTTTGTCATCGTGCTTTCCTCGTCCCGCCGTCTCAATCGATGATGAAGCCAAAGTTGGGCTGATGGTTTCCAACCGGTTCGAAGCGCGCTGGAATGCCGTAGATCCGGTTGATCTGGGCCAGCAGCGTCGACTGGGCATCCGACGCGGGCGCAAAGCCGTCGTCAGGTCGCGACAATTCTTTCTGGGCGACCGCCCGGACGACATAGGGCGTGACGATGACCATCAGCTCGGTCTGGCTGTTGACGAAGTCCTGGCTGCGAAAGAGCTGCCCAAGGACCGGTATCTGGTCCACGCCGGGCATGCCGTTGACGGCCTGCTTGGTTTGCTCCTGAATCAGACCGGCCATCGCGAGCGAGCCGCCGGAGGGAATCTCCAGCGTGGTTTCGGCGCGGCGGGTCTTGATGGAGGGGACCTGAACGCCGCTGATGTTGATCGAGTTGTCGTTCGAAACTTCGGATACTTCCGTCATCACCCGCAGGCTGATCTTGCCTTCCGTGAGCACGACCGGCGTGAAGTTGAGCGAGATGCCGAATTTCTTGAAGGCGATCGACGGGGCGCACTGCCCGACCGCGCCTTGGGGGTTTGTTTGACAGGTCACGCCGGTTGGAAACGGAAATTCGCCACCGACGATGAAGGTCGCGGACTCGCCTGAGATTGCCGTCAGATTCGGCTCCGCCAGTGTCCGCACCACGCCGGCGCTCTCCATCGCGCGCAAGGTGGCGCTGACCGTGGGCAGGCCAAGCTTGTTCAAAGCCGACGTGGTCAAGGTGTTGCCGGCAACAAGCGGGCCGCCGTTTTGGGTGAACGGGTTGGTGTTGTTGAAATTGACCACCGCGGTGCCGTAATTCATGCTGGCACTGAGATCGATGCCCAATTGCTTGATGATGTCGCGCCGAACTTCGGCGACACTGACCTTCAACATCACTTGATCGCGGCCGCGGACCACGATGGAGTTCACGACCTTTTCGGGGCCGCCCACCAGACGGGCGACGACATCGCCGGCCTGCTGGGCCTCGATCGGAGTTGATACCGAGCCGGTGAGCATGACGCCCTCGCCGACGCCTTCGGCCTGAATCGCTGCTCCCGGCAACAATTGCCGCAACGCGGCGCGCACACCGTTGAGGTCGCGCTTGATGGCGATGTCATAGGTCGCGATCTGCTGGCCCTCGGAATCGAAGAACACGACGTTGGTTTGGCCTACCGCCGCGCCGATAATGTAGGCGCGCTGCGGCGAGCGGATGACGGCATTTGCAATCTTTGGATCGGCGACGAGGACATCCTTGACGTCGCGGGGCAAGTCGATGATCACCGATTTACCGACGCCGAGGGCAAGAAAACGGACCTTCACCGGCACGCTCGAGGTGATCGATGGTGCGCTGTCGGTGTCGGCTGCCATGACCGGAGCCACGGCCGGAAATGCAAGCGCGGCGGCGGCCGAAAGCGACAGAGCGCGGATCAGAATGGTTCGGATCGACAGCCGGTTTCCCCTGCGTTTCATTTTGTGCGTCCTTCTGAACACGGGCGTCTCTTCTGTCACTTCGCGACAGTGGTGGGGTTCGTGATGCCGTAGCGAACTACGTTGACGCTGGCGCGCTGGCGAGTCTGATCCTCGGTCCCGATCGCGACCTGGTTGGCGTCGGCAATACTGCGCAGCGCCAGCGACAATGTGCCGGCTTGGCGCCCCGCGGTGAGAAGCGCCGCCTGCTCGGGCTTTAATTCAAGCGTGACTGTCCTGCCGATGACGGTATTGGTGCCGTCTTTTTCCTTCGGCGCCTGATCGATCGCCAGAACGCGAACGTTGACCAGGATGATGACAGTATTCACAATATCCTGCCCGGTTGGATTTGGGTTCTTCTCGCGGCGGGTGAGAAGGACATCGACCCGGTCGTTGGGCAGAATGAAGCCACCGGCGCCGGTCTCCGGCGAAATCTCGGTCGAGACGGCGCGCATGCCGGTCGGCAGGATCGCTGCCATGAATCCAGAACCGTCGGCCTTGACCAGTTTCGCTTCCCGGATCGGCTCGCCGGCGATAAAGGGTGCCCGGGCAATCGAGCCCGCGACTTGGGTGCTCGCATCCGGGCGATCGCTGCGGCGAATGAAGCTGCTGCTTGCCGTTGAGGCCGGCCAGGTTTGCCAGAGCACGTCGTTCTGCGTGAGCGTCTGGCCGAGGCCGATATCGGCCTTCGCGACCAGGACATCGACGGTCTGCAGTTGCGCGACCGGCACCACGGGGGCGGGCTTGTTGTCTGATCCGCTGGCAAGATAAGCGGCGACGCCGCCAGCCGCGAGAGCGATAGCCAGGACGACAATGCGGGCGGTATTCATACGCGCGATCTACTCTTTTACGCCGGGATACTGAACTTTGAGCTGGCCGAAGCCTCGCCTCTAAGGATGACTAAGCGGTAAAGGTATAAGCCAACTTGAAAGCTTGGATGATTGCAGGACAGGATCGGGCGATCTGTCCGCATGGTGAACGCAAGGTTATCGTTCGCGACGCGCGGAGCGGCGAAGTTGCAGGTTGGCGTGCAATCGCCCGGTTTGGACAGCAAACTCGCAGAGAGGGTTGAGGCCGGGAGCGTCATCGTCGCCGGAGCGCGGCGCTTGCTGGTGCCGCCGTTCTGAAGACCTATGATTCACCATGGCAACAAAAGGTGCGAAGCGGCGACCGGCGACAACCGCGCTATCGCGATGCCATCCGAAGCATTTCCTCCAGCACGGCCTGCTGACGAGCCCGCGGCAAGGGTCCGTCCGACAGGGCAAAGCCGAGAAATGCCCAATAGAATATTTGCGCCCGCGCGCGCGCCACCTCCGGCAAAAGTCCGGAGGTCCGGAGCAGACCTTCGACATAGCTCAGCCGGCGCCGGTCGATCGCCTGCACGGCTGTGCGAGCCGCCGGGTCGACCGTAGCCCAGCTGCGGACCGCATTTTCCAGCGCCACCCGCTCGCCGAATACCCGGCGCAGCAAGCGTTCAAGCGGGGTGTCATTGCCGGCTTCGGCTTCGACATCGGCGATGATCCGCTCCACGGCGACCTCGCGCCAATGCTTGAGAATTGCCGCGTGGAAGGCCTCGACGTCGGCGAAATGCCAGTAAAAGCTGCCGCGCGAAACGCCCATGGCTTTTGCCAAGGGCTCGGCCTTGAGCGCCGTGAAACCGTGGCGGGCCAGTGTCTTGAGTCCCTGATCGAGCCAGTCCTTCGCGGAGAGTTGATCGGCCATAGGTCACCTTGCGACAATCCACCATACACTACTGTATTGACACTGTATTGACAGGCGCCTATATGCCCGGCAAAGTTACCATACAGTAGTGTATGGAGGACGATACATGCGCGATCTTTTCCTGCAATGCGCCGGGCTTGCCGCAATCGCGGTAGCCCTGATTCACGGTATCCTCGGCGAAACCAAAGTATTTGCCCGTGCCACCATCGAGCCGCCGAGGTTGCGCAACCTGATCCGGGTCTGCTGGCAAATCGGTACCGTCGGCTGGATTTGCGGCGGGATACTTCTGCTGGCGGCGCCTTCGGTAGCGTCGGTGTCCGCCCGGCACTGGATCGTCATCACCATGGCCCTGATGTACGGCTTTGGAATGCTCGGCAACGCCTGGATTTTTCGTGGCCGCCACTTCGGATGGATGGCGCTCGGCGCGGTGATCGCGATGGCGGCTGTGGGCTACTAATGATCGCGGCCGCGGCCGCCGATCTCAATAGGTCCCTCGCTACACATTAGAACCGCTCTAGTATAGAGAGTTTGTTCATCTCTCCGGCCGCAAGTGCCTGTGCCGGTTTTAAAATTCCTCTAAGGTCAAGGTGTTTCGGACCCGCCGCGCTTGACCTTCGCGTCCGCGGTTGGAAATACACACCATGACCACCATCAACCAGACCGATGCGCCTCCGCAGATTCCCCTGGGCTTGGCCAAGCGCGGTTATTCCGGGGTGATCCATCACCTCGCCGCCGACAAAGCCGGTTCGGCGCTTTCCTCGATCGAACTCGAAAGCCGCCTGATCGAACTCGGCTTCGTGGAAGGTGCCAAGGTCGAGGTGCTTCACGAAGGCATCGTCGGGCGCGACCCGATTGCGGTCCGCATCGAGAACGTCACGGTCGCGGTGCGACGGCGCGAGGCGATGGCCGTCATTGTCGTTTGACGAAGCGGTACAGCGCCATGGAAGCCCCGTTAATGCATCTCGCCCTGGTGGGCACGCCGAACAGCGGCAAGACATCGCTGTTCAATGCGTTGACCGGCAGCCGCCAGAAGGTCGCGAATTATCCGGGCGTTACCGTCGAGCGCAAAGAGGGCTTTTTCGTTACGCCGCTGGGGCGTCAGGTTTCGGTGGTCGATCTGCCCGGCACCTATTCGCTGCGCGGCCGTAGCCCCGACGAAGAAATCACCCGCGATTTCGTGCTCGGACGCGCCACCGGCGAATCACTGCCGGATCTCGTGCTGTGCGTGGCCGATTCCACCAATTTGCGGCTGACGATACGTCTGGTGCTCGAACTCAAGCGAACGGGCCGGCCGCTGATGCTGGTGCTCAACATGTTCGACATCGCCTCCAGACGCGGTGTCACCGTCGACGTTGCGCGCTTGTCGGAGATGTTGGGGATACCGGTGGTGACGTCGATTGCCGTGCGCAAGGGCGGTACCTCCGATCTGTTGCGGAAAACCGACGAGATCGCCACGCAAGAGGCGATTCAGCCGAAGCAAAATCTCTGGCAGCCGCTGTCGGTCGCCGAGCTGCGCGCTACCCAGCGCGATGCCGACCGTATCATCGCGGCAACCGTCAGCCTTCCGGAAAGGCCCGACACTTGGACGGCGCGGATCGACGCCGTGGTGCTGCATCCGGTGGCCGGGCTCGCCATCCTTGGGCTCGTTCTATTCATCATGTTCCAGGCGGTGTTCGCCTGGGCACAGCCGCTCATGGAGCTTTTGTCGCTTGCCTTCGCGGCACTGGGTCAATTGGTGCACGACACATTGCCGGCGGGCTTGCTGCAAAGCTTCCTTCAGAACGGCGTGATCTCCGGCGTCGGCAGCGTCATCGTGTTCCTGCCCCAGATCATCATCATCTTCCTGTTTATCCTGCTATTGGAAGATTTCGGTTACATGGCGCGCGCGGCGTTCCTGATGGATCGCATTATGGGCGGCGCGGGTCTGCACGGCCGTGCCTTCATTCCGCTGCTCTCAAGCTTCGCCTGCGCCATCCCCGGCATCATGGCGACGCGCGTAATCGACAACCGCCGCGACCGCCTGACCACGATCCTGATCGCGCCGCTGATGACCTGCTCGGCGCGCATTCCGGTTTATACCCTGATCATTTCCGCGTTCATCCCCGCCGAACAGCTCTGGGGCTGGGTCGATCTTCGGGGCCTCGTGATGTTCGGCCTCTATGCCGCGGGCATCACCAGTGCGCTGGCGGTTTCTTTCCTGATCAAGTTCTTCATGTTGCGCGACTATGCGCCCGCGCCATTCATGCTGGAACTGCCCGACTACAAAATGCCCCGCGCGCGCAGCATTGCGATCGGCGTCTACACGCGGGCGAAGATGTTTCTGCAGCGGGCCGGCACCACGATCTTCTCGATGATGGTGCTGATCTGGTTTCTGGCGTCGTTTCCGACGCCGCCCGCGGGCGTTGACGACCCCGCCATCAACTACAGTCTGGCCGCCATCATCGGCAAGGGGCTGGCGCCGCTGTTCGCTCCGCTGGGGTTCAATTGGCAGATCGTGGTCGCGCTGATTCCCGGCATGGCAGCGCGGGAGGTTGCGGTCGCAGCACTCGGTACCGTCTATGCGATCGAAGGCGGCAAGGAAGCCGCCGAGCAGATCGGGCATGTGCTGGCCACGAAATGGAGTCTGGCGACGGCGCTATCGCTGCTGGCCTGGTACATCTTCGCCCCGCAATGTGCTTCCACGCTGGCGGTGATCCGGCGCGAGACCGGAAGCTCGAAATGGATGGTGCTGACCTTCGCCTATATGTTCGTACTCGCTTATGCCGCGAGTCTTGCGACCTACAACGTCGCCGTCGCGCTCGGAGCCGGTTAGCCGCGCTACCAGTATGCGCCGAGGACGCTCGAATCGGCAGGTTCGTCGGGCGAACCAGGCTCATTGCAATCCGTCGTCCACTTTAGTTTTGTTCTAATTCTAATGTGGAAGGATTCCAGTCGCGCCGCGGCGTTTCCGAATTCCAAAACCATCTCGCAACGGTAATAGGTGCCAAGAAGTCGCGGAGCCTTTGATCTCCGCAGATTGGGGGCTCCCATGTCGTTGCATCGAATTCTGCACCTGACCGCATCCGCATTCAGTTCGAATCATCGTTCCCGGCGCAGGGCGATGCTTGCGGCGACCGCGTTGACGATCGCAAGCTGCGGCGGCACGTGGGCGGCGGACGATGACGTCAACGAAGCCCTGATGAAGAAAATGGAAGCAATGGAGAAGCGCATCCAGTCGCTCGAAGCTGAACTCAGGCAAAAGCAAGCGCCTGCTCCCGAAAAGGCGGTTGCCCCTGCCGAGAAGCCCGCCTCCTCCTTCGAAAAGATGCCCAAAAAGGCACCTGCCCTGGAATCGAAAAAGAGCGCGGCCGCCGTGGCAGCAGCGGACCCTGCACCGGACGCTTCCGGAAAACCCTCGCCAAAGTCGAAGCCGCTCGATGTCTCATCGAAACCGTCCGATTTGCCGATATTGGGCCTGGCGCCATCGCCGGTGGCGGGACTGAGCATCGGAGCCTATGGCGAGGTCAAGTTCGGCACCATGCAAAATCCGGCAGCCAACGGCCAATGGCAGAACGGCTTCGATGCGGCGCGTATGGTGCTGTTGCCGACCTACGCGATCACCGACAACATTATCTTCAACGCCGAGATCGAATTCGAGCATGCCGGTTCGGGTTTCGACAACGACGACAAGCTGCACGGCACCGCCGAGATCGAGCAGCTGTGGATCGATTTCAAGATCGTGGATCAGTTCAACTGGCGCGCGCCCGGCATCGATCTGATACCGATCGGTTATATCAACCAGCACCACGAACCGACCCAGTTTTACAGCGTCAACCGGCCCGAACTCTACAACGGCCTCATACCATCGACCTGGAAGGCGCCGGCCAGCAGCGTTTACGGCACCATCACCGAAGATCTGAAGTATCAGGTGATGGTCAGCGCCACCAACGAGGATTTTGGCGATTCCTTCGGCAACCGGACGGCGGCCAAGACTGTCCCTCCGCCTGGCACGCCGTATTTTCCGGGCATTGACGGGCTCAACGCGCTGACATTCTCAAATCCGCCGCTCGGCGACTTTCAGCAGCTCTCCAACGCCATTGCCGTATCGGGCCGGCTTGACTTTACGCCGACATTCCTTCCGGGCTTTGGCGGCAGCGTCAGCGGCTATTACTCGCCGAATACGACGCCGCGCGGCGCCCATGACGATTTGGGCAACTTCCTCGGTCCGTCGAGCCTCACCATGTTCGACGCCGAATTCCGCTATCGCGTGCCCAATACCGGTCTCGAGCTGCGCGGCGAATACGTCTTCGTCGGCTTCGGCAATCCGGCGAATTTGCGCGCCAATAATGATACCGACCCCACCGACAACGTCGGCAAGATGATGTTCGGCTATTCCGGCGAGATCGCCTACCACGTACCGCTCGGAACCTTCCTGAGCAGCGACTGGGAGGCGGTGCCGTTCTACAATTACACCTATGAGAACCTGCAGACCGGTGGATTTGCCGGCACCGATGTCAACACGCCGACGGGGGCGGGCCAACGCCAATTCCACACCGCGGGCGTTGCGGTCTTTCCGTCGCCCAAAGTGGTGCTGAAGGCAACCTATCAAAGGGTGATCGACAAGAGCGTGACCGGCGCTCTATCGGATTCGTTTCTCGGCGGCGTCGGGTTCTTCTTCTGATCCCGAAAGATATTCGCATTTGGATGCGCCGCGCGGTTTTGGCAACGGCCGGCGGGGCGATTGATTTGACTGGAAATGCCGGAGCAAGGTGAGTCATGGCGCAATGGGTTCGATATTCACTGCCGGCGGCGGCGATCGTCTCGATCGCTTCGCCGGTCTATGCGATGCAGTATCTTTCGATCGAAGAGGCGCAGAAGCAGGCATTCCCGTCGGCGACGCATTTCACCGAAGTGCAGGCGGGCCGGGTCTGGAAGGCCGAGGCCGGCGGACATGTCGCCGGCTTTTTCATCTTCGATCGGGTGATTGGAAAGCACCTCTATATCGACTACGCGGTGGCGTTGACGCCAAGCGGCGCGGTGCACGCCGTCGAGATCCTGCAATATCGGGAGTCCTATGGCGGCGAGATCAGAAGCCCGAGCTGGCTGGCGCAGTTTGTCGGAAAGACCAGCGGCAGTGCGCTCAAGATCAACGGCGACATCCGCAATATTGGCGGCGCAACCCTGTCTTCGGCGCACATCACCGAAGGTGTGAAGCGAGTATTGGCAGCCTATGGCAACCGCCTCCGATAGGCTTCGCCGCGCCAAACCGCTGCTCGGCACCTTCGTGGAGATCGAGCTTGCGGGAGCGGCCAAACCAGAGATGAACGCGGCGATTGATGCTGCGTTCGATGCCGTCGCGCGCGTCCATCGCCTGATGAGCTTTCACGAGCGGGACAGCGACGTCAGCCGCCTCAACCGCGACGCCTACGTTGGGCCGGTCGGCGTTGACGCCTGGACGTTCGAAGTCCTCGAAGCCGCCGTTGAGATGCACCAAAGATCAAACGGCATCTTTGATGTTGCCGTCGCGCCGGTCTTGCAGGCGTTGGGGCTGTTGCCGAACCTTCGCGGCGATGCTCCCATCGCCGGTGCGGCGCAGGCGTTCGATGCCATCGAGCTGAGGGATGGGCAAACTGTCCGTTTTCGACATGCCGACGTCAGGATCGATCTCGGGGGAATCGCGAAAGGTTTTGCGGTCGATCGGGCGCTGGGGGTGTTGCGCGGATCGGGTGCCACCAGCGGGCTGGTCAATGCCGGCGGCGATCTTGCGGTTTTCGGGCCAGAGCCGCAAATCGCCCATATCCGGCATCCCCGCGATCCCCGCGGCTTGATCTGCAGTGTCGAGATCGTCAACGAGGCGTTGGCGTCAACGGCGCGCCGCTTCGACCCCTTTCGCGCTGCGCGTACGATGGACTCGGCGATTATCGATCCCGGCAACCGAAAGCCCGCACGCGGCATCGAGGGGACTACCGTACGGGCGCACTCCTGCATGATCGCGGATGCACTGACGAAAATTGTGATGATTGCCGGAACGGAGGCAACCGGATTGCTTGAGCACTACCACGCAAGTGCGCTACTGGTTGCCGCGGACGGCGACGTCCAGATCACCCCCGACTGGCAGCACGCAGTTCACCTTGCAGCTTAAATCCTCATTCCGCTTTGCGATCTACACGGCTTTCGTGGTTCTGTTCCTGTCAGGCCTGGGTTGGCTTGTCGCGGACTGGCAAAAGAATTTTTCCAGCGACGAGATCTGGCAACAGAGCATCGCGTATTTCTTGATGGTGCACGGCGGAGCCGCGATGGTGACGCTGATCCTGCTGGGTGCCTTGATCCCCCTGCACATGTTGCGGGCATGGCGGAGCCGGAAGAACCGAATTTCAGGATCGGTCATGGCCACGTTCAACGCGGTGCTGATCGCAACCGCCTTCGGGCTTTATTACCTCGGATCGGAGACGATCCGGCCCTGGATGAGCTGGATCCACATTGCCGTGGGCGTTGCCATCTGCCTGTGGTTTCCTCTGCACATTTATTTGGGCCGACGCGCGCTGCGCTAGCCCAGCCAAAGGCAGACTTACTGCAATCCCGTGTCACCGCTGGTGCGCTTCTTGGCGAGGTCCATTTCGGTGACCGCAATCAGAATCTCGGCGCGGGTCTTGAGATCCGGCGCCTCCAACATCGCCTGCTTTTCCGGCGGCCCGTAGGGCGACATCATCGCCAGCGCGTTGACCAAGGCCTCGTTGGGAGCGCTTTCGATGCCCTCCCAGTCAACCTTGAGATTGTTGGCTTTTAGAAAGTCCGTCAGCACCTGAAGCAGACTCTCCCGATCGACCGCCTCCTCGCCTTTGCGCGCCGTGAAATCGTCGATATAGGGGAAGTAATCCACCTTGCATTGCCGATACGCCGTCAGCACCGTCATTTCCTCAATCACCCTGAAGCGCGAAATGCCGGTGAGTTCGAGGATGTAGCGGCCGTCCCCGGACTCGGCGAGCTGGGTGATGCGCCCGACGCAGCCGACGCGAAACAGCTTTGGATGAGCTTCGTCCGGCGAGTGAGAAACATCCGGCTGGATCATCCCGATCAGCCGATGGCCGTCACGGAACGCATCATCCACCATCGCCAGATAGCGCTGCTCGAAGATGTTGAGCGGCATTTGCCCGCGCGGCAACAACAATGCGCCGGGCAGCGGAAACACCGGAACCACCTCGGGGAGGTCACCGGGTCCGCGGTATTCGGCATTGATCGGCATTTGCGGTCCTGGTGCTGGTCTCTAGGCATCAGTTTGGCGCGTATCGTGCCACAGATCAGCCGACGCAATTTGCGTTAGCCCGATCGCGCGGCAAAACCGGCGGCCACCTTCGCAGAATAAAGTCTACGCAAACAAGATCGTCGACAGCCGCTTTCTTCCCTCGACCGTCGCCTCGTCGGTGGCGCCCCAGGCGTCGAAGAACTGTACCAATTGTTTTCGGGCGCCGTCCTCGTTCCATTTGCGGTCGCGCTTGACGATTTCGAGCAATTGTTGCGTAGCCTCCGTGCGCTTGCCGCTGGCGTTGAGCGCGGTAGCAAGATCAAATCTCGCCTGATGATCAAGCGGGTTTGCGGCGACTTTCTGTTCGAGCTCGGTCACCGGGCCGAGTGCCTTGGCCTGCTCGGCAAGATCGATCGACGCCTGTACGGCCTTGACGGCGGCATCGGCGCGTTTCGATTCCGGCACCATGGCCAGCGTCTGCTTGGCCTGTTCGATGGCGCCGGTCGCCGCGTAGCATTTCGCGAGCCCCGCAAGCGCTGCGATATTGGTGGCGTCCGCCGCCAGTACTTCGGCATAGATCGATGCGGCCGTGGCGGGATCGCCCTCGGCCAGAACGGTTTCGGCCTCTTTGAGGATGTCGGCGATATTGGGCTCGCCCGGCATGCCGGCGGTCAGCTTGTTGATGAAGGCGCTGACCTGGCTTTCCGGCACCGCGCCCATGAATCCGTCGGCGGGCTGGCCGTTGACGAACGCGATCACTGCCGGGATCGACTGGATTCCCATCTGGCCGGGGATCGTCGGATGCTCGTCGATATTCATCTTGACCAGCTTCACCTTGCCCTTGGCGGCGCGAACCGCCTTTTCGAGGATCGGCGTGAGTTGGCGGCAGGGGCCGCACCACGGCGCCCAGAAGTCGATCAGCACCGGTTGGCGCTTCGACTCCTCGATGACATCCTTCACGAACGTCTGGGTGGTGGTTTCCTTGATCAGATCGGGTGCCGCCTGCGGCACAGATCCGCTACCCTGCTCTAGTATGGTCACGGGAAAATCCTCGTCTCATGTCGTTCGGGATCGTGCCTCTTTTAGCACGGCCCGGCGTCGCGGTTGGGAAGCACTTTACCCAAATGGCGGTTTGCCGGGAAATTTCAATCGGTTCCGGCCCCGCCCGAACCGGGCTCGCGCGAACCCGGCTGGTTTGGGCAAAGCGAGATTTCGGGCGCGGCACCAATGCGACCGGACCGCTGGACCTGGCCAAGGAGGAATTCGTCAAGAAATCAAATGAATCGCGAGGCCCGGACCTGCCGGTCTGCGCGCCGCTCTCGGCGTGAATCGCTGCAAACCGAGACGAGCGCTGATTTGCCAGATATTCCGGCGGATTTCGGCCAAATGGGCTCCAAAGACCCAACTATTTTGCCGATTTAGGGAATTTGCGCCGGCTGTTGCATTCGAGGGCGGCATTTGGCATAGCTCTGCCGTCGCCGGTGACCACTCGCCGGCCATCTCTCGGATGCGGGTGTAGCTCAGGGGTAGAGCACGACCTTGCCAAGGTCGGGGTCGAGGGTTCGAATCCCTTCGCCCGCTCCAAGTTTTTCTCAATATGGCAATTTGACGAAAGCCCGCTGGAAAGCGGGCTTTTTATTTGTCCGGAGGGCTGTTCGCTTCCGGCTCCGAACCGGACAATCGGAAAAAATTCCTGCCCTCAGCCCCACAGAGCGGCGCGGTGCGCTCTTCTCTCTCGCAGGGGATGTGATAACATTTTTTGGTCTGACCCATGTCATGGCAGGCCAGAAGTTCGTCTCTTGTAGGCGCACCAGATAACAATCAGCAGCCGTTCGGCTGCATAGGGAGAGTGACGCGATGAAATCGGCTTTCAATCGATCTATTCTTGCGCTCGCAGCAATCCTCGCTGTCGCGACGGCGGGCCAGGCCAGCGCGCAGGATAAACCGCTGAAGAAATACGAATCCGGCACCAAGGATTTTTGGAACAACCCGCCGCCGGACTGGTTCCTCGGCGACGAGACCGAGGCTCAAAAAGGCCTCACGCCGGTAGCGGGGCCACCGACCGGCGCATCGGACGCAGAACTCGCGGCGCTGCTGAAGAAGATCAAGCTGCCGGACGGCTTCAAGATCGAGGTCTACGCCTCGGGCGTGCTGGCCGCGCGGCAAATGGCCTGGGGCGACAAGGGCACGCTGTTTGTGGGCTCGTTCGGTCTCGGCAACGTCTATGCCATCAAGGACAATGGCGGAAAGAAAGAAGTCAAGACCGTCCTCAAGGGCCTGAACATGCCCACGGGGCTGGCGTTCCGCGACGGCGCGCTTTACGTCATCGCCACAAACAAGCTGATCAGATACGACAACGCCGAAGCCAATCTCGACAAGCTCGGCGACGGCAAGGTGGTCTATGACGACATGCCGTCCTATGCGGCGCATGGCTG
>Ga0210401_10000622_pt1 | contig 43064 bp, 49 predicted proteins | sample IncBWH32MmetaG_FD_150866 | JGI IMG/M metagenome (GOLD analysis project Ga0210401, IMG submission 150866) | Forest soil microbial communities from Barre Woods Harvard Forest LTER site, Petersham, Massachusetts, United States - Inc-BW-H-32-M | ecosystem: Environmental > Terrestrial > Soil >...
CGGCAAACGTGAAATCGAACGAATACGCCGGCGCCGACAGCGCCGACGCCACCGCCCCCAGCGCGATCCAGGACCGCGCACCACCCCGAGATGCCTTCATGCCCCTCCCCTCTCTGTGCTTCTGTCGCGGCCCACACGGGCCGCGGCAGAGGCTGCTTCGCTTCAATTATTCTGGCCGCCCAAGGCGGAACAATTCCGTTCGAACCGACGCTCAACGTTCAGACAGCGCCCGCAAGGTCTCCGGTGTGTAAAAGTCAGGCTTCATCCACGCCAGCTTCGCCTCTGGATCGCTCTCCTTGATCCACTTGATGTCATTGCCGCCGCCAATCGACATCCAGTCGGCGACGTAGCGGCCGCCCTGCAGGTCCCACATCAAAATCGGCGCATGTACGCAAGTGCCGCCGATCTCCCATGCGGGGACCTGATACCCCTCCAGCAGCTTCCAGACCCTGCCTTGTTCGTCGAAGTCGGTCGCCGTCACGATGTTCACGCTGTCCTCGTCAATGTAGTAGATGCGATGGGCCGCCAGGTGTCGATAACCGGGTTTGATCCTGGCGTCGATTTCCCAAACGCGTCGCAACTCGTAGTGGCGGTACTCCGGATTGACAAACGATTTTCCGAAAACTGCCTTCGGATCCGCCTTGTACTCGTACATCCTGAAGTTGTTCACGGGCACGTACAGTTCCTTCTTCCCGATCAGCTTGTACTCGAACCTGTCCAGAGTCGACCATTGCAGCAGCTGTTCATCGATCAAGTACTGGTTTTCATAGCCGATGAACGGCGTGTCGAATATGTACGTCGGCAATCTTCTTACGCGCCGCTGCCCCGGGAAGTAGTAGTACTGCTCCGGATCCTTGTTGATGGGCACCGTGTAGATCAATCCTTGCCCCGCAAGGCCCGCGGGCTTGGAAAACGTGTAGAAGCCATAGACTTCAATATTCCCGTCGGCTTCCATCGAAGTCCTTGCCGAGTTTTGCGTGGGCCAATAGAAGTATTGATGCCACTGATACCAGGTGAATTCGTCGCCTCCGGGACGCGGACTGATGATGCTGGTTCCATCGTTCCACGTCGTGCCGACGCTTTGCGGCCGTTCTTTCGCGTTGTACATGACTTCGATGCCGGATTTCGGGATCGGGAACGGGACGCCGGCAGTCCGCGCGTGCTCGAGCGACCAGCCGTCCGCACCGATCCTGGCCTCGGTCGCGTTCGCTTTCGTTCGTTCCGCGAGCGTCGCTGAAATTCCGCAGGTTCGTCTGGTCGGATACACGTCCATGCGATAGCCCTTGATCGTCTTCAGCGCCTGGACTTGGCTGTCGCTCAGGTGCGCCGCATATTTGTCGACGTTCGAGGCGTCGATCGAGAACAGCGGCTTGTCGGTCTTGTACTTCCAGTAGTCGAAGCGGTTCTTGCCCCACTCCCAGCCGGGCAGCGGCGCGTCGTTGCCTTCGAAGGCGGGGATGCTTCCATCGGCATTTCCCGCCTTCTCCGCTCCGACCGACGTGAGTTCCTTGCCGAGCTTTTCGGCTTCCTGCGGCGTGACGGCCGCGTTCGCCGGCGCCAAAATCAGCAGCGACACGACCCAGCCCGAGACCATCAAAAGGTTCCTCATTTTCTACCTCCCTCCTAGAACTGCCTGCGAAGAAAGCCCACGTTGCTCCAAACGACCGCCGCTGCCCGGCCCCTTCGAGCGAACGGCATTTCGATGCGAATAGTGAGCACTGGATGCTCCTGACCGATCAAGACGAGCCGCGGTCTGGAAAAAAGGAGTCGGAATGGAACTCGACCGCCGCAAGACCACAACAAGACGTGAACTCCGCGCGAGCCGACTCCACCATGATCGGGACGCCGCAGGCGTAGACCTGGTGCTTCGACAGGTCCGGCAGGTCGGCCATCACCGCCTTGTGAACCAGGCCGGTGCGCCCGTCCCATCGATCCTCGACGCGCGGCTCCGAAAGGACCGGGATGTAACGAAGGTTCGGAACGGCCTGCGACAGCTGCAGGGCCCAGTCGTGCAGATAAAGATCCGTCCGGCGTCGACATCCCCAGTAAAGAACGATCGGCACCGCGATACCGCGGGAGCGGACGCGTTCGAGCATGGCCTTGATCGGTGCAAGGCCGGTGCCCGAGGCCAACATAACGATCGGCAGCACCGATGCGTTCAGCATGAAGGTTCCGAACGGTCCCTCCAGGTGCAGCACGTCCTTTTCCTTGAGCGCGTTGAATACCTGTCCACTGAACTTGCCGCCCGGCAGGTGCCGGATGTGCAACTCAAGGCCTGCGTGGCCGTCCGCCGTGGCGAGCGAGAACTTGCGGCGGGTACCGTCCCGCATCGACAGCTCGATGTATTGCCCAGGGTGGTACTCCAGGACCGTGTTGCGAGGCGTCTCGAGCCGCAGGATGGCCACGTCGGGGGCCGGCCGGCCGATGCTGGTCACCCGGCACGGCATTTTCCGGACCGGGAACATGCCAACCGCCGACACCGCGGTCGACTCCAGCACGACATCCGACTCCGGCGAAACACTGCAGATCAGTGCGTATCCTTCGGCGGCGTCGCTTCCGCTCAATGCCTGCGCGCGCTGCGGCCTGGCGCGGACGCGGCCCCGCACGACCCGGCACTTGCAGGTGCCACAGACGCCGTCACGGCAGCTGTAAGGCAGCCCGATGCCCTGCCGAATGGCTGCCGCCAGAATCGTCTCGTCGGATTCGACGACGAACTGACGGGCGCTGGGCTGAACGGTGATCGTGTAGGGCAAAACAAGCCTCCCGGCCGGTGCCCCAGAGGCACAGGCGCGACGAATGCAAGAACTGGCGCAGGGGGAGCGGGCGGACCCTAACCGCTGTCGAAGAACGGGCAGCAGCTGCTAACGGCAACGTCCGTCAGAACGTGGAAGGTGTATTGACCCATATGACCCTCGTGGTAACCCGCCCGGGATTCCGGTATCCGTGCGGGAGATTCGAATCGAAAAAGAAAGAATCCCCTTGGAACAGGTGATAGGACGTGCCGTCGACGATGAGCTCCAGCTCCCCTTCAAGCACATAACCGACTTCCTCGCCCTTGTGCTCGATGAACCCCTCGCTGCCACCGCCGGGCTCGACAATATGAATCGAGCCGTACAAGAGGCGGTTGGCCGGATCGGGAATCAAGCATTCCAGACGCACTCCGGCCGAGTCGGGGCGGCCAATGGCATTGGTGCGGATAACGGGTCGTTCGGCGCGCCGCATCACGACCCGGTTGTCGATGCTCGACCCCGAAAACAGCGCACCGATGCTCGTGTGCAGTTCCGATGCGAGGCGATGCAGAATTTTCAAGGAAGGCTTGACCTGCTCATTTTCAACTTTGGACAGCAGGCTCTCCGAGCACCCGATGGTCTTCGCCAGATCGATCAGGCGCAGACCCTGAATCTTGCGGGCGTGGCGCAACTTGGCGCCAATCTGGAGGTCCTCGATATTCTTGAACGTGACCGAATCATCCGCCGCCGAGGCAGACGCCTTGGGCTCGGCGGCCGCGGAACGGCGCGACGCGCCCTCGCCTGCCGATGCGCTCGGCACGTTCGATTCCTTGCGGTTGTCTGAGGTGGCCATGGCGTTTTCCGACAATGCGACTACTTGCTTCACCCCCGGATCCAGCTCGGCGCCGTCGGGCGCCGAATCGGCCGCCCGGCAACGGTCCCCCCGGCTCCAGCCGGCATGACCCCGCGTTTCGCTGACGCGCCAGCCAGGCCCGCCGCCAGACGGTTGAAGACTGTCAGCGACCGCAAGACAAGGTCCGGCTCCAGGCCCAGCACAATGAACACGATGTGGGATCGGCGATCCTCGCAGGGCCAGCTCTGCAGGTGCTCGGGTGGATGCACCATGTGCTGCGCGGCATGAAACACGACCGGGGCAGTCAGTCCGGCAACGTTCACGATGCCTTTGACCCGCAGGACACGCTCGCCATGACGGTGCAGGAGCAGCGTCAGCCACACTCCAAACGATCCCCAGTCGATCGCTTCTTCCAGGCTGATCGAAAAGCTTCGCGCCTGGTGGCCGGCGCCCGCGGCCGGTTTCGTATAGCGGCCTGCGGCCCAGTCGATACGATGTCCCCGGGGATTGCGCTGCCAGACCGCTTGCGGCCGTGCCGATTGCGCTTGCAGGGATGCGAAGACCTCCCTCAGACCCGCATCACCCTGCGAGGACGTCAGGTTCGATTCGGCCACCCGGCACCAGGGATTGATCGCTTTGACCCGCTCGCGCACCATCGCCGCGGTTGAGTCCTCGACCCGGTCGGTCTTCGTGATCAGCACCACGTCCGCAGCCGCGATCTGCCGAAGGGCCTCCGTGAAGGCCTCGACGGTCCGAGCATTGAGTGCCGCATCGACCGTCGTGATGACCCGCGCCGGCTGCAGGCGGGACCTGGCCAGGCCAAAGGTCTGCAGCGTCAGCAGCAGCGGCACCGGATCGGCCAGTCCGGTCGTTTCGATGATGATGCGTTCAAATGCCGGGATCTGGCCGCGATCACGCCGGTCGAACAGCTCCCGCAAGGCCCCTTCGACGTCTTCGCGCATCGCGCAGCACACGCACCCGCCGGCCAGCACAACCAACCGGTCGGCCGAGTGCATCACCAGATGGTGGTCGAGTCCAATCTCGCCGAACTCGTTGATCAGCACGGCGGAATCGCGAAAATCCGCGTGCCCGACCAGCCGGTTGAGCAGCGTTGTCTTGCCGCTCCCGAGGAAGCCGGTCAGGATCACCACCGGCAGGCGCTGTACGTCGCTCACTTCCGAGCCTGCTCCAACTCATCCAAAAGAGGTTCGTTCAGCGGATCGACCGGACGTCCAGCCAATTCATCGGCCGCCGCCCAGACTCCGGCCAGGTTGTAGACGTTCTGCTTCTTTCCGAGCACGTTCTGCAACACAAACGAGTTGCCGCCCCAGTCGTGGACGGTGAGCCGATAGGGACGCAGCACGGCGTTGACGAGGGCGACGCGCTGCGACCGTTCGTTGCGACGGACCACCTTGCGCCCGGCCGCCTCGAACTCCGGCCGGCCCGCCGCATCGGTCCAATACTGGCTGCTGCCCAGCGCGCCACACAATCCGCACATTCAGACCTCCACCCAGGCCGCCTACGGGCGGCTTCACCGTCAGCGTGATTTCATCGCATAGCCGTCGGCCAACTCCGGAAGCCGCCCTTCGTAGAACGGCAGCTTGTCGACGCGAGGGCTGTACTTGCCTTCCTTGACCATTTTCCGGACGTGCAGCGCCACCTGTTCGCCCGTCGCGAACCACACCCCACCCTTGGCCTGCATCGTCGCCATCATCTCGCGAAGCATCATCATGCGGGCCACCTGGCCGGTGCAGAACGGATGAAAACAGTTGATCCACAGTCCGCCGTATTCCCACATCGCATGGAACTCCGCCATGTAGACGTCTTTCGCATATTGCGGAGACGCGATCGGCATCATGAAATCGAGGTCGTGGTTGTGAACGAATTGCGGCCAGTCGTCCAGCTGCCAGCGGGAGGGCAGTTCCACCAGGCTGCCACCCTTTATCCGCTTCTTCGACTCGATGATGTACGGGACGTCGTCGCCCATCAACGAGGTATCCCAGGCAAACCCTTCGTCCAGCAGGACGTCGGTCGTGTGCTTCGAGTACTTGTACCAGGGCGACCGGTAGCCGCGCGGGCTCTGGCCCGAGACCTTCGCGATGGCGGCAGTCCCCTTGTGGGTCCAGAACCGCTCCTCCTCTTCGGTCAGCTCGTTCGGATATTCGTGCAGGTAACCGTGCAGCGCCACCTCATGACCGTCCTTGACCATCGCCTCGATCGCGTGCGGATACTGCTCGGCGCACCAGCCCGGGACGAAGAACGTGTGCTTCATACCGAAGTCGCGGCAGGTTTCGATGATGCGGGGCACGCCAATTTCGGGCCCGTACTTCAACATCGAATTGGTCGACAGGCGCGTGTCGGCATCATTCGGATGCGCAAGATGCAGGATCGAATCTGCGTCCATGTCCCAGGTAAACACGACCGCGCAACGGGCACCGTTCGGCCAGGGCATCGGGTTCTTGATCATTCGTCTGACTCCTCAGTCATTGGATTTAAACAACTCACCGGCCAGTGGCCACGGCAATTCCGTCGATCTGCACCTGCTGGCCCGGATGCGGCAATCCAGGCACGCGAACGATCGTGACGACCGGGCGCCGGTCGGGGAGGTAGTCGCCGATGATCCGGGCGACCGCCTCGCTGTCGCGCGACTCGAATTGTTCGCTGCTGACGAAAAAGACGTTCAGCTTGACCAGATCTCCCCGCTCAGCGCCTCCTGCCTCGAGGACTCCGACCAGCCGTTCCATGGTTGCCTCCGCCTGCGCCACGACCGATGCCGCCCCCGGGCCTGACACCGCACCGACATACAGTTCCGGTCCGGCGCGCAGTCCCGGCGCGAAACCCGGAATCGATGCCCAGTTCTTTGCTGCCTGCGGCGCCAGGGCCCGCTTGGTCGCTCCGATCACGGCGATGGCGTCGATTTCGAGCACGAGTCCCTCGTACAGCAGGTCCACTCCAAAGCAGGTCAAGGCCGGACCCGGATCCGCAAGCGTCTTGCGGACGAGATCCAGAATCCGATCCAGGAGGTCGCGTGCGACCAGGTCGCGGCCGCCGTGCCGGTAGCCGATCTTCAGCGTCACCAGGTCGTCCCACGTGGCACCGCCCTCGAGCAGGACGTGCCGGATGTACTCGAGCGTGTTGCGGGTCTGCGCGAGCACGTCGCCCGCGCCTATGGCGCGGCCTTTGCGATCGGCCGAAATCTGGCCGCCAACGAATACCCTGTCGTCGACCCGCCAGCCCTGCGAGAACGGGGTCGGAATACTCCAGTCCCAGGCATGGGCCGGCATCAGGCGCCGCTTGTGCAAACTGGACGAGGCAATCCCATCGACCGTGATCAGGCGACTATGCGTCGGAGCGCCGCTGACCCGCAGCGCCGTGGCGGCCGGTCCGGGATTTGCGAGATACTTCAAGCGGACATCGGTCATGCGCTCCCAGTAGCGCGTAACTTCGCCGCCCTCGCCCTCGAAGACATAGTACGTGTGCAGCTTGATCAGGTCCTGCATCCCCAGCCCGGCCGAACCCAGCGTGTCGACCAGGCCGTGCAATGCCGTGTGGGTCTGGGTCTCGATATCGGCCGCGACAGCACCGGATCCGATGGGCAGCGGACTTTGCGCCCCAATGTAGACGGTCTGACCGACCCGAAGCGCCTGCGGGAAATCACCGAGCGCCGACCGGCCTCCCAGGGCGGCGACGTGAAGCGGCAGCGGGATCAGCGAATCCATTTGGCGACGGCCCATGCGCCTCAGGCAAATCCGAGGCCGCTGCGCAACTGCCGTGAGGCCGCCTTGGCCTGCTCGGCCGCATCCGGAAGTGCCGGCAGCGCAACGCAGAACGCCTCCACCGCCTGGTCGGCGAGTCCGCTCCACTTGTCGACCCACGCCTTGATCACCGAACGGTTCGCCGGGTTCTTCAAGGCCAGATCCATGAAGGCCGACGTCCATCGCCGCGAACGCTCCACGTCGCGCAGTTGCGCCTCCAACAGCATCGACGTGAGGGTGTCGCCGTTGAGTCGAGCGGCCCGCGCCAGCTGCCGAGTGCAGGCCTCTTCGATCGAGCGGACTGCGACGACATTCATCGCCACCAGGTTTTCGGCCCAGTCGTAGGTGGCCAACAGGCGCTCCAGCAGCTCGCGCGTTCCCTGCCAGGCCGGATCGTCCTCCCACGCGGCGCGCTCGGTCTGGGAAAAGCCAAGCCCTGGGTGTGCGTTCGCCAGTTCGCGTGTGCGGTAGGCGACGCGAGACAGCCAGCGCACCGCATCGCCTTCCTGAAACGCGAGGCAGTTCGTGATGGTGCTGGCCGGCGCCATCTGCAGCACGTAGGCGCAGTTCATCTGCAACGCGGCCTGCAAGTAGCGCTGCGGCGTATACAGCCGCAAGAGCACGTCGAGCCAACGCGCCGACATCTGTCCATCGTGCCGGCGGGCAGCGTGCTCCCGAAGCAGGCCATCGACGTATTCCTCGGCGCCGTCCTGCATCGTCATGTACGCGCGGTACGTCAGCTGATCCGGATCGCGGAATCCATTCCAGTCATCGTGCTTCAACGGGCTGTTGACGACGTACCGCTTGTACCACTGGTTCATCATCAAATCGGTATCGAGCTCGTACGGTGCCGCAGGGTTGCGTGCCCGGTAGTGCAATCCATGCGTGACGATCTCGTACTCGCTGGGGCGCCTCTTGCTCCCCATCAAGGCGCTCCAGGTCTTCAGTCCCCGGGTTTGCGGCTGGGATTGGCTTGCAGAATCCATCGATCGTCCCTAGTCAATTCGTCGTGCGGCCAGTCAACGGCGAGCGGCCCCTATTTGGAGGTCTTGGATGCCACGAAGCGGACCTGGTTGTGTTCCATTCGTATGAAGCCCGAAAATCCCGGCATGTTGCGTTCGAGCTCGCCCATGGTGAACGGGCGCCCCAGAACCTCTGACATGTTGGCGGCGGTAAGAAGGATCTCACCGCGCGCTTCGAGCCGGACATAGGAGGGACCGCTTTGAACCCGCACCTCGCGCCCCGGGTTGTCGTATCCGGCCGCCTCGATTGCCGCGTCGGATATCTCGCCACGCGTGATGATCGGGCCCACAAATGTCGCTTCCTCGTTGTCCATCGGTTTCTCGCAGCGAAGTTGCATCAGGCTGCTTCATCGACGGCCTGCTGGACGTCGACAAAGACATCGAGCGCCTCGACCTTGAGCGCGTACGACTTGAGCCTGCACCCGGTCGGATTGACGCCCTGGCCCGTGCGCACGTCGAACTGCCACTGATGCGCCGGGCAGGTAAGCACGTATCCCTCCAGGGAACCGTCGCACAGCGATTGCTCCTGATGCGGGCAGGTCGCGTCGAATGCGTGCAGGCGCTGGTCCAGGTTGACCAGGATGATCCGGCGTCCCGCAACGTCAAAGGGCATCAATTCGCCCTCCCAGACGTCATCGGTGGTGCAAACACGCTCAAACACGCAGGACTCCGATATAAAACCCGTTCACGCCAGGCGCCGTTCAGGTATCCACCTGGTAGATGTCAACCGCTTCCATCTGCACGAAGTCGGCGTCGCCGACCTTCAGATCCCTGGGCAGCGGGCTGCGCTCCCCGTGGCGGCTCACCCGCAGCACCGCTCCGGGGCGCGGTCGCCTGACCACCACGCCGACCAGCGCCCGCCTGGCGCGGTCCGCCACCGCATCCATCGTGTCGCCCGTATCGACCACCAGCAATTTCATGCCGTAGTCGCCTTCATAGTTGCAAACCAGCGGAAACGAAGCCATTCAAGCCGCCTTCCGGTTGCGAAACGCTTCGGCCCACTGGTAGTCCTGGCCGCAACGCCCGCGCTCTTCCGGAGCCATGCCCATGTACTCGTAGACCCCGTCGGGCCCCGGCGGCATCAGTCCCGCGACGAAGCGGTCGACGATGCTCAGGTGGCTGCGATAGCGCGAAGGCTCGAGTTCGAATATCCATTTGTCCACGGCCGAGCCGAAGTGGTAGCGCCGCCCGTTCAGGTCAACGTGCCAGGCCTTCACGTTCCATTTCTTGCCGGCGACACCCGACAATTCGAGGCCCGACATGTTGCAAAGCATCGGCAACAGCGGCGGTTCGGTCTTGTCCAGGTTGCCGTCCAGGATCGACTCGGTAATGACGTCCCACACCTGGCCGTACGTGTCATTCCAACCCGGGTACTTCGTCTCGAGCCATTCGCGCTCGGCAGGACCGACGCTCGCCACGGGATTCCACCATCCCGTCTTCCGGTACAGGTACATGCCGATGTGCTGCGCGTGGTGGAACGTGTCCACGTCGGGCAGGAAGTGCTCGTCCCAGTACCATGGCTTTTGCAGACCTAGCGCCTTGAGGTTGCGCATGAACTGCTGGCAGACGAACTCGTCGACGAATTCCTTCAACGAGTGCTCGCGCTTGGCCAGCGGCGTGTAGTAATCCATGCACACGCCGCTCAGCGCCGAGAACTGCTTCCACACGCGCCAGAAGGAGATGTCGACCAGGCGCTGCGCCTCGGCGGTCTTGCCATTGCTGATCATGATCTCGAGCAGGGGTTCGCCGATCTGGGCATGGCGGGCCTCGTCAGACTGCACCGTCTGCAACATGGCCGAGAAGCTGTGATCGCCGTTGCGCTTTGCATCGGCCGACAGCGCGATGAACTGCAGGTTGGTGAAACCCTGTTCGAACGAAAAATTGGTCATGATCGCGGAGCTCACGGCATCGCGGGTGTGCTCGACGTCATCGAAGGCATGGCGCTCGCTGACGACGACCCAGTTGTCCGTATTCGGCGCCTTCTGCGCCCAGTCGAATGCCGAATCGACGCTCAGAAACTCGTAACCGAAGTACATCTGGATCTGCGTGTGGCGGATCTCGTCGAGCGTGCCGAACGAGGCCATGTTGCGCATGCCGGGCCCGCGGCCGAAACGCGTCATGCGCGCGAAGGCCGACACCGAGCCATACTCGACAAACGGAACCGCCCCGAAGTGCAGCTGCAGCAGAGCCTTCCAGCCCGGGTCGGCCGTCTTGTAGAAGGCGACCCGGTCCACCGCCGACTTGACGGAATAGGCCCCGACGTCTTTTTCGCGCTGGGTGCGCACGTAGTCGCGATACGTGACTTTATAAGGCTCGTCGAATTTTGCCCACTCCGACACCGGAATTCCGTACGGATCGCTCAGTTCCGGCGGAAACAGCTCCCGCTCCGAAACGTACCGCGGCGTCCAGTTCGTCTGACGCGCCAGGTCGTACCACTCCGAGTTGTTCAGCAGACTCATCAACAGATCTCCTGCGTGATCGCATGCATGCGCTCAGCTCCGCGGTTTTTCCAGAGCGGCGTACACCACTGCGCCAACGATTCCGCCCAACAGCCATGCCGAATTGGTTCCGCCCGTCAGGCTGCACAGGGGTCCGTTGAATATGTCGGTCTGAACGAAGAGCAGGCCGGCGAGGGTGCCCGACACCCAGGCGAAGACGGCATTGCGGTTCCAGCCGTTTGAGTACCAGTAGGCGCCGCGGTTGGCGTCGTCTCCGACGCGAAGAAGCTCGTAAGGCTGGTAGCGGCCGCGCATGAGCCAGAAATAGCCGACCACGTTGATCGTTCCCCAGGGAGAGACTGCGCACTCGATCAAGGTCAGGAACGCGACCAGTACGCTCGTCATGTCCGCCAAATAAATGCCCGCCCAGACGAGCGCCATACCGGCGACGCTCTGGGCCAGCGTGAGCGGCACGCGACCGATCCGCGGTACCATGCTCTGCATGCCCAGGCCGCCGCTGTACAGGCACAGGCTTCCCTGCGGCTGGCTGCCTACAATGCCCACCAGTGCAAGAATGACCACCAGCCATGGCGGGCACAGCCCGATCAGCCCGCTGACAAACGGCATATCGGCCGTCTTAAACAGCGTGGTGACGTAGGTGGCAAACGCGAGGGCCAGCCAGCAGCCGATGAACATCCCTCCCCCGGCCGCCAAGGTCGCTCGGGCCGTCCCGGTCGACTCGGGCAGGTAGCGCGTGTAATCGTTCAGGATAGTGGTGTACGAGATCGGCAAAGCGGCCGAAACGCTGCTCGCCAGAAGCCATGTCGCCCAGAACGTTCCCGCGGCGTAGGTGCCGGTGCCCGCATAGTCGGCGTGAAAGCCGGGCGCCAGCACGATGGTCGTAATGATGAGGACCGCTCCGATCGCGTAGCTCACGAACGTCTCGGTCGCGACGATCAACGAATGGCCGTAGACCGCCGCGGCCGCCGTGACCGCGCCAATCAGGGCGGCCCCCGCGAACATCAAGTGCGGCGAAGACTGCCAGCCGAAGAGCCGGGCGCCTGCAGCGACGACCGCTTCACCGCCGGTCCAGACGGTCAGCGCGAAAAACCCCAGCGTCACCAGCACCCCCATCACGGTTCCGATCACCCTGCCCTTGACGCCGAAGTGAGCGCCGCTGGCCACGGGGCCGTTGGTGCCCGTCTTCGCTCCGAACATCGCCAGCAGCCCGAATTGGATGGAACCGAGCGCCAGCCCGACCGTGATCGCCGATATGGAGTCCCAGAAGCCCAGGCCGAACACGACGGGCAGCGCGCCAATGACGATGATGCCAAAGCTCATCTGCGAGCCGAGAAAGACGAAAAAGACGTCCTTCGGCCGCGAGTGGCGCGCATGGGCCGGAATGATGTCGACGCCATGAGCCTCGACCTGCCCGAGCTCGTCGCCCGTCAGGGTCCCGACCAGGGACGCCGGCGAAGGAGCGCTCCCCGCATTCGCGTTCATATGGATCCCCGCGCCTCCCAAAGCGAGCACACTGCTTGATGCAAATACCGTGCCAATCTTTCTTCCTGATCAACTCACTTGAATATCTGACAACTTATCATCGCGGCCCTTGGCCTGCCGGCTTCCCGCCGCAAGGGCCCAATCCGCCAGGATGGCCGAGTAAACCTGGACCGCCTCACGGACCCGATCGACGCGGCAATATTCATCGGTCTTGTGCATCATCTGGGGCTCGCCCGGCCCGAGGATCACGGTCGGCAGCGAGCCATCCTGGGGCACCAAAACGCTCCCATCGGTGAAGTAGGGCACCACCTTGGGGACGATGGCCTCGGCATGAAACGGTGCGCAGCACGCAAACACACGGCCCAACCAGGGGTGGGTTTCCGTGGGCGCCAGCGGCGGCACATCGACGAAGGATTCCAGGCGCACTTCCGGGCCCAGATGTCCGGCCATGTCGTCGCGCAGCGCGGAATGAGACACCCCGGGGACCGTCCTGACATCGACCTCGAAGGAGGCCCTATCCGGGACCGAATTGACGTTGATGCCCCCCGAGATGGTGCCCACGCTGACTGTGCAGCCCCCCATCAGCGGGTGCCAGTGAGGGGTCGTGAAGGAGCGCAGCTTGGCAACGGCGTCGGCGACCTTGTAGATCGCGTTGTCACCGTCTTCGGGCATCGAGCCGTGGGCGGTTTCACCGTTCGACCGTCCCCGGATCCAAAGCGCACCTTTGTGACCGATGAACGGGTAGTTCTGGGTCGGTTCCCCCACGATCAAGGCACCGAGATTCGCCAGGCTTTCTCCTACACCCTCGCGCAGGGCCCGCGCGCCGTCGCAGCCGGTTTCTTCCCCGCCCGTCAGCAGCAAGCGAACGCCCCTGCAACTGCGCAGCGCATTGCGCGACCGAGCACAAGCGGCAATGAATGCCGCCAGCCCGCACTTCATGTCCGTCGATCCGCGGCCATACAGCAGGCCAGCATCGATGACCCCGCCGAACGGATCCTGGGTCCACGGCGCACCGCCCAGCGGCACCGTGTCCAGATGGCCCGAGAATCCCAGCCAGGGCCCGCCGCCCTGCCCGACCCACTCGGCGACCAGGTTGAACCGCCGCGGACCGAACGTGTGCAAACGTGCCGAGAAACCCTGCTCCTGGAGGAACCCGGCGAGCCACCGCGCGCACTGGTCCTCGTCGCCCGGAGGATTGACCGTCGGAATTCTGATCAGCGCCTGGGTCAACTCGATCGGGTCGATGTCACTCGCCAAGTGGGACCTCTCAGACTCCAAAATGGCCGGTCGCCACATACAGCAGGCAGCGCCGGCCAATGAAAGAAACTCTATCCATAATATTATTCTTAGTCAAGTTACTTGACTAGAAAGAAAATATTTACCGGAGTGTGCTGCAGCGCGGTCCACGCGGGCTTCGCCCGGTACGAACGCGTTCGCCGGCGACGGGCCGGCCCAAGGAGTTATTTGGACAGTTCGGCGGCCCGCCTGATGACGGCCTCGAGCTTTTGATCGAGAGACACGCCGACCGCCGTGACCTCGGAGTTGCCGAACTGACCAAAGAGGGACGAGGGCTGGTCGTACTCGACCACCGTATGCCGCCCTGCGTTCTCGTACACCAGCACCCTGAGCGGGGCATACAGGGCGGCTCTGAGATCGTGACGGGTCGCCTGTATCGCCGTGAGCGGATTGCCGATCAGATACTGTTTGGCGTTGCGGGGCGCGTCGACCATGTTCAGCGCCGCGCCGTGATCGAATGTCGCAAAGATCATAAGACCTTGTTCGCCTGTCATCGCCGCGATGCGCTGCTCCGCAGCGTGGGGTCGGCTGACGATGTCCTGCTGGACGTCATTGGCGAACCGGCCCAGAACGGCCTCCAAGGCACTCGTGAACCGCGCGTACTTCACGCCGATGTCGATGGTCCGGTGCAGGACCTGAACCTGGCTCGCCGAAATCGATAAGGACGTTTGTCCCTGCTCTCCCGGTAGAGGGTTGCTCTGGGCGCCGGACGGTGCAGGCACGAATGCGAAGAAGACGCCCGCGGCCATCGCCACAAACACGGTGCGATGCGGATTCATAGGCCGACCATGGTGAGCCACTGTGGTCCAACGCGATTGGACAGGCGTGCGCCATCTTGCTCAAAATTGCGGCCATTTCAAGGAACCCTCAGGGCGGATCATCCTTCGTCGAGCGAGCGCGGAAAGCTGTCGTGCAAGAGGCGTGACAACGCGCGATCGGCCAGGATGACTCCGCCGGTTTGGCAGCGAGCGCAATAGTTGCACTCGTTTTGCGCATACACGATCCGCTGGACCGGCGATCCGCAGACCGGACACCGCTGACCGTAACGGCCGTGAACCGCCATCTCGGGCCGGAACGCGGTCACTTTTTCCGGAAATCCGTCGAGCGCGTCGACGCGCAGTCGCGCCGTCCATTCGCTCAGCACCTGGCGCGTCGCATCGAACAGTCGCGCGACATCGCCTTCGGCGAGCTTGAAAGTCAGCGCCAGCGGCGACAGTCGCGCCCGATGCAAGATTTCGTCCGAATACGCGTTTCCGATGCCGCTGAACAGACGCGGATCGGTGAGCGCGCGCTTCAGCGTGTGATTCTCTTTTCGCAATCGCCCGGCGAAGTCGGCGAGCGAACTGTCGCCAACTTCGAGTCCGCCCATGTCGAATTGTGCAAGCGCATCGGCACCGCACACCAGATGCAGCGACGCGCGACGCTTCGTGCCGGCTTCGGTGAATGCGATCCTTCCGTTGCCGAACTCGAGAATCGCGAGCGTAATGCGCGCGGGCGGCTTCGCAGCGGCGTCGAGCCAGCGCAGGCGGCCGGCGATCATCAGGTGGATCACGAGGAATAGGTCGTCGTCGAGCGCCAACACGATCCGCTTACCGAGTCGGCGCACGTCGCGCACGCGCTTGCCTTCCGCCGATGCGATCGCAGGCACAGCGGTGCGCAGCACGAATGGGGTCTTGAGCTGCACACGTTGCAGCATCTCGCCGCGCACGCGCGCGGCGAGCGCTTCGCAATAAATGGCTACGTCGGGAAGCTCTGGCATGTCCGCATCGCGGGGCCGATAGTCCTGATTTCGCTGCGGCCCTTTTTTTGAGCCTCTACCGCATTCGCGAATTTTGGACCTTGGTCTAATTTACATCACGCGGCAGTCTGCATAGTCTGCGCACGGCGTTTCGCGATGCCGCGCGCTGCGGCAAGGGTTCGGACTCCCAAAGCGTTTGTGCGCGTCGTGGTTTTTCTGTGACCCATATCCCTTACCGCTCTGCGGATCATCCGCTGTCCGCACGAATACCGGTTCCAACGCAATCCGCTGCGCCGTCTCCGCCATGTGCCCGTCGGGGGCACGTCGTTTGCCGATGTCACGATAGGAGAAAACCATGTCGAAACTAGAACGAGCACCGGGTTCTCGGGAAGAAGACGCTTGGTTAAGCGACCAGCAACTAAAACGGTGCGCTCCTGCAGAAGCCGAGGCTTTTCAGGCTCCTGTGCCGACCCGGATGGTCTCCAATGGCGAGTACATGCCCCATCCGCAGACCGACAAGCAGAAGCAGGTCGAGGCGCGGGTCAAGGAGATCGCCGGCTCGGCCGCGAAAAAGCTCGGGATTACAAGGCGTCAGTTCCTCGAGGGTACGGGCGGCTTGGCCGCGTCCTTCCTCGCGATGAACGAGGTGTACGGCGCCAACTTCAGCGTCAGTCAGGCCGAGTTGTTCGAGCCGGCGGCGCACGACGAGAACGGGCCGCCGAAGGACCTGTTCGTGTTGGACGATCAGACCCACATTGTGCGGTCGAGCATGAACGGCCCGAACGCCTTGAGAGCGCTGGCGCAGGGACCGGGTCCCGCGTCCACGACCGCAGGCTTCTTGTACAACCCCTTCAATGGCGTGGGTGGCAACGCCGCCGGTGTCGACGAATTGGGCAATGCCTGGACACCGTGGAATCCGGAGCAACTGGGCCCCGATTCACCCCCGGACTCGGGTCCATCGACCACACTGCTTGGCGAATTCCACCTCGGCGAGTACATCAAGCGGATGTATCTCGAAGCTCAGACGAGCGTCTCGGTCATCAGCAACGCGAACTTCGCCCTGTTCACACCCCCTGGCTCAACGAACCCGCAACCGGTAACCAACATTCACGACAGTCTGGTCAATGAGATATTGACCGGTTGGCAAACCGCACAATGCCGGGATTTCATCAATCGGCTGGCAGGGTCTACGCGAGCGCTCGCCCACGCGCAGCTCTACCCTGGACCTGGAAACCTGGCCGACCCGCTGTTCGGCGACTACACGCAATGGCAAATCGAGAACATGGGGCCGGACTCGTGGAAAGGCTACAACGTCGCGGACGCGGCAAGCAGCGGTGCCGGAACACCATTTGCGCAGTGGCGCCTCGACGATGAGGTCATCGCCTACCCGATGTATCAAGTCATCGCCCGGAACCGGCATATGCTGAAGACCCATCCGGGGTTCTTCAACATGTGCATCCACAAGGGCCTGTCGCCGTCGCCCGACTTCAAGCTCGGGACCAACAACACCCCGGAGTTCGGCAATCCGGACGATATGGTGAAGGTGGCAACCGATTGGCCGCACTTCAACTGGATCATCTACCACTCGAGCATCCGGCCGGCTTTCTGGGTGCTGCAGTCGCTGCAGGACATCGAGAACCTGGCCGGGGCGATGGACCCGATCCTTCTGACCGACAGCGATGGGCATACCGTTCCGAACATCCGGTGGTCCACGCAGTTTGCCCAGATCGCTGGGGGCAAATACGTGGCCGGAGCGGAGCCGACGTCGAAATCTCCCTCGAGCACCAGGCGCCTTCCCAATGTCTACGCGGAGCTGGGCACCACCATGGCCTCGATGATCGTCACGTTCCCGACCGTATGGGCGCACCTGATCGGCCAGCTGCTGCACTACATGGGCGAAGACAACATCGTGTTCGGCTCCGACTCGCTCTGGTACGGCGGGCCGCAATGGCAGATCGAGGCGCTGTGGCGCTTTCAGATCCCCGAGAGCATCGCCGACCGGTGGGGTTACCCGGCGTTGACGTACGCGGCCAAGAGAAAGATTCTCGGCCTGAACTCGGCCCGACTCTACGGCCTGCCGGTGGCGACGTTCCGTTACGGACAGGGCAACCTGGGTGCCTATGCCTCCGCGCCCGAGTTGCAGAAAGGCGGCGCCATGGACAACGTGCTGCAGGGCCCCGGCTACCCAACGCCCATCGTTCCGGCCAGTTCTCTTCCCGAGGACAGATTGTCGCGGATCAAGAGATGGGCCGACGACCTGGCTTTGGGGCGGAATAACACGCGCCGCGGCTGGATTCGGACCAGCGCGTAGCTCAGGGCGCATTCACACGATCCAACGCTGGGGCTCTTCGGGCAATCCGGAACGGCCCCAGCGCAGTCATTCGCTGTTGTGACAGATCTCTACCGATTGGTCGTCGGGGCTTCGGCACAGTCCGCATCGATCGCCGGATTCGTCTCGTCTTCGACTCTTGCGAATTCGGCAAATAGCGCGGCACCGCACCGGATACAGTGCGTGACCGAATAGGGATGCTGCATCGTATCGAGGTGTGAGACGCGGTCGGTCCACCCGCCGTCGAAGATGTGACCACGCGCCTGGGCCTGCGCGAGCGCGCCGCTGCGCGTGGTCAGCGACCAGGCGATACCGATCGGATCAAGAGCTCCCATGCGTTCGATTCTGACGAGCTTTCACTGGTTGGCCACGCCGAGATGGACCCGAAATTGACCGCTATTCGAAGCTGAAACTCGCTTGCCGTGGCCCCTCGATATTTTTCATACCGATCCCCTCCTTGCGGGAAACGCTATACCGCTACGGATTTTCGTAAATGAGACCCAGGTCGAGTCCGCTGCGCGCCCCTGGCGCGTCGCGCCATAGCAAAATCTCGTCAAATCAATGACGTGCCGTCACTGATCGGCACGGCCACGCCTTAAACGGAAAAGCGTCCTGGCGACGGACTCGCGTCAATATCCTGCGCGGGTCCTGGATCTCAGGGTCTGATCGGATTAGAAATCGTTAAGCCCACAGCGGATGGTTATTACCCGCGAAGAACCCACATCACCAAGACCTACCGGTTCTTCCGTTCCCGGCACTGGCCGGGCCGACTGATGTTGACCACCCCACGCAAGGAGAAACGGACATGAGCACGATCGCGACGAAGGACGGAGTCAACATTTTCTACAAGGACTGGGGGACGGGTCAGCCCATTGTGTTCTCCCACGGTTGGCCGCTGTCTGCCGATGATTGGGACGCGCAGATGATGTTCTTCTTGAGTCAGGGGTTTCGCGTCATCGCCCATGACCGGCGCGGTCACGGACGCTCGACCCAGACCTCGGTGGGCCACGACATGGATCATTACGCCGATGATCTCGCGGCACTGACGGCGCACCTCAATCTGAAGAGCGCTATCCATGTCGGACATTCCACCGGAGGCGGTGAGGTCGCGCGTTATATCGGGCGCCATGGCGAAAGCCGGGTGGCTAAGGCCGTGCTGATCAGCGCGGTGCCGCCTCTCATGGTCAAGACCGCGTCCAATCCGGGAGGCCTGCCGAAAGACGTATTCGACGGGCTCCAGGCTCAGCTTGCCAGCAACCGGGCACAGTTCTACATGGATTTGCCGACCGGACCGTTCTACGGTTTCAACCGCCCCGGCTCGAAGCCGTCGCAAGGCATGATTCTGAATTGGTGGCGCCAGGGCATGATGGGAGGCGCCAAGGCCCACTACGATGGCATCGTGGCCTTCTCTCAGACCGACTTCACGTCAGACCTGAAAAAGTTCTCGGTGCCGACGCTGGTGATGCACGGCGATGACGATCAAATCGTGCCTTACGCGGATGCTGGACCGCTGACCGCCAAATTGGTCAAGGGTGCCGTCTTGAAGACCTATAAGGGCTATCCGCACGGCATGCCCACCACGAACGCCGAAACCATCAACGCGGATCTACTGGCGTTCATCAAGGGTTGAGGTGCGGGTGTCCGCCTCCGCTGGTCAGAGCGTTCCCCGCATGGGGACCGGCTGACCAGCCGAAGCGCGGAATGTCCCTCTCAGCCCGACTTGCGTTTTGTCAACGACTTAACCCCGAGGTTCACGAGGACGGCAGCCGTGACGTTCACCGCAAAGGCGATCAGACCGACATACGCGGTCACCGTCGTGTCTGCGAAGGCCAGTGTGTGCAGGGGCTTTAACCCGTCGGTCCATGCGAGGTAGGTGCCACCGAACAGGCCGACCGCCCAGCCCGCCAGCAGCGCCGGCGCCGTGAACCACCGCGTAAACAGGCCGAAGACCAAGGCCGGAAGGGTCTGCAGGATCCACAATCCTCCGAGCAGCTGAAGGTCCAGAGCAAACTGGGTCGGCAGATACAGGATCACGAGCAGCGCACCGACCTTGACGACCAAGGATGCGATCTTCGCCACAGCCGCCTCGCCCGCTGTGGTAACTTGCGGGTCGACATAGGCCTTCCAGAAATTGCGCGTGAAAAGGTTCGCCGCGCCTATGCTCATGACCGCCGCCGGAACGAGCGCTCCGATCGCGATCGCCGCGAACGCGAATCCAGCGAACCAGCTCGCAAACAAGGCATGGAAGAGCGCCGGCACTACGTCGTTCGCGCTCGCGATCTTCACATGCGCCGCGCGGCCCATATAGCCCAGCAGGGCCAGAAGCCCGAGCATCAGGGTGTAGGCGGGCAGCAGCACGGCGTTCTTGCGGATGGTGTTCGCGCTTCGGCTTGCGAAGACGCCGGTCAGGGTATGCGGATACATAAACGCCGCCAGAGCCGAGCCCAATGCTAAGGTCGCGTACGCGGCGTATTGGTTCGGAGCCAGCAGAATGCCGCCAGAGCCTTTGGCTTTGAAGGCTTCGTCAGCGGCAGCGAACACGGCGCCATATCCGCCCAGCCGCCCCGGGATCAGGGCGATCGCCGCGATCACCACGATATAGATCATCGCGTCCTTGACGAAGGCGATCAGCGCCGGCGCGCGCAGCCCCGACGAATACGTATACAGCGCCAGAATGACAAAGGCAGCAATCAGAGGAAGCTCGCCCACGAGGCCCAGTGCCTTGATGGCCGTAGCCATTCCAACCAGCTGCAGGGCGATGTACGGCATGGTGGCGACCACGCCAGTTGCCGCAACCGCGAGCTCGAGAGCGCGAGATCCATACCAGCCATGCACGACATCTCCAGCCGTGACGTAGCCGTGTTCCTTGGCGAGGTGCCAAAGCTTCGGCATCACGGCGAAGACGAACGGATAGACGATGATCGTGTAGGGCAATGCGAAGAATCCGTACGCTCCGACCGAATACACCAAGGCCGGGACGGCAATCACCGTGTAGGCGGTGTAGAAGTCGCCGCCCACCAGGAACCAGGTGATCCAGGTGCCGAACTGGCGACCGCCGAGTCCCCATTCGTCGAGAGCGGCAAGCGTCTTCGGACGGCGCCATCGCGCCGCAACGAACCCCATGATCGTCACAAGTGCGAAAAAGAACAGGAATACGGCCAGCGCCGTCGTGTCGACGTCAGTCCTCATGGGAATACGTCCGATAAGCGATCCACGTCAGCAACGCGGAAACGGGCACCCATGCGAGCTGATACCAGTAGAAGAAAGGGATTCCGAAAAGCACCGGGTCTCGGAAGTTGTAGAACGGCACCCACAGCAAACCGATATACGGCAGGAGCAAGAGCCAAAGCCGATGTCGCGTCTCTGAAAGCATCTGATCACCTTTGCGTTGGGTCAGCAGCGAGAGGTATCCCTCGAGCCTATCGCCGGACTTTGACAGATCAATTGGACGAAATGGCCGACCTCGATCGGATCCGCAACCGAACCGGTCTTTGAGTTGAGCAGAGGCATGCCCGGTCGTGCTGATGCGCCCGCAGCTACAGATGTCCGAGCGATCGGGTCACGCGGAATTTATATGATATGCACGTGTTGTCAACCAAGCTGCCGCACTGCGGCGGTTGGATACGACCTCGTAGCCGCGCTTCAGCGCCACCTGCTCCGCAGGCTCGAACGGCTCCAGCGCCTTGGCCGCTTCAGCCCGGCGATTTTATTGCGGACGCCTTCGATGGGCGTCAGAGTTTGGAGCCGCCGTCGACACGGACCGAGTCGCCGGTAATCCAGCGTGCATCGTCGGAGGCGAGGAAGGCCACCACCGCGCCGATGTCGTCCGGCTGGGCCACGCGTTTGAGCGCCTGCATACCGAGCGCGACTTCGCGGCCCGCCCCGGTCTTGGTGAAGTTCGACATATCGGTCTCCACCACACCCGGGGCGACGGCGTTGACGCGGATGCCGCGAGGACCCAGGGCCGACGCGAAATGCTTCACCAGCGTTTCGATTGCACCTTTGGTCGCGCCGTAAGCAGACAACGCGCCAACCGGGGCGCGGGCGGCGAGCGAGGAGGTGAAGATGATGTTGCTGCCTTTGCACAGCGCCGGCAGCAACTGCTGCACCAGGAAGAACGGCGCCCGGACGTTGACGGCGAAGAGGTTGTCGAAGTCCTGCACGGTGGTGTCTTCGATGCTCGCCGCCTTCGAGATGCCGGCGTTGGCAACCAGGATGTCCAGTCGGTCGCCGACGATCGCGCGGACTTTGCCGGCCAGGGCATGCGGGCCTTCGGCCTGACGCAGGTCGGCGCTGAGCTTTTCGACGCGGCCACCGTTCTTACGGATTTCGCCGACTACCGCGTCGGCCTCCTTCTCGCCACTGCTGTAGTGGACCAGGACCTGGGCTCCGGCCCTGGCGAGGGCCAAGGCAATGGCGCGGCCGATGCCGCGCGAGGCACCGGTGACAAGGGCCGTTTTACCGGAAAGCGTGCTCATGATCGGGTCTACTGAGTGTGTGCGTTGGCTCAGGCATTCATTCCGCCATCAACGGTGAGATTCGCCCCAGTGATGTACGACGACTCCGGACCGGCGACGAACGCCACCAACGCGGCGACCTCATCAACACGCCCATAGCGGTCGAGCGCTGTGGCGGCCTTCTGAGGCACCGCCCAATCGCCCAACGCGGGATTCAAATCCGTGTCGATCGGCCCCGGCTGGACGTTGTTGACCGTGATACCCCGGCTGCCGAGCTCTCTGGACAACGCCTGACTGAACATCTTTACCGCGCCCTTCGTGCCGGCGTAGGCGACCAACCCCGGCGCCGCGACACGCTCACCAACGGCCGATCCGATCATGATGATGCGACCGCCGCTCTTCATGTGCTTCAGCGACGCCTGCGTCGCGGTGAATGTGCCGCGGATGTTGATGTCGATCACACGATCCATCTCCTCGAGGGTCGTCTCCTCGAAGGTTTTCGGAATGGCTGTGCCGGCGTTGTTCACCAGCACATCAAGCCGGCCGAAGGTCGCGACGGTCTTTTCGACCGCGCCTTTGACCGCTTTGGCATCGGCAGCGTCTGCCTGGATCGCGACCGCCTTTCCGCCATCGCGTTCGATCGCCTTGACCACGGCGGAAGCCGCGCTGGCGTCCTTCGCGTACGTGATGGCCACGCTCGCTCCATCCGCCGCCAGGCGTTTCGCGATCGCTGCGCCAATGCCCCGCGACCCGCCGGTAACGAGTGCCACTTTCTCGGCTAACCTAGACATGGGACCTCCCATCGCTTTCTATGACTGTGACAGCTCCGCAATAAAACGACCCGCTGGTTTGACTGCGCTGCTCCCGGCCGTCCGCTAACGGACGTAAGATATTAAAAAACAAAGACTTGTTCATCTACTGCGGTCCTTCCACGGAGCAACTCTAGGCCTCAGTAGCCAGTCTGAAAAAGACTTTGTAAGCTGAGAGGCATACCTCTCAGGCATGGAACGGCGATGGAGTTGAGGCATCTGCGTTATTTCGTGGCCGTGGTCGAGGAAGGCAGCCTGACGACCGCTGCCGAGCAGCGGCTCCACACCTCCCAGCCCTCGCTGAGCCGGCAGATACGCGATCTGGAGTACCAGGTCGGGGCCGAGCTGCTGTCGCGCAGCGTTCATGGCGTCGAGCTGACTGCGGCGGGCAGGGCCTTTCTCGACCACGCCCGCCTGGCGCTGACGCAGGTCGATGCCGCGGTGGAAGCGGCACGCAGGGCGGCGCAACCGGCCAGGAAGACGTTCGCTATCGGTTTCCAGACCGGGCACGAGATGAACTGGCTGCCGCGGGCGATGCATGTGCTGCGCGACCAACTGAAGAACATCGAGGTCACGATCTCCAGCGACTATTCGCCGGACCTCGCCGAAGCGCTCGTCCGTGGCCGGCTGGACCTGGCCTTCCTGCGCGTGGAGCCGGCCTACGACCTCGGGTACCACGTGGTGGACCGCGAGCCACTCATCGTCCTGATGCCGAGCGATCATCGCCTCACCGCCCAGCAAGCCATTCATCCGCGTGAGTTCGTCGGCGAGATTTTCATCGGCGGTGCGAACAAGGCCTCCGTGCTGCACGCCGTTACCGAGGACTATCTGCGTCGCTCGGGGCTGGACATCAAACTGAATCACGGAGTCGACCATATGGCGATGGCCATGTCCCTGGTCGCGTCCACCCGCGGGCTGGCGCTGATGCCGGCCTATGCGAAGAACCTGCTGCCCTGGTCTGTGGTCAGCCGTCCGCTCGAAGGCGAAGCGCCGACGATCGACCTCGCGGTCGGCTACAGCAAAGCGAACAGCTCGCCAATCCTCAAGCTGTTCCTGTCTCGGCTCGACGAGCTGGAGGGCCCGAAGCAAGTGGGGGAAGCGGAGAGCCTTGCCTGGCCGCGCTAGACTCTATTGCTTCTTCGCGTTGAGGATTTCACATGCGGTCCGACATCGCTCCAGGGGCAGTCTTCCCCGACTATGAGCTTTCCGACCACACGACGAAACGTCGGAAACTTTCCGAACTGCAGGGACAAGATCCAATGGTTCTGGTCCTCAGCCGCGGAGGTTTCTGCCCCAAGGACCGCCGGCAAGCAGAAGGGCTCGTCCAACTCCATCGTGAGCTTGAGGTTGGCTATTGCCGCCTTGTCACGATCAGCACCGACAATATCACCGAGACGAATGAATATCGCGATGGGGTCGGTGCTCGTTGGCCTTTCCTCTCCGACGTGAGGCGCATCGTCCAGCAAGATCTCGACATTGGCGAATACACCGATCCTCTCCACAATCCGATGATCCCCCACGTGATCGTCCTCGAGCCCGGTCTCGTCGTTTATAAGATCTACAACGGCTACTGGTTCTTCGGCCGACCCACCGTGGAGGATCTGCGCCAGGCCCTGCGTGCCGTTATCAAGAAATGCCGCCCGGACTGGGACATCACAACGCCCGAACTCAAAGCGGCGTGGCAGCAAGGTCGCAAGGAACTTTTCTATCCATACGGCAAAACGTACGTCCAGACGCTCAGTGAACAGGACTAGGAGCGAGGGTCTGGTACGCGCTCGGAGGGTCGGGTTCCAGGGTTTCCGATTTGTCCGATACTATTGACAGATGATTGGCGTTGTCTATAGTATCGGACACCATGACTCGGACCTTTCGAAGGCCATTTCCTGCGGTTGAGCGCCAGATGAGAGCCTTCGGCGAACGGGTGCGTGCCGCCCGATTGCGTCGACGCATAACGACCATACTTTTTGCAAAGCGGATCGATATCTCCAGGGACACTTTGAATCGCCTGGAGAAAGGCGACGGCACCATCGCGCTTGGGACGTACCTGCGCGCTTTGCACGTACTCGGCCTGGAGAAGGACTTCGATGTCGTCGCCAGGGACGATGAACTCACCCGGAAGCTGCAAGCGCTCAATCTGCTCCAGCGACCGACTTCCAGAGGCGCCGACCAGGGACGCGGCGGTGGGGGAGCCAGTGTTGGCTAGACCTGCTGGTACGGACGCCATCGAGGTGATGCTGGACGCAGCCGAACTTCGCGTTAAAGCAAAAGTCGGAACACTGTATCCGCAGGGAGTTCGGACCGACTCCCTGGCGCCCTTCCAATACGAGCCTTCGTGGCTGCACACCGACCACGCGTTCCTGCTCGACCCCAGACTCGAGCTGTGGAATGGCGAGCAATATCCTCCGGCCGACGCACCTGCATTCGGCATATTCATGGACTCCGCGCCCGACCATTGGGGCAGAGCCCTGATGGAGCGGCGCGAAGCCGCCGCCGCACGGCGGCAGGGGCACGAGGTGCGCACCCTGCAGGACCTCGACTTTCTGCTCGGAGCTCACGACCTCACCCGCATGGGCGCGTTGCGTTTTCGTGTATCGCCGAACGGACGGTTTCTCGACCAGGGTGCCAATCCGGCACCGCCAGTGAGCAGCCTCGCCGAGTTGGCACACATCAGCCGGCGCATCGAGGAGCCGGGAGCAGAGAATTTGCCCGAATACGAAGGCTGGCTCGCCAAGCTCAGCGCGCCGGCCACCTCACTGGGAGGTGCGCGGCCGAAGGCGAATTTTTCCGACAAGGACGGCCGGCTATGGATAGCAAAGTTCCCGGCACATGACGACCGCCATGATGTGGGCCGATGGGAGTTCGTGGTCCACCGGCTTGCCGCCCGAGCGGGAGTGCGAGTTCCCGAGTCACGGCTGGAACAACTCAACGGCCGGTACGGCACCTTTTGCGTAGCGCGCCTTGACCGCGTCCCCGGAGGTCGCCGGATGTTCACTTCCGCGATGACCCTGCTTGAGCGACACAAGGACGAGACCGGCGGCAGCTACCTGGATATCGCGGAGTTCATTTCGGATCAAGGTGCCAAAGGCCGCATCGATCAGGACCTGGAACAACTCTTCCGTCGCGCCGTGTTCAATGTGCTGATCGGCAATCGGGACGACCACCTTCGAAATCACGGCTTTACCCTGGAGCCGAGCGGCTGGCGGCTGTCCGATGCCTTCGGCATGAACGTTAACGTCGCCAAGGCCCGGCATGACTTGACGCTTGACGGGCACAGCGCTGAACCCAACATCGGAACCGTTCTGCAGACAGCCGACCTCTACAGGCTCGCGGCCGGGCGTGCGAAAAGCATCGTCAACGAAGTACGCCGTGCACTTTCAGCCTGGAGGGACGAAGCCCCTCATCAAGGTCTGACGGCATCGGAACTGCGACGGATGGAAGCGGTCATCGAGGCCTAGATTGAAAGGCTAGCGCCGGCCGCCGCCAGAGTGGCCGCCCGGGGCCCGCGTGGGAATCGACGGCATTGATCGGTGGCCTCCATGGTCACCTCTGTCTCCTCGGTCATGCTCGTGGCCTTCGCGCCACGGACCCACGCGATAGTCGCCGCCCCACCCACCGTAGTAGTACCCGTACGGCTCATAAAAGCCCACTCCGTAGTCCTCGTCGTAGCCATAGCCACCGCCACCGTAGACGGCACAACCCTGCAGGGCAGCGAGCAGGGTCACGATCACCCCGGCAGCCAGCCAAAGACCTGGAGCAAACCGCCGCGTCATGGGTCGGATCACTTTGTCACCTCCTTCGCATCGGTATCGGTCCATTCGAGCAAGCCAAATGGAGCTCCGCTCGGGTCTGCGACCACCGCGATCGAGCCGCCATGACGGTCCAGGTGCGGCGCCACCAGAACCTGCCCGCCCAGAGCCTGCACCTTGGCGACAGAATCGGCCGTATTGACGACGCGCACGAAGTTGAGCCAGTGCGGATGAAGTCCGGAACTGCCCGGGGGCAGCGCATTGACGCTGGCGCGCGCGTAGTCGTTGGAAGCCAGAAGGACATGCTCAACGCCATCGTCTCGGATCTGGTCAAACACCTGGTAAGCGAACACGGCCCGGTAAAACGCCGCGTCCTTGTTGGGATCGCCCGCGAGCAGTGAGCTCCAAATCCACTGGCCGGGCTGCGCCAGTACGTCGGGCGGGTCGCCACTGCTCGACTGCAGCACAGCGAACACCGCACCCTGAGGATCCGCGAATACCGCCTGGCGACCGCGCTGGGGGTAGCTGCGCGGCTCTGAAAGAACTTTGCCCCCGTTGCCAAGAGCTGTTTGCTTGGCCTGCTCCACATCGGTGACGGACAAGAAGGTCAACCAGGCGGGCTGCCTGCGCTCCCCGGCCCCTATTGCTCGCTGCACCAGCCCGCCGACCGGCGTTCCGTTCAAGCTTGCCACGCAATACGGCGTGCGCCCCTTGGAGACGTCCTGAAACGTCCAGCCGAACAGCTCGCCATAAAAGCGTTTGGCGCCGGCCAGATCGGGTGTGACCAGGTCCAGCCAGATCACCTTTCCCGCATAGTGCTGCGTGCCTGGCGGTTGCACCAAAGGCGGTACTTCCAAGGGTGCTGCTGTCGCCGCGGCGATCGTTCCCAACACGCCAATGAACACGATGAACAGGCGTGTTGCGCATCGGCGGACCTTCAGCTCCAACATGTTCATCCTCATGCCTCCCGTTCTACGACGTAACCGGACCTTGCAGCCACCTTTGCCGGGACCGAAGCCGGTCTCGCGCAGGCGACCCCCACCGCTCAACCCGAGTGTGGGGCCCGAACGCTTGGAACCGATTTCACGCGGAGCGACGCGGATTACAATTGAAACGTGCTATTTGCACGCGAACTTCTAACTCGGGCCACCAGCGTCCATCTGTTCATTGCGTTGAATCACCTGCGGTGGATGCCCGAAGGCTCGCAGGAACGCTCGGCGCATGCGCCCGCGTGGGCTTCGGCGGGAGTCCAGTCTGCAGCCCACTCTCCGTCGCGAAGGATCTCTTCCCCCGGGTGCGGTGTGAACTCGACCATGACCGTCCGACGGGACACGCCGAGCAGCTCGACGCAGATGTCGACGATTGCCCTACCTAAAGCCAGCCGCTGTTCCGCCAAACGACCGCGCCGAAACTCGACCATGATCATGGTTATGGGCTCGAGGCCGTCGGGACCCAGGTGATAAAGATTGTCCTTGCCGAGCTCGGAGATCCCGACATTCGGTCGCCACAACTGCGTCTGCATGACGTCCGCATACAGCTCGCACAGCCGCCTGGCCAGTTCGCGCTTTACCCGGACGGGATAGGCGCCGGGCAAATCGAGGTGCAGGTAAGGCATGGACGTTTCTTCACAAACGCGCCGACGGGCTGGATGAAGTCGGCCCGGTTTCCTGGATGCCGTAACGGGGAGCCGGCTTGGAATTGCCGAACCGGGTGGAGATAGCACGGCGCGCCGCTTCGAAGCGAGTCCATTCATCTTGGTCATGCAGGCTGGGGATCGTTACGACCTCGCCTTGATCGAGCCCTGCCAGGGCGGCCTCGACCATGTCTTGGGCCGACATGACCATCGATGCCGGAAGGTTCTGGTACGGCAGGCCGGCTTTCTCCCACCACTCGGTCGCCGTGACGCCAGGCAGCACCGCCTGGATCCGCACCCCTTTGTCGGCCAACTCGTGCTGCAGCGAATGCGTGAATGAAATCACGTAGGCCTTGGTACCGCCATAGACACCGTTCAGCGTCTCCGGAGAGATGCCGGCCACGGATGCGATGTTGATGATCGTGCCCGAGCCGCGCGCGACGAACGCTGGCGCAGCGGCATACGTCAGGCAGGTCAGCGCCGTGATGTTCAGCGCAATCATCTCTTCCATGTCATCGACGGTGGCATTCAGTAGCTGGGCGACGGATCCAACGCCGGCATTGTTAACGAGCATGGTGATGCGGCTGTCGCTGCGCAAAATGCCTTCTATCCGCGCCAGATCGCCTTTGTCGTTCAGGTCCGCCGGAAGAATGGCGGCCGCGCGACCGGTCTGCGCCACCAGCCGATCGGAACGCGCCGCAAGGCGAGCCTCGTTGCGTGCCACCAGGATCAGGTCATAGCCGCGCTTTGCAAGCCGGTCGGCGTACACCGCGCCGATTCCAGCCGATGCGCCTGTGACAAGGGCCGTCCCCTTGTGATGGGAGATATTCACTTCTGCTCCTTTGCGGGTGGTTTGCCTAGATTGTCAGTACGACTCTGCCAAACGGCCGGTCCTCCACCAGGTGGCGAAGGGCGTTGGCTGCCTGTTCCAACGGATACGTTTTCGCGACGATGGGCTTGACCGCTCCGGATTGAAGCAATGGAAGAATGACGCTCCATGCCGCTTTCCACGCGCCCGCAGGTTGTGCGAACAGCGAGAAGCTCTTGAGACTCGCGCGCCTCCAGATCAGATCCGTGACATCGATGGTCGCTCTGCGCCCCGCGGCGTAGCCCAACGTAGTCAGGCTTCCCCCAACCGCGAGCGCGCCGAGAGCCTGGCCCAGGATTTCTCCGCCGATTGCGTCGATCACGATGTCCGTTCCATATCCTTGCGTGATCCGGCGGACCCCATCGCCGAGTTGCTCCACAGAAAGGTCGACGACCTCCTCGAAACCGAGAGCGTGTGCCTGCTCGGCCTTCGCATGATTTGTCGTGGTGGAGATCGCGTGCTTCGCCGCTTGTGCCCTTGCCAACTGCGTGACCGCGTTGCCGACCGCTCCTCCGATCGCCGGTGACAGGACTGTCTTGCCGGGTTCGAATCCCGCAAGATCGAGCGACATCCGGGCCGTGAGGTAGGCAACGGGAAGGCCCGCAGCCGAAACATCGTCGATGTTTTCGGGAATCAGGCACAGGTGCTCCTTGCGCACAGCAAGCCACTCACTGTACGTGCCGTCTTCCGTCACGCCGTACGGCCCGGCGAACATCACGCGCGAGCCTGCCGGAAAGTCCGAGTTTCCGGGATCCTCCACCACGCCTGCGCCTTCTCCTCCCAGGACCATGGGCGCCTTCGCTCGTGGGTGCCCTCCTGACAAGATCGTGTGGTCGAGTGGCGTGACCCCGGCGGCTTTCATCCTTACGAGGACCCGTCCATCCGCAACGCTCGGCTTCGGCATGCTCGTTAGCTTCAGATCCTCGTAGCCACTGAATCCTTCCGCCCTCATCGCACGCATGCCATTCTCCCCGAGTTCATCGAACGGAACCTCTGAATCTCTAAGTGCACCCCGAAGCAAAGGAAAGACCAGGTTCGGCGTCCGTGCGATTAGGAGCATATACGCGTAATAGGCGTTGTCAAGAGATGCTTCTGCCGCGCCTTGACAATGCGTGTATATACGCCGTATCTTGCGGTCTCGGTGCATATACGCGCATCCCTTGTTAAACGACCTTAGGAGTCCACGGTGAAGATGTTTCTCTCAATGGGCAGCAATATGCTTATCGGATTGACTCTCCTCGCCCTTTCTGCGACCAGCACGGCAGCTCCCGTCAACGAAGACGAAGAGACCACGAACTCGGTCGGACCGGTGATCATCACCTCGAAGAGTGGCCTGTCCGATCGGCAAGTGAGCGCCGAAGTCCGGTCGCAGATCAACGAACGGCAGTCACTCAGATTCTTCAATATCGTCGTCTACGTCGTCGATCGTGACGTGTATCTCAAAGGCATCGTAGACACCACGGTGGATCGCTGCATGGCCGGCGTGATCGCGGGTGCGGTCCCTGGTGTCAAGGTGGTCCATAACGAGCTCGCACTGTACGGAGGTTGATCGCGTGCGGCGCACCGCGGTGCCGCGCCACCTGAGGAAACGGGAGATTCTCACTGGACCTGAGGTCGACGCGCGCGAAATTGCGGGTTCTTTAGGTGGCAAGTGGAGCATCTGCGTCATCGGACACCTGGGCGAGGGACCGATGCGGTTTAGCGCACTGCGACGGGATATCGAAGGGGTTTCTCAACGTATGCTGGCTGTTACCTTGCGAAACCTTGAACGAGATGGACTTTTGTCGCGGAACGTGTTCCCGACAACTCCGCCGCGTGTCGATTACGCCCTCACTCCACTTGGCCGCACCCTGTTAAAGCCGGTGCTTGCCCTGGCAATCTGGACCGCAACACATCGCGTACAGATCCAGCGGGCGCGCGACGCATTCGACGGGATCCGCAAGTAAGCCCTTGCCGATATGCGTATATACGGGTATTATCCAGCCTCCGAAGGGGGCCATGATCAGCGCGTTGGCCGAGAGTGCGTGTCCCGTTCGCATCCAGTGAGGGATTCATGATCAAGGAAGTCACGTGGGAAGAAGGTCTTTGCAACTGCCTGGCACTGCGGCAGGCGGCCCGCTACGTGACCACAGCCTACGACCAGATGCTGATCGAAAGTGGCCTTCGAACCACGCAGTTTTCGATCCTGTACAAGCTAGCTGCGCGCGGCGCGCGGACCATAACGGAGTTGTCCGCCATCATGGCGACGGACCGCACGACGCTCGGCCGCAACCTGAAGCTTCTCGAGCAGGATGGATTGCTCCGCTATCGTCCCGGGCCCGATCGCCGTGAACGGTTGGTCGAACTTACCGCCGCGGGCCGAAAGAAGCTCGAGGCGGCCCATCCGCTCTGGCAGGAGGCGCAACGACACTTCGAGTCGCGCTTCGGTGCAGCGCACGCCAAGGAGCTCCGCAACACCCTGCGTTCCGTACTCCGCACAGGCCTGGATCCCTGGGGACACGAGCGGGCACTTGAGGACAGGCGGTAACCCCGACGGCTCTAGGCCATCCCGCTTCAGTTCAGGCGCGTGACCGCCTCTTCATTATCGGGCGGCGAGCCAACCAGGGCAGGCGGGATCTGCTTTTTAGGTTTGACTCCGAGGTCCCGCAGCATCTCGGCCTGGCGAATGGCATTGCCTTTGCCCCGGTAGAGCTTCTGCTCGGCGAACGCATACGCGGACTGCGCACTCTTCAATCGTTCGCCGACGGTCCTGAGGTCTTCGACAAAGGCGACGAGTTTGTCATAGAGCTCCCCGCCTCGTCCGGCGATTTCCCGCGCATTGCGGCTCTGTGCTTCCTGCCGCCATAGGTGCGCTACGGTTCGCACGACGAAGAGCAGTGTCGATGGGCTTACCAGAAGGACATTGTGCTGCCAGGCGTCCATATACAAGTCGCGGTCATTCGTTACGGCGAGCATGAATGCCGCCTCGATCGGCACGAACATCAGCACGAAATCAAGCGAGTGCAGCGCGTACGTTGTCTCGTACTTCTTCTCCGATAGCGCCTTCAGGTGCCCCCGAATCGAATCGAGATGCTGCCGAAGCGCAAATTGCCGCTCAGAGTCCGTCGCGGCCGACGCGAAACGTTCATACGCGACCAGCGAAACCTTCGAATCAACAACAAGATGCCTCGATTCGGGAAGATTGATGACGACGTCCGGATGGTGCCGTTCGCCGTCCGCAGCAATTAGGCCTCCCTGAGCGACATACTCGTCACCCGGACGAAGACCCGACGCTTCCAAAATGCGTTCCAGCACGAGGTCGCCCCAAGTCCCTTGCGTCTTCGATGACCCTTTCAGGGCAGACGACAGGTTTTTCGCATCTTCACTCAGCATCTGATTCAGCTCCAGCAATTGCCGAAGCTGCTCCGACAGCGTTGTACGGTCCTTTCCCTCCTGAACGTAGGCCTCCTCGACCCTCCTCTGGAATTCTGTGATCTTTGTTCGCAATGGGTCGAGCAACAGGCCGAGGTTAGCCTGACTCTGCTCCGCGAAGCGCTTCGATTTGTCTTCGAGAATGGCGGTCGCAAGAGACTCGAACTGAGCGCTCAGCGCCTCCTTTGCATCCATCAGGAACTGAGGCTTCTCGGCCGCGGACCGTCGCTCGGCCTCGTACCGCTCCTCGAGGCCTCTGAGATCTTTCGCCAGCCGAATGCGCTCGCACTCGGCCTCCTCGCGCCGTTTCCGCTCCTCCTGGCACAGCGCGGCGCTCGATTCCAGATTAATCCTTGCGGCTTGAAGCTCTGCTGCGAGCTGCGCGACCTCGCGTCCGGCTGTCTCGCGAGAGTCTGCGAGCGTTCTGTTCGTAAGTTCCGCGCTCGTCCGCGCCTCCGCAAGTTGCCGCTCCAGTTCTGGGATCCGGGATGCGCGTTCGTCGAGCTGAGCTTTCAGACTCCTCAGCAGGACAAGCTCTGTCGTGAAGTTCTCTTCACGCGCTTTCTCCTCCGCTCTGTCCGTCCGCAGCTGCGCGAGGCTGCTCTCTGCCTGCCTGGCGCGAAGGCTCGCTGCGCTCAGTTCGACACTTGCCGCAGCGCGAGCCTGAGCCACAGCTCCGTCGATCATGGCCCTCTCCCGCGCACGCAGCACCAGCCAGGCCGGTACGCCACCGAGCAAAACGCCCAGCAGGAGCACGCTAAGGGACACATACAAGTCAAAATGCGTCATGTCGAAGATCCCCCGTATAGATGATCTGCACGTCAAGCGGCCGTCGCCGCGTGCCAAGAACTGTCTTTTGCCTGCGAGAAGGCGTCTGATGGGCGCGCAAAGTGCGATCTGGCATGCAACGACCATCGAGTGGAACGGATAAGGGAGCGTTCACAGCCCTCCTGGCTACCCTTGCCAACGAGCGCGACTGCTGGATGAGATGCAGACTCAGCCGATGGCGCTCGAAGCTTCCTCCTTCGCGAGCTCGAAAAAAAGCTGTTAGTGGAGGCGAATACCTCGATTAATCGACCGACCACTCTTGCAGGGGACAGTATCGCCTCGGCGGCGCGGGACTCCTCCGCAGCACCTGGGACAAAGTCATCCCGATCCTCCAGGCTACGGGCCGCCGTATTTCGAGAACCGAGGGGCGCGCTGGAGTGCTCCGATCACGGCCAGCCGCCGGTGAAATAGATTACTTGTCCCGTGGTGAAGGGCGACTTCCCGGAAGCAAGGAACGCAATAAGCGCGCCGACCTCTTCCTGCTGGCCGAGACGACCGAATGGCACCGCGCGAGCGATGGTGTCGCGGCCCGCAGCGTCGTCTATGAAGCGCGCACGCGGATAATACATCTCGCTGTAAAGGTAATTCGGCGCAACGACGTTGGCCTGTACGCCGAACGGTGCCGCTTCCTTTGCAAGCGCCTTGGCGAAGGCTGTCGTCGCCGCTCTCAGCGTCGTAGGTACAGCGAAACCCGGCTCCGGTCGGGTCTCGCGGGCCGAGGTGACGAAAACGAACGCACCGCGACGGAGCAACTTCATCTGAGGTAGGAAAAGCTGCGTAAGCCGCACTGGAACCATCACGACCGCTTCGAAGGTCGCGCGGAAGTGGTCCAGCGGGATCGCCCCGATCTCATGCTGAACAATGGGATAAACATCGTTCGACACCACCGCATCCGGAATGCCCCAGCGCCCCACGACCTCGGCATGGACAGTTTCGGGGGTTTGCGCTTCGAGCGCGTGGGCTGGGTATTGCTCCTGAAATGCTGCGCGGGCGGAGACGTCTACAAAGGAGGCGTCATGACACGCAACGGTATGTCCTTCTTGCAGAAGTGAAGCGACAGCGCCAGGGCCGGCGTACTGGAGCACATTGGTCAGGAGGACCAGGGACTTCACCGCCGCCCTCCCACCTCGTCGACATGGCGCAGCAGGTCAGCCGGATCCTCGTAAACCCGGAATGCACCCGCTTCGCGCAGTTCGTCAGGTCCATAGCCGCCGCTCAGAAGGCCGATCCCCAGCGCCCGGCATCGTGTCGCAGCGAGCATGTCCCAGATGCTGTCGCCGACGACAATGGCCGTTTCGATGGGAGCCTCCAGACGCTCGGCCGCAGCGATGAACAAGTCCGGATCGGGCTTGGCGTACTTGACCTGATCCCGTGTGACGACGACCACCCGGTCGGCGTCGACGCCGAGCGCCGCCAGATTGACGGCCGCGGTCTCCATCCGGCCGCTTGTCGCGATCGCCCAGGGGACGTCGGTCTCCGTCAGCCACGACAGCAGCTCGCACGCGCCCGGCAGCGGCCGGACCCGGTCCGCATATCGCCGGTAGGCGGAGGCATGGCCATGGCGCAGGCGCTCGACACGTTCCTCACTGATCTCAAGCCCAACCTCGCGCAGGAGCTGATTGGTGAACAGCCCGCCGCTCATGCCAACCTTGCGATGGATGCGCCAAACGGACAGCTCGATGCCTTCGGCGTCGAGAGCCTCCTTCCAGGCAAGGACATGCTGGTAGACGCTGTCGACGAGCGTGCCATCGAGATCGAACAGGAAGACCGGCTGGATGCGCATCGTGTTTTTCTACGGAGACGTTGCGGTCCGAGCTATGGCGCTTAGTGCGGCAGCCATCGCGCTGACTGGCCCCTCGACTTCGTGGCCCAACCCGTGCCGCTTTGCGAGCCAATTGGGGTCGTTGTACGAAAGCCAGCTATTGCCTGAGGCATCCTGCCAAACAAGTATCTTTAGCGGCAGGTCGATCCCGCTCGTTTGCACGGATTGCATCAGCGGGGTGCCACCCTTTGCGTTGCCGAAGATCAGCAGTTCGGTCGGCCTTAGCGGCAGCCCAACCACCGCGGCTCCCGCCGCATGGTCGATGCGCGCGAAGACCGTCAATCCCTTTGCCTTGACCTCGGCCTCGGCCCGGTTCATCGTTTCATTCGGCCCGTAGATGCTTCGTATCGTGATCAATCCATCTGCAGCCATCGCTTGCACTCCCCATAGACATATCGCCGCGGTCAATGCACAGACTCTACCCACCTCATCATCCTCCCAGCAACGGACGTTGAATCAGGCGACGACTGGCTTGCTGTCACGACTGAATTTTCAAAGGCTACCGACTACCGTAGCTTTGTGATGGTCTTCGTTGCCTACCCTTAGACTTCGCTGATACTGATCAGGCGTCAGACCTGTCGCCGAGCGAAATGCCCGTGTGAAATTGGCCTGGCAGGAAAAGTTCAGTGTGAGGGTAATATCGCTGCAGAGCAAGGACATTGCGGAGTGCTTTGGACGCGTCTTGCGAAGCCTGCCGCTATCCTCGTGATGATGCAAACGACCCAGCAGGCGGAGGCCGATGAAATCTGCACATGACAGCCCGATCCTTGTGACAGGAGCGGCCGGCGATGTCGGTGCTATCGGCCGCAACCTCACCGCATTGCTGCTCGCCAAGGGGCATAAGGTACGCGCCTTGGTTCGGCGGGAGGATGAGCGCGCCGAAGCGTTGCGCCGGCTCGGTGCCAAGGTTGTGCAGGGCGACCTGACGGATCTCACCTCGATGCACCGCGCGATCGAAGGTTGCGCGCGCATCTATTTCGGAATGTCGATCTCGGCGGCTTACCTGGAAGCCACGGTCAACACCGCCGCGGTGGCGCGCCACCACGGCGTCGAGGCCTTCGTGAACATGTCGCAGATGACGGTCATGCAGATGAGCATCACCGAGACCACCGACAGCCCCCAGCACAAGCTGCACTGGCTGGCGGAGCAGGCACTGTCGTGGTCGGAGCTGCCAGTCGTCACTGTGCGGCCGACAGTCTTCCTCGAAGGCTTCTTTCTGCGTTTGGCCGCTGCTGGCGTGCGGGAAGCCGACGAGTTGGCGCTGCCGATGGGCAGCGGCAAGACATCGCCCATCTCGGCTGTCGATGTGGCACGCGCCGTATCCGTAGTCCTCGAGGACCCGGCGCCCCACATCGGTCATGTTTACAATTTGACCGGATTTGAGTCGGCCGATCTAGACCACTACGCGCGCGTCTTTTCCGAGGCTCTCGGCCGCACGATCCGCTATCGCAACGTGCCGGTCGTTGAGTGGGGCGAAAGGCTTCGAGGGGCGGGGGCGCCAGCGCACCTCGTCAACCACCTCACGGTGATCACCGATCTTACCAAGCAGGGGCGTTACGACCGCATGAGTGACGACTTGTTCAAGCTCACTGGCGAGATGCCGACCAGCATGCACGACTTCGTCACGCTCCATGCCGCTGAATTCGCGCGGCGTGAAACTCGCTCGATGCCCTCGTGAACATGGCCGCGACGGTCGGGCTTCGCGTGGCGCTTCATGTCGAAGTCGCGTGATGACGGCTCTGGGGCCGCAAACCCAATAGGCGGGCCAGTGCGTAAGACGCTGTTGCGTCTATTACGCCTCGGCACGTCCCCGGAATCCCTTGCGCTCGGCATCGCGCTTGGCGTCGCCGGTGGGCTGTTCCCGGTGTTCGGCACGACGACCGTGCTGTGCGTGATTGTCGGCGCGATATTTCGTGTCAATCCAGTGCTGATTCAGACCGTGAACTACGCGATGTACCCCGTCTATTTCCCGGCGGTCGCCTTGCTGGTGGTTGCCGGGCAGTGGCTCTTTGGCGAAGAACACGACGTTGCCGCAATGGTTCTCTTGGCCAAATTGCAGGACAACGCCGGCTGGTGGAGGACCCTTGGGCAATTGGGGCGCTTGCTTGGACATGCTGTACTCGTGTGGCTTTTACTGGCGCCGCCGATGGTGTTGTTGTTACGCCGGCTGCTGCTGCCGTGGATGGGTCGCATGGTTCGGACCCGGAGCGCCGCTGCTACAAGCGATCGATCGTGAGCGCAACGCAGCGATGCCGAGGCGGCCGCGTCGGGTGCAGCGTATGGTCCACATTGCAGGCACGTTCAAATCCATCGCAGGAGAGTCCTCATGACGGCAAATCGGGTCTTGCTCGCGGCGATGTTCATCGGTGCAATCGCGGCTACGATCGGGGCCTTGGCGGAGGACAAGCGCATGGTGCACCAGATGATGCCAAGAGCGGTTCCATTACCGGTTGAAGGTGAGTTGCCCTCACTCGGCGGCGCAAGGGGCTGGCTTAATTCGCAGCCGTTGACGGCCGCCGGCCTGCGGGGAAAAGTCGTCCTGGTCGACTTCTGGACCTATACCTGCGTCAATTGGCGACGCACGCTCCCGTATGTCCGCGCCTGGTCCGAGAAATACCGGGATCAGGGTTTGGTGGTGATCGGCGTGCACTCGCCCGAGTTTGAGTTCGAGAAAGACGTCGACAACGTTCGCCGGGAGGCGAAGGACATGAAGGTCGACTATCCAATCGCGATCGACAGCGACCATGCGATCTGGCGTGCGTTCAACAACGAATATTGGCCGGCCCTTTATTTTATCGACGCGCAGGGGCGCATCCGGCACCACCAGTTCGGCGAGGGCGATTACGAACTGTCGGAAATGGTCATTCAACAGCTGCTGGCCGAAGCCGGAACCGGGCGCATCAACCAAGGACTGGTTTCGGTCGATGCCGGTGGTGCGGAGGCCCCCGCTGATCTAAACAGCCTGAGGTCCGCGGAGAACTATGTCGGCTACGCGCGCACCGAGAACTTCGCGTCGCCTGGCGGCGCACGACTGAACGAGCCCCGTCTATACGTCGTCCCAGCGCGAATCAGGCTCAATCACTGGGCTCTGTCCGGCGAATGGACAGTGGGACTACAGGCGACCGCGCTGAACAAGGCGGAAGGGCGGATCGTCTATCGCTTTCACGCCCGCGATCTTAATCTCGTGATGGGCCTGGCGGCGCGAGGAACCTCCGTCCGATTTCGCGTGCTCGTCGATGGGCATCCACCAGGCCCGGCTCACGGAGTTGACGTCGACGAACAGGGCAACGGCGCGGTTACCGAGCCGCGGATGTATCAGCTGATCCGGCAGCCGGAGCCCATCGCTGAGCGGCAGTTCGAGATTGAATTCCTCGATGCGGGCGTGGAGGCTTATTCCTTCACGTTCGGCTGATTCGCGAGCACGGCCTATTCATACAGAAGCCCGTGCCCAGGCTGTGGCCCGCCTGGCTGGCGGTGGGCATCCTGCTGGCGTGGGGCGTCTGGATGACGCTTTCGGGTTCAGAACCGTCGTAGGCGAGCAGGATCTTGCGGATCATCGCAGCACCTCACTGGTCTCGCTTGAGCGGTCCGCCTCTACCTTCGTCGCCTCGCCGTGGGCGTCTCGCCGCGCAGGGTGAAGGTGATGGCGGGGGAAGAAGAAGGCATTGGCAATGAGGGTCGGCACCACGGCACTGCCAATCACCGCGGCCACCAGCGCGGAATACTGCGCCGTGTCGATGACTCGGTGCGACAGGCCGAACAACGCAGAGATCGTACCGAAGGTCAGGCCCGTTGACATCAGCAGCGTGGTGTATAGCGCCTCGTCGTGCGGTGCGCCAAAGCGGCGCGTGATCGGCCACACTCCGATGAATTTCGCACCGACCTTGAAAAGCAACATGAGCACGAAGGCGCCCGGCGCGGCGAGAAGCGCCGGCACCGACACGAACGAACCGGCGCGGATGAAGTAAAACGGCGTGAGCAGCCCGAAGGTCAGCGTGCGCAGCCGTCGCACCAATGAGTGATCCTTGCCCACCGTGCCGGCCAAGACCATGCCGATCAGAAAGGCGGGCAGTACGGCCTCGCTGTCGGCCCAGGTGGCCAGCGCGCCCATGCCAAAAAGGAAGAACAGCAGAAACTTCGCCTCCAGCTCCGACGGTCGATTGCCGAAGCGCTTGAAAAAGCGCGGCGTCAGCCACGGCAGAACGAAGAACACCGCCACGCCGACGGCCAGGAAGACCAGCGTCTTCAGCGTGAACGGCGCGAAAATCAATCCAAGCGCGACGACCGTCCCAAGGTCGGTGACAAAACAGGCTGCGAGCACCATCTTGCCGTAGTCAGTGGTGTTCAGGCCGAACTCCAGCATCACTGCATAGACGACCGCGACCGAGGTGGTCGACATGGCAACGCCAGCCAACCAGCTGGACATGACGCTCCAGCCGAGCAGCCAGTGCGCGGCGGCGGCACACACGAGAAACGGCAGCAGGAAGCTCGCCAGACCGATGGCGCACGCCTCGCGCCATTTCACACGAAACACCTGCGGATCGAGCTCGGCGCCGGCGAGGAACGTCAGCACGATGGCGCCAGTGCCGGAGAGGAACTTGATCCATGACGCATCGGTGGCCAACACCGCCGCGCCGATGAGCGCACCGATGACCAGCTGGGCGATAGTGCCAACGACGATCTCGGATAGAGCGGTGGCCACGCGCAACCAGATCGACGCCAGCGTGGCGACGAGTGCCAGCCCCAGCCACAAAGCGGCCTGGGCCCAGACCTCGGTCACGGTGCGTTCTCCACGTTCGGCGGCGCTGTGCCGTCGCCTCGATCGGGATTGATGATCCCGAAGCGCGCAGGAATCTCGGCAAAGAACACGCGAATCTTCTCGCGCTGCAGCAGGTCCAGCAGTTCCTGGCGTTCGGTGTTCGAGACAATGAACTCGACCTCGACCGTGAGCGAACCCGCCAGCTCGAAGAAGTGGTCTTCGTGCACCTTGTGATGCCGCCCGAACCCCGCCATCGCGCGAAACGCGGACCCGCCGCGGATGCCCATCTTGTTTGCGTGCTGCAGCAACCAGTCCCACAGCAGGATGCCGTGGTGGCGCCGATTCTCGTGGACGTAAAAGCGCAAAAAGGAGCCTTCCATCGGGTCATCCTCCGGTTGGGTAGTGCTGTTGCTGCGGGATTACGCCACGCACGCCGCCGCGCGGGTCGGCCACGTCGCCTCGGTAGCGCGGGATCAGGTGCACGTGCAGGTGGACAACCGTCTGCCCGGCGGCTTCCCCGACGTTGATTCCGATGTTGTAGCCGTCGGGCGCATGGCGCTCGTCGAGTAATCGCTTGCCTTCGTCGATCAGCGCGAGCAGCGCCGCGCGCTCCTCATCAGTAGCCTCGAACCAGGTAGCGACATGACGCAGAGTCAACACCAGCAGATGGCCCGGGGAGACCGGATATCTGTCGAAGCGCGCGTAGGCCAGTTCGTTGTGGAGCACTGCCTCGTCGAACGAGCAGAAAGCGCAGTCGCGCATGCTTACGCTCCGGCGAGAAGTTTGAATGAGACGATTCCCAGCGCGGTCAGCACCAGCGAGCCGAACAGGTGCACGGATGCCGCGACCAAGGCCCACCCATACTGGGCGAGCCCGATCAGGTTGACCACTTCGGCCGAGAACGTGGAGAACGTCGTCAAGCCGCCCATGAAACCGGTGACCACGAACAACCGGGCCTCCGGCGCCAAGCTGGAATGACGGCCGAAGAAAGCAACGGCAACGCCGACCAGATAGCCGCCGAGCAGGTTGGCGGCAAGCGTGCCCAAGGGTATCGTCGGAAATACCGCGTTGAAGAAATTGCCCAGCCACCAGCGCAGCCATGCACCGAGTGAGGCGCCGATTCCGACTGCTGCGAAGCCGTACGAGCCCATGGCGCTCCTCTCGTTGTTCGTGACCAACCAGGAACGATCAGGGCAAGCACTGCGCAGGAATGGCTATCGCGACGTGCCTACACTCGCCTTCGCTCCAGGCGCAGTTCGTAGGCATCATCAGCCGGGCCACACATCTGGCCGGCGGTTCGAGGAGGAATGCCATCTCCTGGAGGGAGTCTAGGTCGGCATCGACAGGCTTGCAAGCTCTTCGCTTATCGACCCACTCGCGCATGCATGACGAAAAAGACCTCGTGCGGGGGTCGTGTCAATACGCCACGCCGGTCCTGGATCGACCGGCCTGATTGCGCGAGCTTGGGACCCTTGACCTCTTTTTTTACGGTCTTTTTCTTCCCCGGCGAACAGTCTTTCGAACAATTTGACGTCGACTTTCGTAGCGTTGACGCGTCGCAATACGCAATGGGGTCTGCACGTGAAACGTGTCAACTTTCCTGGCATCGGCCGGTTCTCGGCTGTGACGTTTGGTCCCAGCGGCGCCCGTTCGCAGCTTCCGATTACGGACCTGTTCTTACGCTTGGTGGCTGGTGCAGCGGTTGGCGGTGCCCGACCGACCGGGCAAAAGGAGCGCGCTGTGAAACGCATCGCCGACCTCTTGCTTGCCGAAGACATCCTGCTCGACGTGGATGCGCCTAGCAAGAACCAGCTGATCGACGAAATCGGCCGCCATATGCAACGGGTACATGCGATGGCGGCCGAGTCGGTTGCGTTAAGCCTGTCCCACCGAGAACAGATCGGGTCGACCGGCCTCGGCGAGGGCGTCGCCCTGCCCCATGCTCGCGTCAAGAACCTTGATCGGGTACAGGTCGCCTACCTGCGTCTGAAATCGCCGATCCCGTTCGATTCCCCGGACGGTAAGCCGGTGTCCGACGTTCTCGTCCTCTTGGTGCCGAAGCAGGCCACCGAGGAGCATCTGACAATCCTGGCCGAGGCCGCGCAAATGCTCTCGGACCGGCGTTTTCGCTGGCGGCTGCACCTGTGCAAGCACCCGCTGGACGTCAAGCGGCTTTTCGAAGCCTGGCCCGAAACCCAACTCGCCCAGTGACGCGACGGTTTCGAGCGGCACCGTCTCCGGGCTTGACGGGTAAGTAAAGACTCTTTACCCGAGTTGGAGGGGTGGGATCCTAGAGAGCGCAGACATCAATGCGCTGTAGCTGGTCAGCGAGAATCGCCCAGCTACTCAGTCCGCGTGCCGCACCTTTGGTCCCTCCTCTGCGCGGAGCTCGCTTGTCTTTATCCCGCTTTGAGCCGCGCTCGTCGGCCCTGCCAAGCTCGTGGATTTCGCGCCGACGTCGGGCGATTGCTTGCGCACATGAACGACGGCGGTCATGAACGGATGCAGAGTGCAGGAGTAACTGAAGTCGCCTTCGCTCGCAAACGTATGTTCGAACTTGTCGTCGGTATCCAGGCCCTTGGAGGCGAAGCTCTTGTCGGTGCTCGTCACGGTATGGGGCGTTCCGTCGTGATTGGTCCAAATGATCGTGGTGCCGGGCGCGACGATGATTTCCTTCGGCCCATACGCGAACATCTTGATATCAACCGCTGTCGCGGTCGGAGCCGCCGCCGCGCAGATCGCGGGCGTGACGAAGGCTGCACAGAAGACCAGCACCAGGCCGGCGCAGGCGCGAAGCAGGTGCGAGGCATTGCGGGGGAACGCGCAGGTCATGGCAGTGTCCTGGTGGCAGAACCGCTCAGGCATCGAGCGGCGTGTCGATCAGCGCGAGGTCGTGCTGGCCGGGCATCACCGTGAGTCGGCGCGTGCCGAGTAACTTGCCGAGTTCGCCGGCCGGCACCTTGACCGGACCGGGCTCGCCGATGCCGGCCTGCCCGGGCGTGGGCAGCGGGTAGGCGAGCGATCTCGCGGTGTGCAGCGCGATGTTGCCTTCGACTTTTTGCAGCACT
>Ga0210401_10000623_pt1 | contig 43062 bp, 39 predicted proteins | sample IncBWH32MmetaG_FD_150866 | JGI IMG/M metagenome (GOLD analysis project Ga0210401, IMG submission 150866) | Forest soil microbial communities from Barre Woods Harvard Forest LTER site, Petersham, Massachusetts, United States - Inc-BW-H-32-M | ecosystem: Environmental > Terrestrial > Soil >...
GTTGCAAATATTTGAGTGGTATCAATGTTATAAGTAGCCTTCATAAAATCTACCATTTGCTTAATAGAATAGGCCTCTCCCTGATTACGGTTTTCATCTCCTTCAACAAACCAATTAAAACAAGTACTCGAATTATTAGCCGCATTTTGCTCGGGATACACTACAAAAAACTTATGCCTGTCTGCTAAGGTGTTCCAACCACTTTGTGTGGCAACTGTAGTAGCATTTTGTGTGCAACCATGCATAACCACCACCAAAGGAGCTTTACCTATAATGCCCGTTGGCACATAACTATACATATTTAAATTGCCCGGATTTGTGCCAAAAGATGATACAGAATGCCAACCTGTTTGAGCAAAGGTTGAAAATGATAAAGCGGTAAGCGTAGTTAAAAGTATTTTTTTTAGCATAATGGTTAATTTACCTCAAAAGTAAGGTTTTAAATGCAAAAAGACTGCTTTCTAGGGCAGTCTTCTTACTAATCATTTAGCTTTTAATTAGCTTGGTTTTTTAACCAAAACTTCATCAACCATGCCATAAGCTTTAGCTTCTTCAGCAATCATCCAATAATCGCGATCGCTATCTGCCCAAACCTTATCGTAGGTTTGGCCACTATGCAGGGCAATTATTTCGTATAATTCTTTTTTAAGCTTACCTATTTCTTTAGCTGTAATTTCGATATCAGATGCCTGACCTTCGGCTCCACCAAGTGGTTGGTGTATCATTACGCGTGCGTGCTTTAAAGCTGTACGTTTACCTTTTTGACCAGCACACATAAGTACAGCACCCATTGATGCCGCCATACCAGTACAAATAGTAGCCACATCGGGCTGAATGATTTGCATAGTATCATAAATTCCTAAACCTGCATAAACACTACCGCCCGGTGAGTTTAAATAAATTTGGATATCTTTTTTAGCATCAACCGACTCTAAAAACAGTAATTGAGCCTGCACTATGTTGGCAACCTGGTCGTTAATGCCGGTTCCTAAAAAGATAATTCTATCCATCATTAAACGAGAGAACACGTCCATTTGCGCTACGTTTAGCGAACGCTCTTCTATAATGTAAGGTGTCATTGATGATTGAAACCTCGATTGGTATCTCTCATACGTTAAGCTACTTATACCTTGGTGCTTAGTAGCGTATTTTTTAAATTCATTATTATCAAACATAATTGATTTTTTAAATTGGTTGAGACAAATGTAACAGTTGAAATTTCATAGCCAAAAACAAGGCCAAAATGATATGAACATAGTTATTAGGTTATTTTGGCAAATAAACTGACAGTTTGAGTGTTTACGAAGTTATAATTGGGCTATTATATCCAGTAAAAGTGACTAAAATTGATATTAATTATAAATGAAGGATATTTTTACAATTTTAAAATTATTTTGTTTCTTTGCCTGTTAAGTAAAGTACCCAAAATATGACTAAATTATTTAAAATAGCTGCCTACGTGATTTTTTCGCTTAGCTTGCTACTAACTACTTCTTGCGGTGGTGGTGATAAGAAAAAATCGGATAACCAAGAAGAGATACAAGAAGATACTTCGAAAGCAGTATCTGCCGGAGTTTTAAACATTGGCGGAGAAATGTTTAGTATTCCTTCTCCACTACAAACAGCCATGCTTATACAGGGCGCAGGTGCAGGTTACGATAAATCTATTCTTAACTCTAAAGAAAACCTTAGTCAGTACGCTACTGATTACTCTAAAGCCCTTAACCTAGGCATTTATGGTGCCGATTTAGGTTATGTTAGCATGTACAGCAAAACGCAGGATGCTTTGGCATATCTTACTTCGGTTAAAAAATTATCGGATGAATTAGGTTTGTCGAGTGCATTTGGAACAGAGACCATGAAACGTTTTCAGGAAAACATGTCGAATAAAGATTCGATGATGGTGTTAGTAGGACTTGCTTACCGCGAAGGAGATGCTTTTTTGAAAGAAAATAAACGTAACGATATTAGTGGTTTAATTTTAGTTGGCGGATGGATTGAAAGTTTAAACTTTGCTATTAGCGCTAATAAAACAAAAAACAATGAAGACATTAAACGCCGCATTGCTGACCAAAAAAGAGCACTTAATAGTATTGTAAAACTTTTATCTCAGTACGAAACTAAAGGAGATTATGCAGGCTTAATTGATGAATTGAAAGATTTAAGCAAAGTATATGATACAATAGAATACAAATTTGTATCGGAAAAATCGGAAACAGACATTGCTACAAAAACTACTACCATTAACAGTCATACTGAAGTAACCATTACAAAAGAGCAACTGGATTTAATTACTGCAAAAGTTGAGTCTATCCGTAAAAAAATTGTAACCCCTGTAAAAGCTTAATTTACCAGAAAAATAAATTACATGAAAAAAGTTTTAGCCAGTACCCTTTTAGCCGCTTTATTTTTAGTTGGAAATCCGTTTAAAGCCAATGCGCAGTGCGACACTATTGCCAGCGTTTGTGCCAAGCATATTATTTCGAGCTTTATTTCTGACGGACAACAGTATCGTTCGTTATTACTAAATCCGGATGAAACTGCAGAGTTTAAAACAACTTTTTTTGGCGAAACGGTTTACCGTATTGCAGCTTGCAGTGGTTTAACTGATGGTAACCTGATATTTAATATTTATGACCAAGACCGCAATATTATTTTTACTAATAAAGATTATAAAAATGCTCCTTATTGGGATTTTAAAACAAAATCAACCGTAGAAGTTACTATTGAAGCTAAACTTGACCCGGCCAACAGCGGATCGGGCTGTGCAGTTTTATTGATAGGCTTTAAGCAAAGTAAGAAATAAAATTACAATACAATTAATTGAAAAAGTCGGTGATATACCGACTTTTTTTGTTTTATACCCCTATGCCAAATACACAAGGAACTTTATGAATGGGTGGTGCGTTTTGAGTTTTCCACTCGGCAACTGTTTTTGTTTTAATAAATTCAGTATCGGAGTTTATGTTGGCTGCCAAACAAATTTTGGTATTTGAGCCCAGTGTGTTTAATAACTCCTCTAACAAATTAATATTGCGGTAAGGTGTTTCAATAAGCCATTGCGATTGTTGCGCAGCAAGCCTTTCTAAGTTGCGCATTTTTTGCTGGCGTTGTGTTTTCTCTTTAGGCAGGTAACCATTAAAAGCAAAGTTTTGTCCGTTTAAACCAGACGACATAATTGCAAGAATGATGGAAGAAGGACCTGTAAGCGGTACAACTTTTACATCACTAATATGGGCTAGCTTAACAATGTTTGCACCAGGGTCAGCTACTCCGGGGCAACCCGTCTCGCTCATTAAAATAATTCTTTGATGTTGCTGTAGTGTTTTAAAAACCTGAGCCGTTTCAATTTCTGAAGTGTGTTCGTTCAATTCTAAAAAAAGTTTTTCATCAATATTAAAACTCTTATCAATGGCTTTTAAATAACGGCGCGCCGTTTTTAATTCTTCTACAATAAAACAAGTGCAACTATTTATAATTGAAATGTTATAAGGTGCGGTCATTGCCAATATATGCTCGTTACAAAGTGGTGTGGGTAATAAATAAAGGGTTGATTTCATTTTTTAGAAACTATTTTATCTGCGTTTATAATTAACTGTTTATCATCTGTCATTTGGTTGATGCAATCCATCACATCTTCTTTTCCATATAAGTATAGCAAACTAACCAAATCATTTAATTCATAATTTTTATGATCGAGCAGTTTTAACAACTGCTCTTTTATTTGCGCAAAGATGGTAGATTTATTTTGTTTATTTTTATTTAAACACACATCGCAGGTACCACAATCTTCGAAATTAGTTTCGTTAAAGTAATGGAGAATTTGTCGGCTGCGACAAACACGAGCGTTACCCACAAAATCTATTACAGCCTGTATGCGTTGCTCTGCCTGCTTTTTAAGTGTATCGTAATGCTCTTTAGAAATAGAAAGAAAAGTAGCATCTACCCTGGCTTGGTTAAAAACAATTTTAGGTAAGCCTGTTTGTGCTATGTAATCTATAATCTGCAATTTATGCAGCATATCCAAAGTCTTTTTTACATAGACTATATCGGCCTTTATGGCTTTGGCAATTTTAAATTCGTTTATAATAATGTACTCTTCGAACAAGCCTGCATAATTTCGTAGCATGGCTTTTATAAAACTATCTAAACCGGGGTTTTGTACCTGAAAATTATACAACTCGCTTTTACCCACCGTAAAATGAACTTTTGCAGGCTGGTATACAGTATCAGTGTACGAGAAATAATTTTCTTTCTCTAAAAATTTTACTGAATTATAAATAACTATAGGATGCAATTTAAACTTGGCACTTATTTCATCTAAGCTAAAATTTACACTAAGCCCCTCACCTGCTCCAACAGCAATTTGATAAAAATTGCATATGGCAGAATAAGTTTGTTTAATTTGTTCGATAGTTGGGAAAGCCTGTTCTAACTGATCTTGCAGGTTAAGAATATCTGACTGATGATACAAAGTAAGTGCGTAAGCCATGTTACCATCTCGCCCCCCACGCCCAGCCTCCTGAAACCAAGCCTCTAAACTATCGGGTAAATCTAAATGAGCAACAAAACGCACATCGGGCTTATCTATGCCCATACCAAAAGCATTGGTGCTAACTATAATGCGCTTGCGGTTATTTATCCAATCGCTTTGTTTTTTAGCTCGCTCGGTTGCATCTAAACCTGCATGATAAAAATCGCTGCTTATTTTGTTTTGATTTAAAAAGTCAGAAATTTCTTTTGTTTTGCGCCTGTTGCGTACATACACTATACCTGTGCCTTTGGTTTTAATGCAAAGGTTTAAAAGTGTTTGCAGTTTATTTTCATCTTGCCTTATTTGATAGTGTAAGTTTTTGCGGGCAAAAGATGTTTTAAATATTTTAGGGTTTTTAAATTCTAACTGTTTACAAATGTCATCGGCTGTTTTTTGCGTTGCTGTGGCAGTTACTGCCAACACAGGCACTTCGGGCTTTAACTCACGTATTTTTTTGATGGATAAATAAGCCGGACGAAAATCATAGCCCCATTGCGAAATACAATGTGCTTCATCAACCGCTATTAAGTTGACTTTTAAAGCGGGTAGTTTGCGTAAAAATAATTGCGTTTGTATTCTTTCGGGTGAGATGTAAAGAAATTTATAGCTGTTATGTATGGCATTATTAAAGGTTATTTCAACCTCTCTAAAATTCATGGCAGAGGTTATAGCAATAGCCTTTATGCCTTTTTTTTGAAGTTGGTCTACCTGGTCTTGCATCAAGGCAATAAGCGGAGAAACCACAATGCACAAACCATCCATTGCCAAAGCCGGTATTTGATAACAAACTGATTTTCCTCCTCCGGTGGGTAGTAAAGCAAGTGTATCATTTCCGGCTAAAACAGATTTAATGATATCTGCCTGCATAGGCCTGAAAGCATCGTGCCCCCAGTATTTTTTAAGTATTTCAGAAGTTTCCACTACTTATTTCTTCGAGGAAATTTTTTACCTAAGCCGTAATAAAATCCAAATCCAAAATTAATAATGCCTGTAGCGCTGGTTTGTTTTAACCCGGTTAAACTGGTAACATCCTGCAAAGCAATATTGGCCGGATTAAAAACAGTAGGCATATAATTATAGGATACAAAAATGCCGATAGAAAAATTATCTTCTATGGCAAAGTTTAAACTATACTCAGGTTCTATAAGCATTGAAGTATAGGTTGTAATTAAATCTGACCGGTTTTTAGGATTTACAACTCCCGTAAAGTTAGATGAATTATAACCTACGTTAACCGCAAAGGTTGAAAATATATTTTCGGTATGATATTTATTGATGCCTAATTTAACGTAGCCTGTATACATTTGCATTTTAGTATTTAAGTCTAAATTGTTAGCCGGATTTGGAATATTATTTAATCCTAATAAACCACTTTTAAACCCAAGTCCGGCAAAAAAATTGTTAGTCAGTCTTAAATTACAAGAAAGATTCATTTCATAAATGCCCCTGAATTTTTGGCGGAACACAGCATTAGAAACCGGTGCAGGTAAGGTAGTAGAAAACCGTACAGAGAATAATGACTCTTTAAAATCAGTATGTACTTTGCGTCTTTCTATAGCAGCATCATAATCATCTATATCCTGATCTTGTGCTTGAACAGAAAAAATAATTGATGCAAAAAAAAATGTGTAAAAAAAGTGCCGCATATTTTTACTAAGATAGCACTAATATTTTTTTAGAAAAAATTACTTAGCAGAAAATGAACTGCCACGAGAACGGTTTTTTGAACGCTCTTTACGCTGCCTGTTCAGATATTTTTCGTTACCCGCTTTTTTAGCAGACTGATTTCTTCTAAATAGACCGCCTTGTTCGCGATTTTGAACTTTACCGGGCTTTGTTTTTCTTAAAGAAGCATTTTTTGTTTCGCTACCGCCGCCTTTTCCATGAAACAATTTATGAAAAAAGCCGCCACCGCCCCTTATACTATTGTTAGCAAAGGCATCGGCATTACCGTCACTTTTATTTCCTTTAAATAAACCGCGTCTTTTAGAAACCACGTTAGATGTTTGGTTACCGTTCTCTTTCTTTCGGCCACCTTTGGTGTTTTCATGAAAATTACCCTGAGCTGAGCCAGCATGAGGCAGTAACAGGAAAAAACCTGCCATAAATAAAGCTAATATTAATGCCCTTCTCATACTGCTTTACAATATTAAAAATATTTATGATTAATTACAAGGTTAATTCTACCAAATTATTTTTAATTTTAAACAATGTCAATCTCCGGATTACCGGAATAAGAAAATAATTTACTGCTAAAAAATTTATGTCTAAATTGTATATAGTGCCTACACCCATTGGAAATCTTGAGGACATAACTTTACGGGCTATTCGTATGTTAAGAGAATGTGATTTAATTTTAGCCGAAGATACCCGTAACACCATTCATTTGTTAAAACATTTACAAATAGACAAACCCTTAAAATCGTACCACCAACACAACGAACATAAAATTTTACAGGAAATAGTTGAGCTTATACAACATGGTAAAAACATAGCTTTGGTAAGCGATGCAGGTACCCCGGCCATTAGCGACCCCGGGTTTTTATTAGTAAGAGAGTGCATTACAGCCGGTATAGATGTGGAAACCTTACCCGGTGCAACAGCTTTTGTACCTGCATTGGTAAATAGTGGTTTTCCGTGCGATAATTTTATTTTTATAGGATTTTTGCCCATAAAAAAAGGGCGTTCGACCAAAATAAAATCCTTACAAGAAGAGGCAAAAACCATTGTTTTATACGAATCGCCGTACCGTTTGGTAAAAACATTAGAAGAATTAAAAAATAGTTTAGGGGCCGATAGAAGAGCCTCAGTATCGCGTGAATTGACTAAAATTTATGAAGAAACTAAACGTGGAACGCTTCAGGAATTAATTGCTTATTTTTCGTTAAAAACCGTAAAAGGTGAAATTGTTATTGTTGTTGAAGCCTTAAATCGCAAGCAAAAAAATGAATCAGAAACAGCAGAAGCATAATGTAGGCGCACCTCCGGGAGAACTTTACTACATTGGTAAAGAACGTAGCGATAAGATAAAAATTACGTTGATTCAATACAACGAGAATTCTTTTTTTGAAAACGATTTTTATGATTTATCTGAATGCCTTGCCTTTATAAAACCCGATTTAATTAAATGGATAAATGTAGAAGGCATCCATAAATTAGAGCTGATAGAAAAAATTGGCAAGCATTACAATATACACCCGCTAACGCTGGAAGACATTGTTCATACAGAGTCGCGTCCAAAGTTTGAAGATTACGACCATTATGTAATTAGCATTATGAAAATGCTATACCATGAAGATGTGGTACATAGCGAGCATTTAAGCATTTTACTTTTTAACGATACGGTAATTTCTTTTCAGGAACCCAGTGGTGGTGATGCTTTTAACATTGTACGGAATCGTTTACGCCAATGCAAAGGGCGCGTTAGAAAAATGCAGGCCGATTACCTGGCCTACGCCCTAATGGATGCAGTAGTTGATTGCTATTTTAAAATACTGGAAAAATTTGGCGAGCATATTGAGCAATTGGATGAGGAAATTACAGAATCGCCACAAGGAGAAGCCTTGGTGCGTTTGCATGACCTTAAGAGAGAAATGATTTTTTTGCGTCGCCAAATGTGGCCAGTAAGAGAGCTTATTAATAACATGGCTCGTAGCGAAACCACACTAATACGCGAGGTGAATGATGCTTATTTACGTGATTTACAAGACCATATTAGTAGGTTATTAGACTCAATTGAAGGATACCGAGAAATGCTTTCGAGCATTATGGAGGTTTATTTAAGTAATAACTCCCTTAAGCTGAACGAAGCAATGAAAGCTCTTACAGTTATATCATCCATATTTATACCGGTAACTTTTATTGTAGGTGTATATGGGATGAATTTTAAGTACATGCCTGAAATTGACAGCCCTTATGCCTACGGAATAGTATGGGGAGTTATGATAATTGTAATGGCCAGTATGGCTCTTTTCTTTAAAAGAAAAAACTGGTGGTAACCGGGTGTTAAACCTGCTTACACTTTTGAACATTACAGGTTTGAAAACATAAAAAAAAACTGAAACCTTTTTGCCATTCGTAACGTAAACTTGTGTAAGCAAAACAATGAGTAGAAACGAGTTTATACAAGCCTGCATAAAAAATGACAAGAATGCCCGCCATCAGTTGATAGAGCAGCACTACGGTTTTTTAATGGGCATGTGCCGTCGTTATGCAAAAAATAATGAACAGGCCGAAACTTTTTTCAATCAAGCTTTTATAGAAATTTTTAAGCGCTTACCCGAATATCGTGATGACCAAAATATTGATGAGTGGGTTAAAAAAACATTTTTACAAAGCGTTATTCATCAATTAAAAAGTAATCGTACCGACTATTATGTAACCACCACTACTCGTATTGAGGAAAAGAAAACCTCTACCGATTTATTTCAGCAGGCTGAAGAAGAAGACCCTAATAGTTTGCAAGCCGAAGATTATATACGTGCTTTACAAAAATTGCCTAGTTCGTTTAGGGCTGTATATAATTTGCGTATTATAGAAAATTTTGATTTAAAAGAAACTTGTGATTTATTAGAGATTAGCGAAGATTCGGCTAAAAATACCATTGAAAGAGCTCGCCATGAGTTTTCAAAGAATGTTAAACTTAAAATGCAAGGCTTTTAATGACTGATAAAAAAACATACCGTATAGATGAAAATGCTTTGCGCGAAAAGCTGACAAACTATACTGTTAATTTTAATGCAGATTCATTTAAATTTTTAGAAGACGAAATAGCTCAGGTTAAAACCAATAACCCAATAGAGCTTCCTGATACAAAAAAATTAGTTCAGTTTATAGGCATTCCGGTTGCTATAGCTGTGTTAGGCACCTTAGTTTATTTTGGTGTTAGTTATGTAAAAAACTTACCTGCTTCGGCTCCTAAAAAAGATACAGTAACTGTTACCAAACCTGCTGAGCCTAAAGTAGAAGTAAAAAAAGAAGTACCCCCTCCTGTAATAACACCAAGTGTTACTATAAACACCGAAGAAAAAAAGAAAGATACGGTAATTGCAACGGTTGCTCAACCAATAAAAGTTAAAGAAAAGAAAATAGTATCGCCACCGGTGCAGGTAACTCCCGTAAAAAAAGATAGCACACAAGCAGTTGTTGTTGCAAAAGCAACCATTGATAGTTTAAGTAAGAAAAACAAACCTGATACTGCTGCAATAAATAAGAACAATCAAGCTAAAAAGAAAAAGAAGAAGCGTAAAAACTCTTTAGATGCTACAGAAGATATCAGGCAATCGCAGCCAAATAGTGCTGAAGATGAGGTGATAATTCCTGACAACACCCCTAAACAAGAATAGATTTTACTTAATTATTAGTACCCGTAAATTACCCGCACAATTTGCATTGTTTTATTAATATAATCACGGGTTACAAATGAGTTTGGTATTTTGGTATCTGCATCATTAACATAGCCGGTTTCAGTTTGAAGCACGCTATTTTTATAATGCTTTTCGGTGTTTAATAAATTATTGGCATCGTACTCGTAAGTTTCTTTCAATTCAATTTTATCGCTGGCGTTTGAAGTATATTTTTTTTCGATTAAAAAATCATGGTGGTTATAGGTAAAATCGGTTATCTGATTAATCCAGGTTGCCACATAGCTTTCGTTATATTGTATTGGTTTTTTGGTAGCATTAAAAGTTACAATAACTTCTTTAAATACACGGTTTTCGTCATTTAAATACTGTTGCTTGTACTGCTTGGGCGATGAATAAATGTATTTATATTTTTCTTCAAAATTTATTTGCTGCATGCCTAAAGTAAAAACGCTTTTATCGGCATTGGCATTTGTTTCTTTACAAGACAATAAACTAATTACATGCCCAACGCTATCATACTTGTAGTAAGTGGCGTTGTAAAAAGTACCATCATTAAATCGCTTGCCCATTAAATTACCTTTATCATCATAAAAATAGTTGGTAGATAAAGTGTCGAACTCATATACATTTTTAGAGTAAGTGCCACCGCCCCCAACTAAACGCCCACGCCTGTATACGGGTGCCGTGTGAAATTCTTTTTGAATGATTTTTTTAATTACGGTATAGTAACTGCGTTTTAATCTGCCTTCGGCATCAAATTCATAGTGTTTTGATAAATCTTTGTCTTCCACAATTTTAAAATCTTGTTTATCTACAATTTCAAAAATGATTGTTTTAATTTTTCGCTTTTTTATTTCATCAGCATTAAACGAAAAAGAATTATCGGAGTTACCGCTGTTACCCGGAATAAGTAACTGAGCCCTACATGTAAGGTTTATAAAAAACAGAATAAATAGAAGCCTCGTTATCACTTTACTTGTTTAAGCGCTTCTTTAATTGTTTTTACCGGAGCACTACAAGTATGATTTTGACAAACATAAACTACTGTTTCATCATTTTTGTAACGCTCTTTAAGCAAAGCAATATTAGAGGCTGTTTTACTGTATACAAAAATGGCATTAGGAATGTAATGTTCTTTAAGCTCCTGTATAAATTCATCAACAGCTTTACCAACAATACAAACCTCGTAATAAGGAAATGTTTGTTGCGTTGCCAGAATAGCCCAATTTGAGTGACCTGAGGGATAATTGCTTATTTCATTTACAACATGATTTAACATGTTTTTAGATATAACCTCATACTCCAAATTGCCGGTAATTTTTGAAAGTGCAAATAAATTTTTTGCCATTTGCGAGTTTGATGCCGGAATAACATTATCGTGCATCTCAATTTTTTTGGAGATTAGGGCGTTAGAATTTTTATCGGAGAAATAGAAAATATTTTTCTTTTCATCAAAAAAGTTGATAAGGGTGTGTTTCATCATTAACTCTGCAATGCCCAACCAAGCCTCGTTACCGGTAATTGAAAACAATTTTATGTAGGCATCAATAACAAAGGCATAATCTTCTAAAAAAGCATCTATATAGGCTTTATCTTTATAGCAACGTGTTAAACTCCCCGTATCATCTATTAATTTTCTTCTGATAAAATTTGCGTTTTTTATTGCCAATTGTAAAAACTTGTCATCGGCAAAAGAGCTGTAAGCATCGCATAAGGCAGTGCACATTAATCCATTCCATGATGCGATTATTTTATCGTCTAAACCCGGGCGCACTCGTTTATCTCTTTCCGCCATCAATTTTTGGTTGCAGGCAGCAATTATTTTATTCAACTCATCAATGCTTATCTGATGTTTTAAAGCAATTTCTGTATCGGGTAAGTTGCGTAATAAAATGTAATTATCATGCTCCCAATAACCGACTTCGTTAACCGAATAATAATCGGCAAACAGATTAAAATCTTTTTTTAATAGATTCTGTAAATCCTCTTTTGTCCAAACATAAAACAGCCCCTCTATCCCTTCGCTATCAGCATCTAAAGCACTATAAAAACCAAATTGGGGTGAGGTTAATTCTCTTTCAACAAATGCAATGGTTTGATAAACTACCTGCTTATAAAGTGTTTTTTTACTTTGTCGGAACGCTTCGCTGTATAAAGAAATAAGCTGAGCATTATCGTACAACATTTTTTCGAAATGAGGAACTTTCCATTGCTCATCGGTACTATAACGTGCAAAACCACCGCCCAGTTGATCATAAAGTCCGCCATATGCCATTTTTTGTAAAGTAAAATGTACATGATTTAATATGGCTTCGTTATTTGTGAGATGCCCATATTGTAACAAAAACAAATAATTATTTGGCATCATAAACTTAGGCGCACCAATGCTACCTCCATTTTTGGTGTCAAATCGTTTTTGAAAAACTAAAGCGCATTTTTCAAGTGCACCTTTACTAATTGTATTTATTTCATCTGTTGATGCCGAAAAAAGTTCATCACTTTTTTTTATGCCTGCTGTAAGTTGGTTGGCGTAATCTTCTACTTTATTTTTATCTGTTTGATGTAATGTTGCCAGATTTTGAAGCAATTGCATCCATTGTTCTTTTGGGAAATAAGTGCCTCCGTAAATTGGTCGTCCATCGGGCAACACAAAACAATTAAGCGGCCAACCGCCATGTTGGGTCATTAATTGTACGGCTGTCATATACACATGGTCAACATCGGGGCGTTCTTCTCTATCAACTTTTATGTTGACGAAATATTTGTTCATTAACTCTGCCACCTGTTCATCCTCAAAACACTGATGTTCCATAACATGGCACCAATGGCAGGCCGAATAACCTACACTAATTAAAACCAGCTTATTTTCTTGCTTGGCTTTTTTAAAAGCTTCATCGCCCCAGGCGTACCAGTTTACCGGATTATGTGCATGTTGTAATAAATAAGGGCTTTTTTCCGAAATTAAATGATTGGTATATTTTTTTGAATCGGCCATTGAAGAATGTTTTATTTCTCCAATGATTTACTATGCCTGAGATATAAAACAATAAATAATAAGTCTATAGCTGCCATAAAAATACTGCCTCCAAAAGCATTTGAAACTAAAAAACAAACATTTGCAATTACATACATTATAAAACCTTTGTATTTATTGTGCCACATTTGTAAAGCACCAAAAAATGACAAACCAATTACAAGCAAATAAATGCCACAAGCAATAATAAACTTATTACTGCCCATTTCCATAAACTTTTGGATTTGCTGTAGTTGTTGTTCGTTAATTTGGGGATTAGAAGTAAACAATTCTTGATTTTCACTTAACCACAAAAACATTGGTTTAGCAAATAACATGCCCAACAAAGCACCAAAACCTACTATACCACTATAAATAAATGTAAGTGTGCATAAAACTTTTAAGCCCTGTGGTTTTGTCTCTTGTTCAAATGTGGTAGGTTCTTCCATTATTTGTAAGTAATATAGTCTTTAAGTTCTTGCAAGTTTTGGTTGAACTGTGAAATGTTTTTGTTATAAAAATCTACCATAATAAGTTCTTCTAAGGTATAACGCTTGCCATCAACAAAACCTACTATCCATGCATCTTTTTGTCCTTTATTAATTGCTTTTTGACGCTGTGCTTCGGCATCCTTTAAGCCATTAAATTGTCCTTGTGTAAAGCGGGTGATGCCATCAGGATAATCAACTTTTTCAGGTGTTCCAAACTCCTGCAATTTTTCATACTTATAATTTTCAGGATGACGATAAGCACCTATTTGCACTTTAAACATCATTTTTTCGGCACAAATTTTTTCAGCTATAGCAAGTAATTTTCTGTACACGTTTATATCGTTTAAACTCTTGTTTTTAAGGGCGGAAAAATCGAGTGTTTTAAAATCATCGCAAGGTTGTTTGGAACTTGTTTGAGTAGTTGTTGTGGTTGTAGTGGTAGTTGCAGCAACCCCTGGCGTATCAATGGCAGTTTTATACATATCAGGTACACTTGTAATCGTATCTAAACCGGCCAATAAATCGTTTAGGTTTTTTACTATGTGCGGGTCTTTGTAGCCATCTTTAGTTAAATGGAAATCTTTACGTAACTCTACAAACTTAGTAAGTTTAGCTATGTCTAAATCTTCGGTTACATCGGGATAATCTTTTGCGCGAACATGAAACGTATAATTTTCTCCGGGGCTAAGTGCCACTAAATATTTACCTGTTTTTATGTTTGATGCAAATGGTCCGATTTTTTCGCCATTACTCTTTTTAGTAATTTCTATTTGTGCATCAATTGGTTTATCGTTACCATACACATATCCTAAAATCATTGCCAGTACAGGTTTTTCGCCTATGATACCGGGTGTTACAGTAAAAATATCCGGACTTCCGTTACCACCATTACTAACGCGGTTAGATGAAAAATAACCTCTTTGTCCGCTTGCATTCATGACATAAAAACGGTCGTCGTCGGTTGTATTTAATGGATACCCCATGTTTAAAGGGTCAATCCAGGCATTTTCTTTTTTAATGGTATAAAAAATATCATAATCGCCAATACTGTTATGCCCTTTAGAACTAAAAAACAGGGTCAATCCATCAGGGTGAATAAAGGGGGTATCTTCATCATCCGTTGTATTAATTTTATCTCCTAAATTTTTTACATTTCTCCATGAACCATCTTCAGCCCTTTCAGCCACATATACATCTCTTCCACCAAAACCGCCTTTTCGCATACTCGAAAAATACAGATACTTTCCATCAGCCGTAACCGAACAACTACCCTCCCAATAATTTGTATTTACATCGCCTTTAATTTTTTCAGGAGCAGTCCATTGATCACCTATGTAGTGGCTTTCGTAAATATCGCCGCTATCATGCTCAGTACTTCTATAGGTATAAAGTGTTTGTCCATCCGGAGATAAGGCTAAGGAGCTTTCATTTTGATTGGTGTTAATAGCAGGAATGCCAACCGGTTCGCTCCACACAGAATCTTTATCTTTTCTCGACATAAAAACATCTTCGGTATAAAAACCATGTTTAGGGTCGGGTTTAAATTTGCCATCCATTAAGCCACCTGTACTTTTGGGGCCACGATATGTATAAATAATAACTGACTCATCGGCTGAAATTACAGGCGAGTACTCTTGTGCAGGTGTGTTAACCGGAAGTCCAAGGTTTCTGATATCAGCCTGCAACATTTCTTGAGTTACGTTTTTTCCGTACTCCGAGTTTTTAATTAATTTTTCGGCTTCTGCTTTTTCTGCGTCTTTTGGGTTGGTCGTTAAAAACTCATTAAATGTTTTTATGGCGTCATCAAAACGGTAATTAACATGGTAGGCCTTTCCTAAATTAAGTAAAATAGAAGGTTCTTTAGGCTCCATTTTATGTACAGCTTCAAATAATGTTACGGTTTCTTGCTTTTTATCGGGTAAGTGAAAAGCGCACATTCCTTTTTGATATTTATAATAAGGGTTTGAGGGGTCGCGCTTATCAAGTTTATCATAAGTTTCGTAAGCCGATTGATAATCCTGCACTTCAGGTGACATATATTGTTCAGCTGCTTCATTTAAAGCATCAATGCTTTCCTTTTTTTCCTGAGCCTTTAAACCTGTTGATAGCAGGGCAAAAAGCAAAAATAATCCTATTATTTTTTTCATGTGCGGTTATTTTATTTTTCGGTTTGATGAATAGAATTAATCAAACCGAAAATTTAACACACCTAAAGTGCGACAAAATAAAGCCGACATTTACTGTTGCGAAACAGAGTTATTTACAAGCAAGTGTTAATTGTTGTTTGTTTTTTTGAAATAAACCAGATTAGATAAGCTGTTGGCTTAATTTTTTGGGAGTGAAAAAACAAAGGTGGTTCCTTCATTTTCTATACTACTAACACTTATGGTTTGGTTATGCGCTTCTATAATATGTTTTACGATAGATAAACCAAGTCCGGTGCCACCTTGCTCGCGGCTACGCCCTTTATCTACACGATAAAAACGTTCGAATATGCGAGGTAAATGCCTTGCCTCTATACCAATGCCATCATCAGCTATGGTTATGTTTACTTTTTCTTTTTCAGGGCTTATGGTAATGGTAGTTTCTCCATTTTCTTTACCATATTTAAGCGAGTTTGAAAGCAGGTTAGAAAAAACCTGCCTCACACGAAATCTATCGGCAAAAACTTTTATGTTTTCTTTTTCGGTAACTATTTTTAATGCGATATTTTTTTTCTGCGCCTGAATTTCAATTTGACTACAAATGTCATGAATCATCTCTACAATATTAAAACGCTCTAGGTCTAATGAAAGTGTACCTGTTTCGAGCTGAGAGATGGTTTCTAAATCATCAATAATATTTATCATTCTATCTACACTTTTATCGGCACGCTTTAAATATTCTATATTTATTTTATCATCATAAATGCCGCCATCAATTAAAGTGGCTACGTAACCTTGTATATTAAAGATGGGTGTTTTTAATTCGTGCGAAACGTTGCCAAGAAACTCTTTACGGTAGTTTTCGAGTTTTTGAAGATGCTCTAATTCTCTTTGCCTATCATTAGATAGCTGAATAATTTCGGCATTAAAACGCTCAATGGGGTCTGTAATATCGTCGGTAAACTTACTTACATCAATTTCGGTAATGATGTTTAGTTTGCGCAGCTTGGCAAGGGTAGTTTCTATTCTGCCAAAAATAATTTTTTGATAGAAAAAATTAAAGAATAAAAATGATAAAGCAAAACAAATAAAGAAGACAACTAATAAACCCGCTACCGGAAAATAAAATTTAAAAAAAAGCGATAAAACCCAAACAGAAGCACTAAGCAGAAAAGAAAACAACGCGCAAAAAATAAGAAACAGCGAGGTGTTTTGTCGGTTCATATAGTGCTACAAATCTATTATTGCGGTAATTTAGGCATCATGCCGCGAAGCCCCATATCAACTACAGTATCTCCGCTTAATGGATAGATATAATTATCACTAGGAGATGAATGCTTAATCCACTCGAAACTCTTATTGGTTGACATAGAAATTGTGATAACGACGTCGCTTGTTTCGTGCCCTGTAATAACTAAAGGTGTTGTTGCACCTGCCTGGTTTACAAACTGCCCGGTTACTAAACAAGACCCCGGTGGTATAGCTGTTGTTGCAAATGCCGAAGGACTAACAACAGTTGTTGCGCCTTGTGGTGCCTGACCTTTACTATAAGGAACAGTATAAGTGCCAATAGGTGCCGATTCAAAAGCCCAGTAACCTTGTTGCTTATCAGTACCAACAACATCGGTTTGTGTTTTTATAGTATACGAACCAATTTGTGTGTTATAACCAATAAAGGAAGCTATAGTGCCGGTTGAATAAACATTACTTGTGTATGTATATACTCCGCCACCAGGTATATTAACTGTTGTTCCGGCAACAACACCATATTTAATATCATAGTTTTGATAGGCTACCGAAATACGTATATAAGGATAGGTGCCTGCTGCTACTTGCGATAATGGAATAGAGAAAAATTGTTGGCCATCGCCAACAACGGTTTCTTGATTAAAATTAATAGCATCTGTATAAGTTTGTGAAATAGTGTGAATGTTATTCCAAACCGTTACCGGGGAACAAGGTGTTGTTGGTGTAGTGTATAAAACAGTACCAGCACCTATGGCTGTCATGTTGTTTTGTGTCATTTCGATGTAGTGAGCCGACATACCATTAAAATGCGGGCATTGAGCCTGATGCCCGGCAGGAAGCGTGTTGGTAATTTGTCCTTGGCTGTTTAATCGGTTTTGTGTACTATCAAATTTAAAAACAAATTTAAGTTGTGGTCCGGCAGGTGGTGGTGTAGTTGTGGTATTTTTTGTGTCTTTTTTGCAAGATGCAAAGGCTACAAGTACAAGCAGAGATAGGATACTTAGTTTTTTCATGTTTGTTTATTTTATTTGGTATTTGTTTACGTATTTTTTATAAAGTTCTTGTTGCAAGTTTGTAAGCGCAATTTTCTTTCCGTTTATGAATGCTAAAATTACACAATTTGTTTTCATATCCAAAGCATCGCCGGTACTAATAAAAAAGGATGCATCTTTCCCTCCTTCAATAGTGCCCATTTGTTTATCAACCCCAATAATTTTGGCTGCATTGTAACTTAGGGCTGCAACCGCTTGCTCGTTTGTTAAGCCATAAGCACGGGCCGTTCCTGCCAAAAACGGAATGTTACGGGCATTCATTCCTTCCATGTCTCCTTCGTTTTGAAGGCAGAATAAAATACTATCTTTTTGTAATAAATAAGGTAGTTTGTATGGTAAGTCAATGTCATCTTGCTGACGTTCAGGTAAACTATGTACACGGTTTAGCATTACTGCAATATTATTTTGTTTTAATAGTTTAGTTACACGCCAGCTTTCGGCACCACCAACCAACACCATTTTTTTTATTTGAAACTGATTGGCAAAATTTACGGCAGCAATAATGTCTTTTTCATCATCGGCGTGAATGTATAAGTTTTTAGTGCCATCAAAAACGCCCCGCATTGCTTCAAAGCGAAGGTTTTTTTCTTCCTGTCCTTGTTCACCTGCATACGCTTTTGCATCGGCAAAAAACTTTTTAAGTTCACCTAACTGTTCGTCGTATTTTTTATTTTGTGTAGCCGGTTGCGGCTCTGCCCACCAACCATTTGCCTGAATAGTTGTTGGAAAGTTTACATGTACACCTTCATCTTTTTTAACGGCAGCATCTTCCCAGCTCCAACCATCTAAAGCCATTAGGCTTGATGTACCGCTTATGACGCCACCACGCGGCGTAGCCTCAGAGAATAAAACGCCATTAGTGCGCACAGTAGGAATTATTTTGCTGTCGCAATTAAATGCAATTAATGCGCGAATGTGTGGGTTGTAACCCGGCACATCACGAAAATCGCCGGTGGCACGTACAGATTCGACTTCATTTAAGCCAAGTGTTGAGTTAGGGGCAAAAAAACCGGGATAAGCGTGTGCACCACTTAAGTTAATTGTAGTATCGTATTTTAATGCGCCTTCTTTAAACCTAACATTGCTTGCATTAATGGCCAAATCAATTTTGCCATCTCTAAGCCCAATCATAGCATTCTCAATAACGGTACCATTGCCCACATGTATGGTTAAACCTGTAATAAGTATAGATTTTGTTTGTTTGGGCGCAGGAGTAGGATTTTGAGCATGTACAAAAGCCGTGCTTAAAAACAAAGAGGCTATAACGGTTGTTATTTTCGATTTCTGTGTGATGAATTTCATAGAGTCAAATATAGAAAATAATAATTATCAGGGCTTATTAAGGTTTACAAATAGGGTTTGATATGTTTTTTTGCATCCGGCGGCATCTGTTTCGCTTACATTAATGCAGCCGGGCTGCTTGCCCCAATTGAGCGTGATGGAGTTGGTCTTATCATTTTTAACAACTGAGCAATCAGCAGGGTAGGTCCATTCATAAGTTGATTTATCATTTAAAGGAACTGTGTATGTAATATTTTGTTCCTGCGGCAGCACGTTTGTTTTTCCTTCAATAATGGGAGGGGCAATTAAGCCAAAATCATATGCAGTAAAAAGGGTAGAAAAATAATTTTTGTCTTTTGAGAAAAAACCGCGCCTGCCACCCTGTTGCGGACAAGTACCGGGGTCGACCAACAGCGCATGACTTAACCTGTTTACTTTGTAAAAAATAACGGCATCTTTTTTTTCGGGCGTGCGGTACACGTTTCTTTCAATATCAATGTTGTTTACATATTGCGAAATAATTTCGTTGGGATAGGGAGCAATGTGATGCAGGTTTGTCCATTGTTTCATAAGCTCTACGCCATTGTGTTTATTTACAATCCAATCGTTATTGCCCTGGTAAATAATCATGCGTGGATAAACGCCTGTGTAATCGGGGTTTTGTTTTCTAACCAAATTCCCCCATCTCTCGGGTTTCTTTCGCATCCATCCAAAAAAAAGCATATCAATAGTTACAATGTTAGTGCCAGCTTTATAGGGTACACCTGCAAAAATAGCGCCTGCATTAAAAACATCAGGGTAATCGGCCATCATAACCACACTCATAGCTGCACCTGCCGAAAGACCTGTAATGTAAACCTTAGATGCATCGATGGCATAATTTGCTTTCATGTTTTCAATCATCTTTAAGATAGATGCATTCTCGCCTCTGTTTTTATTGATGTGCCTGCGCCTGTACCATTTAAAACATTTTTCAGGGTTATTAATCATGCGTTGTTGCGGGTACAATACATAAAAACCGTTTTCATCTGCCAACTTACTCCAACCCGTTTGCGATGCCACCGAACCCGCACATTGCAAACAACCATGCAACACAACCACCATTGGGGCCGGTTTTGTTTTATCGATAGTTGAAGGCGTGTAGGCATACATTTTTAAATGCCCTTTGTTTTTACCAAAATGCCTGACACGTTTTAGTTTTTGAGAAAAAACAGTAGTACAAAAAATACACAATAAAAAAACCAACACCTGTTTTTTTGGGAAAGACAACTTTATCATGCGCTTGGTTTTTTAGACAAAGTAAGAATTTTTTTGCTCATATCTTTCCGTAATTTTGCTGCACCTATGTTTAAGAATAAAATTTACTGGCTTTTACTTTTGTCGGTTGGCGGCTTTGCAGGAGCCTACTTTTTAAGTAAACAACAAAACAAACCTATTAGAACCCTGCCCTATTTTGAACCTAAAAACCTTGCCAGAACAAAAATTGAAAAGCACCACAGTGTGCCTGCCTTTAGTTTTATAAACCAAAACGGACAAACAGTTACCGAAGATGTTGTAAAAAACAAAGTTTATGTGTGCGATTTCTTTTTTACCACCTGCCAATCTATTTGCCCGATAATGAGCAATGAATTGGAGCGAGTGTACAAAGAATTTAAAACGAAGGATGATTTTTTGATTTTATCACACACCGTAAACCCGGAAACCGATAGTGTAGCTCAGCTTAAAGAATATGCCCAAAAACATGGGGTTAGCGATTTGCATTGGCTATTTTTAACCGGCAATAAAAAACATTTATACGAAATAGCGCGCAAAGGTTATTTATTAAATGCCGAAGAAGGTGATGGTGGCGAAGATGATTTTATACACACGCAAAATTTTGCACTGATAGATAAAGAAAGATGTATACGTGGGTTTTATAATGGAACCGATAGTGCAGAGGTTAGCCGTTTGATAAAAGACATTCATCTTTTATTTGATGAGTACGCTTATAAGGAAAAGAATTAATTAATATTTGTTGGTGATAACATCGACAAGGACATAGTATAGTTCTATAACTCATTATTAGGATCTCTTTTTTTAAACACAGTTGGAAGCCGTGTTTTAAGATTTTGAGCCATGGCAAAAGCAAATGGTGATTTTAGTTCTTGTTTAATTTTAAAACAGATTAAACATAATGAAAAATTAAAATTATCCGGTGTTTCTATTATCGCTTTTTTTGCATTTATAATTTTGTCAATTGGTTTTTTAAAAGAAAAAGCCTCTTCGAATCCAAGTGCTATACTAACGTCTTCTATATTTTTTCCTTTAGCTATAACCAAGATTTGAATTAAATAAACCCCTTCTTCTTTTGGGAAATCTAACATGATTGGCTTATTATGCAAGGCCTCTTGAAGCATTGTATAAAACTGTTCCTTATGTTCTGTTTCATATTCAATATCAGGGTAGTTTATTACTGGCAGAGAATCCATTAATAAATCACCATCCGTCATTGCAAAAGTTATTAGATGAAAGTCATCTGTCGGCAGTCTATTCACTTCAATATGAACAAATTTTTTATGCTTGCCATTTGGGTCAATAAAAGTTAAATGTCCATTTTTTTCAAGAAAATTATGACTTAAAGTAAGGTGATCAAAATAATTTAAATTATAAAAGTCAGGAAAAAATGAAACAGAACCGCCTGTATTTATAGTAAAAATTCCAAAAATTTTATAATCATCTTCTATATTCGCATACACTTGAATGTTTTTGCCAGGATGTTTTTTATCTTCAAATAATCTTCTTATCGACCTTGCATAGACCGTTGGTTCTCTATCTTTTCTTGGATTCTTTGTTATTAGTTTATTGCTGAATTTTATTTCTACTTTTCCCATTGAGTTGAATTCTTTAGTTAAAGTATTAAAAGTAAGATTATTTTATTATTTGTGCGTTAGGAATTGTATCGAAAATCCTTGATAGCAAATAAAGATTTCTCAGTCGTTCCTTCTTCGAAATGACAGTAATAAAATTTTAGAAAAAAATTAGTTTACGCTTAAGCGTTCTAAAATTTCAGCAAACTCTTCGTTGCTTTTAAAAGTTAGGCTAAGGCTACCGCTACCATCTTTTTTGCGTTTTAAAGCAACAGGTGCATGAAACAGTTTGTTTAATTTTTCAATTATTTTTTTGTCCTCAAGCGTTACAATAGCAGGTGTTTTTGTTTTAGGTATATGGGTTTTTACTTTCTCACCACGAGCCAACATTTCAACATCGCGTACCGAAAGATTTTCTTCAATTATTTTAGCAAATAAAGCTAATTGCAAATCTTCGTTTTCGATAGAGATAAGTGCACGTGCATGGCCCATGCTTATTTCTTTATCGCGGATGCCTTTTTGAATTTCAGCAGGTAGTTTAAGTAAACGTAAGTAGTTAGTAATGGTTGAACGTTGTTTGGCAACTTTATCTGCCAACTGTTCTTGCGTTAAGTTACACTCATCAATTAAACGTTTGTAGCTTATGGCAACTTCAATAGCATCTAAATCTTCGCGCTGTATGTTTTCAACCAAAGCCATTTCAAGCACGGTTTGGTCGTTAGCAATACGAATGTAAACAGGCACCTCATCCAAGCCTGCAATTTGCGAAGCACGGAAACGACGCTCACCCGAAATCAGCTGGTAATTATCGTAACCCATTTTACGAACCGTAATAGGTTGTATAATGCCATGTTGTTTAATAGACTCTGCTAATTCATTTAGTGCATCGGTATCAAAATGTGTACGTGGCTGAAAAGGGTTAACCTCAATAGCCGATATTTTTATCAGGTTAACAGAACCTGCCACAGGAGCAGATGTGCCAACTTTTTTAGTGGTGATGTCTGTTTTTGAGTTTTCTAATAATGCGCCTAATCCGCGCCCCAATGCTGATTTTTTCATCTCTCTTTATTTTTTACTGTATGTTGTAATTTGTATGCTGTATGTTTTTTATTCTAATTCTTGTTCAGGTACATCTTCGTCCATTTCCATAAAACGGGCATCGTTGCTGATTTTTGTCAGGCCATTTTTTTGCAGAATTTCGCGCGCTAAGTTTAAATAGTTTACCGAGCCTTTACCTGCAGCATCGTACATAATAATGGTTTTGCCATAGCTTGGTGCTTCGCCCAATTTGGTGTTACGATGTATAACGGTGTTAAACACCATATCCTGAAAATGCGATTTTACTTCTTCAACCACTTGGTTAGATAAACGTAAACGAATATCGTACATGGTTAATAAAACACCTTCTACTTCAAGGTCTTCGTTCATTTCTGTTTGAACTAATTTTATGGTATGCAGTAATTTGCCCATGCCCTCTAATGCAAAATATTCGCACTGAACAGGTATAACAACCGAGTTAGCGGCCGTAAGCGCATTAAGCGTAACTAAACCAAGTGATGGCGAACAATCAATGATAATAAAATCATAATTGTCTTTTATTTTAGCCAACATGTTTTTTAGTTTTTGGTTACGATTTGGTTGGTCAACCAACTCAAGCTCTGCTCCTACTAAATCAATATCAGATGGAAGAAGTGATAAGTTAGGCGTATCGGTTTCGATGATAGCTTTTTTAATGTTAGCTTCATCCATTAAGCACTCGTAAATGCCCACTTTTACCGAACGCGGGTCGATGCCCACACCCGATGTTGAGTTTGCCTGCGGGTCGGCATCTATTAAAAGTGTTTTGTACTCAAGCACCGCTAAACTAGCCGCTAAGTTTATAGCTGTTGTAGTTTTGCCTACTCCACCTTTTTGATTTGCTACTGCAATTACTTTTCCCATTTCTTTTTGTATATTTTTTTATCTGTAATTTTTATCTTGTTATAGTTTCTCCTATTGCCATCAGGGTTAATTTTTTACCTGCATCGGTAAATTTTTTAATCGCCTCCTGATGATTAATTTTTATCACATCAAAGGTGTCGTAATGCATGCCAATAATGTCTTTGCAATTAATAAATTCGGTAGCAATAATGGCATTATCAACCCCCATGGTATAATTATCGCCAATGGGTAAAAAGGCAAATTTTACATGGCGGTAATCGCCAATCAGTTTCATATCGTAAGTAAGGGCTGTATCACCTGCGTAGTAAAAATTGCCTTCGCTGCTTTCAACTACAAAACCTAATGGGTTACCACCATAGGTGCCATCGGGCATAGAGCTTGAATGCTCGGCTCGTACACATTTCACATTACCAAAATCAAACTTGGCTTTGCCCCCGGTGTTCATGGCAAAAACATTTTCTACTCCTTGTTTTTCAAGCCAATGGCCTACTTCGGGTGCGCATACAATTTTAGCCTTGGTGCGTTTAGCAATAGCAACGGCATCAGCAATATGGTCGCCGTGCCCGTGGGTGATTAACATATAATCTACCGGGATGCTATCTATATCGATGCTTTTAGCCAGCGCGTTTGGAGTTATAAAGGGGTCGAACAACAGGTTTTTGCCATTGATAGCAATGCCAAAAGACGAATGTCCGTAATAAGTAATGTTCATATAAAACGTTAAAATTTAGTAGCCTTAAAATTAGAACTAATAAGCTAACGCAGATTTTATTTTTTGAACAAAAGGAAATGTAATGTTGATAATAAAACGCAATTGTGAAGAAGTATTTTAGCTCTTACTCGTTCCAAATACGCCAGGCCTCATCAGCCTGAAAACACAGCATATTATAACCATTACTGATTAAAGCACCTTGGTCTTTCGCTTTTTGCAGAAACAAAGTTTCGGCAGGATTGTAAGTTAAGTCGTACACCAAATGTTGTGGGGTAATTGCCTGATATGGCAAAGCAGGGCACTCATTTATATTTGGGTGCATGCCCACGGGTGTAGTGTTTACAAGTAGTTTGCAGGCAGCAACTATTTCTTCATTCAATTCTTCGTAGGTTAAACTATTGGGTAAATCGGTATTTTTTTGGCGGGTAACAAACCAAACATCAATGTTTTGTTTTTTAAGCACATAAGCTACTGCTTTTGCTGCACCGCCTGTACCAAACACCAAAGCTTTTGTATGATTAACATCTAAAAAAGGGCGCAGACTTTGTTTAAAACCCAAAGCATCTGTATTGTAACCTTTTAATTTTCCGTCAGCAATTTTAATGCAGTTAACCGCACCAATTTCTTTAGCCACCTCATCTAGCTCATCTAAAAATTTTATAACGGTTTCTTTATGCGGAATGGTAACACTTAAACCAATCAGGCTTTTATGCTCATTAAGTAAAGCAGGAAACTGATTGATGTTTTCCATTGAGAAAACTGAAAAACTAAAATCGCTAAGATTTAGTTTTTGAAATTTCTCATCGAAATATTTTTTAGAGAATGAATGCGAAAGCGGGTAACCAATTAAACCAAGTTGTTTCATTACTTGCCGTCGCGCTCGTCAACAATTTGGTCGGGTTTAAAGTTTTTGGTATCAAATACAAAAACATTATCAGCTAATGGCGCGTTGGGTGTCAAACTTTTTATTTCGTAGGTCTGTGTACCGCCATCTTTCATCAGCATTTTAATTTCGCCCACTTGTTTTTTCGCTTTATCTACATACAATTTTATTGTATGAAATTTTTTCTTTTCAGGTTTTATGGTTGGGTATAAATTAATTACGTTATATGTGTTTGCACCAATTTTTTCTTCTTTTTCGTATTTGTATTTATAACCTGTTTCGTACAGCGTAAAAATATTACTTGGGTTCAAGCCTTCATCGCTATTAGGCTCAAAGTTTTTAATGGTTACCTCTTGTGCATCTTTATTATGTGTCCACACGGTTTTGCCATCGCATACAATGGTGTTGCCGGGTATCTCTAATTTAAACATATTGCCTTTAACCTGTATTTTACCGCTTTGTTTATCGGTTTGTTTTTTGTCTTTATTTAACATCACTAACTCGTACTCAGCCGAAATGGTTTTGTATGATTTAGTTGTTTTGCTTAACTCATCTAAAATGGCTTTTGCTTTTGGGTCTTGCTCTGCGGCAGTAGGAGTTTGACCAAAAACAAACGATGAGATTAAAAGTAAAAGTGAAAGAATAGTTGTTGTTTGTTTTTTCATAATTATAATTTTCTAATAGACACAGATACTAAGCAAGTTTTAGGCCAAACAATTATACGGTTAATTTTTTATAACGTACACGTTTAGGTTCTACATTGCCCAGGCGTTTCTTTTTATTCTCTTCGTACTCGCTATAACCACCTTCAAACCAATAGGCTGTGCTATCACCTTCAAAAGCTAAAATGTGTGTACAAACACGATCTAAAAACCATCTATCGTGACTAATAATTACGGCGCAACCTGCAAAATCATTTAAACCTTCTTCTAAGGCACGTAATGTATTTACATCTAAATCGTTGGTTGGCTCATCTAATAACAACACGTTACCTTCTTCTTTTAAAGCAAGGGCTAAGTGTAAACGATTACGCTCTCCACCCGAAAGCACCGAACATTTTTTACCTTGGTCGGAGCCCGCAAAGTTAAAGCGAGATATATAAGCACGTGAGTTAATGGCACGACCGCCCAATGTAATATTATCTAAACCTTCGCTAATAACGTCGTAAACTGTTTTAGTAGGGTCGATTGATTTGTGTGTTTGATCTACATACGAAATTTTTACGGTAGGCCCTACTTTAAACTCGCCGCTGTTTGGAGTTTCTTGTCCCATTATCATACGAAACAAAGTTGTTTTACCCGCACCGTTTGGCCCTATGATACCAACTATGCCTGCAGGCGGTAATTTAAAAGTTAGGTTTTCGTACAATAATCTGTCTCCAAATCCTTTTGAAATGTTGGTTGCTTCAATAACCTCGTTACCTAAACGCGGACCATTAGGAATGAAGATTTCAAGTTTCTCTTCTTTCTCTTTCATGTCTTCGTTCATCATTTTATCGTAGTTATTTAAACGGGCTTTTTGTTTAACGCCACGTCCTTTAACTCCCTGACGAACCCAGTCTAACTCACGTGCTAAAGTTTTTTGGCGTTTGCTTTCCGTTTTTTCTTCCTGACGTAAACGCTCTCCTTTTTGCTCTAACCAACTGGTGTAATTTCCTTTCCACGGAATGCCTTCGCCGCGATCTAACTCTAAAATCCAACCGGCAACATTATCTAAGAAATATCTATCGTGGGTTACCGCAATAATGGTTCCTTTATATTGTTGTAAATGTTGTTCTAACCAATCAACGCTTTCAGCATCTAAGTGGTTGGTTGGCTCATCTAATAATAAAATATCGGGTTCTTGTAAAAGTAAACGGCATAATGCAACACGACGACGCTCTCCACCCGATAACACTTTTACTTTAGTATCACTCTCTGGGCAACGCAATGCATCCATTGCCTGCTCTAAACGGTTATCTAAATTCCATAAATCATGACGGTCAATTTCGTCCTGTAATTGTGCCTGACGGTTAATTAATTTATCCATCTCCTCAGGCGTCATCTCTTCGGCAAACTTGTTGTTTACAACTTCATATTCGTTAAGTATATCAACATATTTTTGAACGCCTTCGCGCACAATTTCTATACAAGTTTTGTTATCATCTAAATGCGGCTCTTGCTCTAACATTCCGATAGAGTAACCCGGCGATTGATGTATTTCGCCCAAGTAATCTTTATCCATGCCGGCCATAATGCGCAGCAAAGTAGATTTACCCGAACCGTTTAAACCCAGCACACCAATTTTTGCGCCGTAGTAAAACGAAATATAAATGTCTTTTAAAACTTGTTTTTGTGGCGGATGGATTTTACTCACATTCACCATGCTATATATTATTTGTCTTCCTTCTGTTGACATATTCTGTAGTTTGTGTTAAAAATAAATAAGAGGGCAAATATACAATTTGATGACGAAATTGTTACCTAATTAATAGTTTTGATTTATTTAACATTACTTAAAGAAATTCATCTTCAAAAAATGGCAGTTAAGCTATATTAATGTACCATCATTTTAAGAAATTGTTACATTTGCGCCCAGAAATTATGTTTAACTAAAACAAAAAAGTATGTCCGCACACACTGCCGCCTCTAAAGTAGTTCATGAGAGTATGTTTGATTCGGTTTTAGCTCGCTTAGATGCGGCTGTTAAAGCCATGAATCTGTCAGAAGAAGTTGCCCAAGTCCTTAGAAATCCGCAGAAATTAGTAAAAGTAAGCTTGCCCGTTATGATGGATAGCGGCAAAGTGCAAATATTTGAGGGGTACCGTTGTGTACACTCTACCCATTTAGGCCCGTCAAAAGGGGGTATCCGTTATGCAATGGATGTTAACCAGGATGAAGTTATGGCACTTGCTGCCTGGATGAGTTTTAAATGTGCCGTTGCCAACCTGCCTTATGGCGGTGGTAAAGGTGGTGTTAAATGCGACCCTCGTAAAATGAGTGTTGGTGAGTTAGAGCGTGTTACACGCGCTTATGCAAAATCAATGCGCGATGTATTTGGTGTTAATAAAGATATTCCGGCTCCGGACATGGGTACCAGCGGACGCGAAATGGCCTGGATTTTAGATGAATTAAATAAAGTACACGGAGAAGATGCGCCGGGTGTTGTTACAGGTAAACCAATTGCGCTTGGTGGTTCCTTAGGCCGCGATGCCGCTACCGGACGTGGTGTGATGGTTTCTACACTTTGTGCTTTAAAGAAAATGGGCATGGACCCTAAAAAAGCTACCGCTGCCGTACAAGGTTTTGGTAACGTAGGTTCTCATACCGCTCGTTTATTGGCTGAAAAAGGAATTAAAATTTGCGCTATTGGCGACCATACAGCTACTTTTTATAACGAAAAAGGCATTGACATTCATGCTGCTTTAGATTATGTAAAAACCAGCGGTGGTGTTTTAAAAGGCTTTAAAGGCGGAGTTGAAATTAAACCAAACGAATTATTGACTGCTAAGGTTGATGTGTTAGTGCCTGCTGCTTTACAAAACGTTATTACTGAAGACATTGCACATAACATACATGCTAAACTGATAGTAGAAGGTGCAAACGGACCAACTACACCGGAAGCTGACAGCATTTTACAAGAAAAAAACATTATTGTTGTACCCGATATTTTGGCTAACGGCGGTGGTGTTACGGTATCTTACTTTGAGTGGGTACAAAATAAAATGGGCTACTACTGGACAGAAAATGAAGTGAACGAAAAGCATGACTTAAGCATGGAAACTGCTTTTGACCATGTTTGGACCAACGCACACGAATATAAAACCACTATGCGTTTAGGTGCTTATATTACAGCGCTTAAAAAAATTGAGCAAGGGGTTAAATTAAAAGGGTTCTTTTAGTAAATTAATAGGGTTTATGTGAAGAAGTCGCCCGAAAAAGCGACTTTTTTGCTAAAATGCCCGGTTTTAACACTTAATTGTTGTAAACAATTTGTTAAGATTTAGTTAATCATTTAATAAATTAGTAAATTTGTTATTATGCTAAATAACGTTTTAGAGTTAATTTTAATACTTACGGCATACTTAATTGGCTCATTGCCATTTGCCGTTTGGGTGGGTAAATTGTTTTACGGCATTGATGTGCGCGAGTTTGGCAGCGGCAATGCAGGCGCAACCAATGTTTTTAGGGTTTTAGGTAAAAAAGCAGGTATCCCGGTTTTGTTGTTAGATGTTGTAAAAGGCATTGTAGCAGTTGCCTTGGCTCATTTTAGTGATTTCACCTCACACACTACACCACTAATTAATTATCAAATTGCAATAGGTGTAGCGGCTGTTATAGGTCATATATTTCCATTATTTGCCGGGTTTAGAGGCGGTAAAGGGGTGGCAACCTTATTAGGTGTGGCTATGGCTATTCAGCCTATGGGTGCTTGTATGGCTTTAGGCGTGTTTTTAATTATGCTGTTTGCTTTCCGTTACGTATCGGTAGCATCTATGTCAGCAGGTTTATCGTTTCCATTTATTGTGTTGTTTATTTTACACCACAGCCCGGTATCGTTAATATTGTTTTCGTTTATGGTGGCAGCCCTGCTGATTATAACCCATAAAAAGAACATACAACGCTTGCTTAAAAAGCAAGAACCTAAAATTAACCTTATACCGGCTAAGGTTAAGGCTAAGTAGTTTCTAAAAAGGTAAATCATCTAGTTTCTCAACTAGTATAGTTTTCATACGAGTGAGTAGTAAATCTTCATCTGTTTTGCTCCTTATGAATGGTAGTACTTTATTCTTAAAGTCCCTATTTAGTTTTCTAATTTCTACGTTTTTAATAACTAATTTATCATTGATTTTCGACAACTTCAATTGTAAGTTAGCTGTTACTTTTTTAAAGAACTCCGAGTTATTTTTAAGAGCTTCAGCCAAGGAAATATTTTTTGCCATTCGCGGCATTTCTGTTTTTAAAACATCATCATAAATTAGTTTTGTTACTAATTCCATATCAATTTTACTTAATTCATTCGAGCTAAACTCATATTCAAATTGAATAGATGAGCTAAATTGTTCGGCAAAGAAATCTATCATGATTTGTAATTGACTTTCTATTACTTTCTCGTATTCCTTTTTATCTTTCCCTAAAACCTCTTTACCAACTGATGTTAACATTTCGTTCATCCTTAATGTAACATTATTTAATTCGGAAATAGTATCTAATATTTTATTATCGTCAGACTTTTTCTTCAAAGATTCTAAGTACAAATAAAACATTCCAGAAAGCTGCGATTTTATATAGCTCTCAATTTCTTCAACTTTTTCAAATGTTTTTAGTGGTTTAGTTCTTATAATATCTATAAATTTAAATATACTCACATGGTCTACATGTGCAAACTTAAATACTTTATTTTCCTTAGTATCTTTCTCTTTTACAGTATATAGTTCATCAAAAAACTCTTGGTTTTCTTTATATGTTTGATACTCACTATATACATTTTTGTCAATGAATATAAGAATTGGGATATTCTTTTGAGATGCAGTTTCAAATTCTTTCCTCGTAATTGAAATATACTCTTCATCGTATCTTTTCCTTTCTTCTACTAATTTAGCTAAGGAAGATGGAGAACCATATCTGCCTCCAACAATTAACACCATTATATGACACAAACTAACTTCATAATATGCAGATTGGTCTATTTCTTTGCCATGCTGATAAGTCACTTTATCGCTTTCAAATAAGATAGGTTCGAAACCATAATTTTCAATAAATTTTTCAAGTCTTTCTCTAACATGTTTTAAATCATAATATGTGGAACTCACAAAAACTCTTGGTGTCATATTTTTTAAAATTTAAGTATCTTATTATTAAGTAAACCTAACTCCTTTTATTAGAATAAAAAATACAAAAAACCTATATTTCTTACATCTGTTTTCCATTTTCACAACCTGAAAACATTATTTTGGTTTGGCGGTTCATTTGGTTTTTGGCTGGCTTTATGTAGTCTTTTAAAATGGTCAATAACCTCTTGTCCGGCTCGCATAGCACCTTCTACTCTATCCTCTTTTTTAACGGGGTTTTCTTTTTCTTCTTCTAAGCGCCGTTTAACCCACGAGCAAATTGCGCCATAATCAGATTTATAGCTTATACCCTTGGCTAATTTGTAATCGTTTAGTTTATCATACATCCAATTGCAATCTTCATCATTGTATTGTTGTTCTAACTCATCTAATTCTTTTGAAAATAAATAGACAAATTCTCTCACCCTAATTTTTTCAAGGGAGTTTGTGTTTATTTTATTTCCTTTTTTTTCTTTTTCTATTATTTGGTATTCTGTACTTTGGTTTACTTTACTTTGTGTAGTTATTTCGGGAGTAATGGGGGTTTCCTCCGTAATTAACTCGGTTTCTTCCGGTATTAAGTTCATTTCCTCCGGTATTAATTTTTCGGCATCCTTACGCTTGGCATTTTTACAAATAAGCATATACCGCGTTTGTATAGATTTTGAGGTTAGCATTCCTTTTGCTAAAAAATCTTTATTGAAAAGCCCCAGCTCACCACAGTAGTTTACAATTTCGTTAACCGTTGCTTCTTCCACATCAAAATAATCGGTTACGGCAAAAGCCGCATCCTCATCCCACTTAATAAAGAAACCTTTATCGCGGTAAATTTCGCAAAGCAAATAATCGTAAACCGCCATGCCCGCTAAACCATGTTTATGTTTTAGTCGTTTAATTCTTGTGTCCTGGTAGCGGTCGGTGTCTATATTAAAATATGCCAGTCCGCTTTTGTTTGGTCGTGCCATGTTATAATTGTTTTTACAAAAGTAGCTGGCACTACATTTTTAGCTTGTACTTTGCGGTAAGTTTTTGTGTACTCTGCGGCAAGTTTTCACAAGTAAATTACCAAACAATTACTGAGCATTTACAATTGCACTTAAAGTTTGTAATAAACTTTAACAGTGTGCTTAACAATATTTACAATTTACAAAAACCATTTATTTGTAATTTTATTTCACTTAAATAAAATGATTAAATATTTACAGGAAGAAAATACGTCGAGCCAAAAAAAGAAAGCAGAGTACTTAATTTATGGCATACTTATAGGCGTAGTAATTGGCGTTATAATAAGTACAGGCATTAGCTTTTTTATTTAATAATTACCAAGCGTTTATTTACAACACCATTTTGGTTTATTAAACTAAGGTTGTAAACTCCTTCGGCTAAATTGCTTGCATCAATATTTGTTTTGCCAGTTATAGCTTGGTTTAAAACAAGTTTACCATTTACATCAAATAGTTGCAGGGTTTGTTTATCATCATTACTAGTTTCTATGGTAAAATTTGTACTGGTTGGGTTTGGGTAAATTACAACCTGCTCATTATTATTTGTAATAGGCTCGATGCCCGCAGCATTAGAAAAATTTATTTTACGCACACGGCTATTATTTGAATCGGCGATATAAAGATTACCCGTTGCATCAAAAGCTAAGCCTTCAGGATAATCTAATTCGGCAGCAGTAGCAGGCCCACCATCTCCACTAAAACAATTTGGAAAAATACATATAGTACCAACTCCCACTCCATTACCGGCAACAGTAGTTATTATGCCTGCCGTATTTATTTTGCGAACACGATTGTTATCCATATCGGAAAAATATAAATTACCTGTAGCATCAAAAGCCATACCGGTAGGAAAATTTAGTGCGGCAGCAGTAGCAGGTCCACCATCACCACTAAAGCCTCCCTGTCCTGTTCCCGCACCAAATCCATTTCCGGCAATAGTTGTTATTATGCCTGCTGTATTTATTTTACGTATGCGGTAAGTTACAATATCGCTTACGTATAAATTACCTGCTTGGTCAAATATTATACCACGTGGGGAGTTTAATTCGGCAGCTGTGGCTGGTCCATTATCTCCGCTAAAACCTGCTGTTCCGTTTCCGGCTATGCTAGTTATAATACCGGCCGTATTTACTTTACGAACAACACTATTGCCTTCATCAGCAATGTATAAATTACCAGTTGCATCAAGTGTTATACTACTTGGTATTATTTGAGCAGCAGTAGCTTGCCCGCCATCTCCGCTAAAACCTGCTGTTCCGGTTCCGGCAACAGTACTTATAATACCGGCTGTATTTACTTTACGTATGCGGTAATTATCTGCATCAACTATATAAAAATTACCAAAAACATCTGAAGCTGTAGCAACCGGAAAATTTAATTCGGCATTGGTTGCTTGCCCCCCATCTCCACTAAAAGCCCCGGTTGGAGGATGCCCTGTGCTAAATCCGTTTCCGGCAAAAGTAGTTATAACGCCAGTTGCATCTACTTTTCGAACCCGGTTATTAAAAGAATCTGCAATATATAAATTACCTGCGGCATCAATAGATGCTCCATTCAACAAACTTAATTGCGCTGCAGTGGCCTGCCCTCCATCTCCTAATCCGTTTGAGCCCCCGCCGGCAACTGTAGTTATTATTTGAGCTTGTGTTGTTAAACAAAATGCAATAGCAATGCTTGTTATTAGTTTTTTCATAAATTGTTTTAATATTAAGTTTTACAATATCCCTATACGCAGTAATTATACATAAGGTTGGGTTTGTAATTTATTTTTCATGAATTACCTTTTAGTAATATGCCTAAACCTTGAATAAAGTGCCGCGGCAGAAAAAACCAAGCCTGCGGTTAAGCCAAACCAAATGCCATAAATGCCCAGCTTTTGCGGAAAGCCTAAAAAATATGCCAAAGGCAAGGCAATGCCCCAATAGGCAGTTAAGGCAATAACGGTTGGCATTTTTACATCGCTTAGGCCACGCAACACACCCAAGCCTGTAACTTGGATGCCATCAAAAAACTGAAACAAGGCAGCAACTAAAAGTAAGCCCGATGAAAGTTCTATTACCTCCTGATGCTTATTAAAAAAAGTTGGCAGTATTTCGTAGAACATTAAAAATACGCCGGCAAAGCCAAGCATAATTAATCCGGCTAACACAAAAGCAGCCTTGCCCGCTATTTTAATGTTTTTCCAATCGTTAAGGCCTTTGTAATTAGCTACGCGTATAGATGCAGCGCCACTTATGCCGCTGGTAAACATATAGGTAAAGGCTGCAATACTAAGGGCTATGCCATGCGCATCTAAGGTAATTTTACCAAGCCAACCCGCCATAATGCCCGCACAGGCAAAAGCGGCAACCTCAAACGTTGCCTGCAATGCCGGACCAAGACCAATAGAAAATATTTTTTTTAGTTGCGCGGCTGTAAATTTTTCTTTGAAAAAAGGTTTTACAATATCCTTTAATGTTTTGTGATAATATATATAAACTGCAAAAGCAACTGCCATAAAAACCCTTGCCCAAAAAGTTGCCCAAGCAGCACCCATATAACCTACACAAGGCAAACCAAACTTGCCGTATATAAGCGCATAGTTTAAAATAATATTTATAATGTTGCCAATTACACTTATATACATAGATGCGCGGGTGTTGGTTAAACCCTCGGCATACTGCTTAAGCGTAAAAAATATAGTTACAGGTATAAGCGAAAACGAAATAACTTCGATAAAAGGGCGTGCAAGCAAAGCAACATCTTCGGGTTGATTAAGCAGGTTTAAATTAGCTGCAAAAACACTTGCTACACCAAACAACACAGTGCTTATTATTAAATTAAGTAAGAAAGAGTTTTTAAGTAAAGAAGCTTTCTCTTTCAACTGATTGTTTACATGCGCACCAGCCATTAAAGGTGTTAAGCCCTGCGACATGCCTATACAGAAAACCAGTAACAATGTAAAAACGTTACCCGATAAAATTCCGGCCGCTTGTTCTTCTACACCAATAAAACCCAAAAAAATATTATCGGACATAGAGGTTATTATATGCCCCACCTGACTAATAATAATAGGGATAGATAAAATGCCCGTGGCCTTAAGGTGTTGCTTAAAAGTCAATTTCTGAAATATTTAAAATAAGTTGCTGTTAGGATATAAAAGTTTCTTTAAACACAATGCCGTTTTGCGCTAACTCGTGCAGCATGGGCTCGTATATTTCTTTGTGAATAGGAATTTGCACGCCGCTTAAATTAAATTTACCTGTAAGGAAATTTTTTATACACACTCCTAAAGGTAAACCTACAGTTTTAGCCATAGCTGTATGATTTTGATCGGTACCGGTTACCACCAGCGATGAAATTATTTTTTTAGGCAGCTTAGGGTTTTTGCTGTTATCAATTTCAAACTGATGTTGCATAACCACCAAATCTTTTTCATGAGGTTTTAGCAACCATTTCTTTTCTAATAAATTTTGCAGCAATTGTGCAGGGGTGCCTTGTGCTAATTCAATTTTTACATTATCAAAAAAGCCCAACCACGCAACCATATCAATGGCTTCGGCATCAACTTCTTTACCCATAAAATCTATCAGATTTTGTTTAACCGAATTTGATTTATGAGGCAGAAACGATTGTAATAATTGTGTGTATGTTTTTGTATTGGTATCTTTTATGGTAAATGTATCATCCGTTAAACCAACTTTTACAAACACGTTCCATGCTTTGCAATAAGCTACTTGTCGTAAGGTACCACGCAAAATAGTTTTTGCAGTATCTAATTTATAAGGATGAATGTAACTTAACGAATCGCGGTTTGCATAAGCATCATACTTAGCGCCATCAACATCAATCGTATCAATTTGTGTAAAAATACGGTTGTAGGGAATGTATTTTATTTCTCCGTTATCTAAATACTGTGCCGTTGCTTGGCCTGCAACAACCACATTACGTGGGTTCCACGAGAATTTGTATCCCCAAGGGTTATCATTACTCTCAGGCGCTACCAAACCACCGCAGTACGATTTAAACGAAGTAATTTCGCCGCCCTGTGCCTGTATTTCATCAATTACTTTCATGGCCGATGCGTGGTCAATGCCCGGGTCTAAACCACACTCATTTAGTAATAAAATATTTTTCTTTTTAGCTTCTTCATCAAAAGCCATCATTTCGGCCGATACATAACTGGCTGTTGCTACATGCTTGCCGGCAGCCACACAATCTTTAATAACTACCATGTGCATAAAAGCAGGCAGCATAGATATTACAAAATCGGCTTTTCTAATTTCAGCCAGGCGTTGCTCGTTATTATCAATGTCTAACTGTATGGCAATGGCTTGCGGGTAGCCCATAGTTTTGCTTTTTGCCAGCTCTAAACTCATATCGGCTACAGTAACCTGCCAGCTGTTGGCAGCCGCATTTTCAAGCAAATAACTAATTAACGAAACCGTAGAGCGACCAGCCCCAATAACCAAAATTTTTTTCATCTTTACTAAATTACAGCTGCAAAAATAGCCTAATTTTGACAAGATGTTTATCCGTATTTTATTAGTTCTCCCTTTTTGTATAAGCAGCTTGCTAAAAGCCCAAAACAACCTGATTTTACTAACTGAAAGGGGGGATTTGTTTTGGCTATACGTAAACGAGCAAAAAATAAACGATAGCGCCCAAAGCATTGTAAAAGCTACCAAAATTTGGGATGACACCTGCAGGATAAAAGTAGTTTATGCCGATAAAAACTTGACTGATTTTAGTGCAAAAGCTCAGTTTTTGCAACATGGCATTAGCTGCAAAGATTTAGAATTTACTTATTCGGTTGAGAAGGTAAAAGGTAAAAACGTGCTAACATTTATATCTACTAATTTAATTAACACAGATAGCACAATCTCGCACAAACAATTAGCTGCCCGGGTGCAAAATTTTGCCATTTCTCAAAAAAAAGAACAGGATGCTAAAAACAAATTGGCCGAAAACTACCCCCCTCCTGCTCCATGCGCAAAAACTATAAGTGACTCTCTATTGCAAGTAGAAATAAAAAAATTAAAAGATAACCATATAGAATCATTTCGCACAAAAGATGCCAAATGGCTTATCAGTAATAGTTGCTTAAACGTTATACAAATGGAAAAAATTTTAGCTGCTTTTGATTACGATGATGCTAAATTAACCTTAGTCGAGTTTGGCTATGATTATATAGTTGATAAAGAAAAAATTTTGGATCTTGTAAAATCCCTTTATCACAAAACTGAAAAAGAAGAATTAAAGAAATTCTATAACCAAAAAACAATTAAACAAAACTAAACATGAAAAATACATTTTCATTTATAGCAGGTCTGTTTGGCACAACGGGCGTAGCCTTAGGTGCTTTAGGCGCACATGCCTTAAAACAAAAAATGCAGGAAGGCATTTTAACCATCGACCAACTAAACGCTTTTGATACAGGCACTAAATATCAATTAATGCATGCCATTGTATTATTTATTTTGGCTTACATAAATCGAAATAAACAAATTAAACTTTATACCATTGCTTCTTATTTAATTACTATTGGCATATTGTTTTTTAGTGGCTCTATTTATATGCTAAGTACACAAAATATAAGTGGCATTCATGCAGGTTTTATATTTGGCCCAATTACTCCATTGGGTGGTTTGCTGCTTATAGCAGCTTGGATTTGCATTACCATACAGGCTTTAAAACCAAATGAGTCGTAAAACACTTTTTGCCGATGTGTTACTGCCCCTGGCAGTTCCTAACTTATATACGTATCGCATTCCGTATGAGTTGAACGATGCTGCCATGCCGGGAGTTAGAGCATTAGTGCCCTTTGGCAAAAATAAATTTTATACTGCGCTGATTAAAAATGTGCATGAAAATCCACCCGAAGGATATCAGGCAAAATATGTAGAAGACATTTTAGACCCACAGCCCATTGTAAACGAAACACAATTTACTTTTTGGAACTGGATGAGTGCCTATTACCTGTGCAACACAGGCGAGGTTATGAATGCCGCATTGCCATCGGGTTTAAAACTTAGCAGCGAAACAAAACTGGTTGCAAACCCCGAAATTGATTTTGAAAAAGAAGAAATAAAAGACCTCAGCGATAACGAATATATTTTATTGGAGGCTATACAGAAGCGAAACATTTTATCGTTTACCGAAGCAGCCGAAGTTTTATCGGTAAAAAATCCGCAGGGCGTTATTAAAAATTTACTGGCAAAAAAATATGTATTGCTTTACGAAGAAGTTAAAGAGCGGTACAAACCAAAAATTATTGCCTACATTAAGCTGAATGAAATTTATCAGAATGATGAAACTGCTTTAAAGGAATTATTTACAAGCCTTGAAACCAAAGCCTTTAAGCAACTGGAGGTTTTATTGTTTTATTTAAAAGAAATTAAAAAAGATACCGTAGTAGAAAATGTTTGGCTAAAACGCCACCACATACTTAAACATTTTGATGGAGCGGTTATTAATGCCCTCATTAAAAAAAATGTTTTCATACAAGAAGATTTTGAGACAGGTCGTTTTGAAAATGACAACACCACCCAATTACAAAAAGATTTATCGCCTTTGCAAAACAAGGCCTTGCAGCAAATAGAAGAATCGTTTAAAACCCACCAAACTTGTTTACTGCATGGCATTACCGGTAGTGGCAAGACGGAAATTTATTGCTCGCTGATAGAAAAAACAATTAAAGAAGGCAAACAGGTTTTATATCTGTTGCCCGAAATTGCCTTAACAACACAGCTTGTAACACGCATAAAAAGATATTTTGGTGATAAAGCAGGCGTATATCATTCTCGTTTTTCGGAGAACGAGCGGGTTGAAATTTGGAATTCGGTTTTGCAGCAAGAGCAAAAAAATATTTCGTTCAACAAACAAAATCATCAAATAATTTTAGGTGCGCGTAGCGCTTTGTTTCTTCCCTTCAATAACATTGGCTTAATTATTATTGATGAAGAACATGATAGTTCCTACAAGCAACAAGACCCCGCACCTCGTTATCATGCGCGAGATGCTGCGCTTTATTTAGCATCCTTACACAAAGCAAAAGTTTTATTGGGCACAGCTACACCAAGTATAGAGAGTTATTACAATGCCTCACAAAACAAATATGGCTTGGTTGAATTGAACGAACGTTTTGGTGCTTCATCTTTACCTGTTATTGATGTAATTGATGTGCGGGTGGACGGAAAGAAAACCGACGAAGTAATTAGTGCGCCTTTGTTTGAAGAAATGAAATTGGCGCTTTCAAAAAAAGAACAAATTATTCTTTTTCAAAACCGACGAGGCTTTGCTCCTTATACCGAATGTTTTACCTGTGGTCACATCCCATGTTGTGTGCAATGCGATGTATCACTAATCTATCACAAAGCCACTCAAAAATTAACCTGCCATTATTGTGGTTACACAACAACACCGCCAACGGTTTGTGTAGCTTGTGGCAACAGCGATTTGCGTTATCGTGGTTTTGGAACCCAAAAAATTGAAGAAGAAGTTGAGATACTTTTGCCAGAGGCAAAAATAAAACGGATGGATGTAGATTCTACCCGAAGCAAACATGCCTACAAACAAATTATTGATGAGTTTGATGCGGGCGATATTGATATTCTTACCGGCACACAAATGCTAACCAAAGGCTTAGATTTTGATAATGTAGGTTTGGTAGGCGTGTTGCAAGCCGACCATCTTTTAAGTTACCCTGATTTTCGTTCGCACGAAAGAGCTTTTCAATTAATCACTCAAGTAAGTGGCAGGGCTGGCAGAAAACACTCAAACGGCAAAGTTTTTATACAAACCACGCAACCTCAGCATCAGGTAATTAATTGGGTTATCAATAACGATTACAAGCAAATGTATAACACACTGCTTGCCGAACGGCAAGAGTTTTTATATCCACCATTCACTCGTTTATTCAGCTTTTTATTTGTTTTTAAAGATGCTGATACTGTTAGCCATGCGGCAGAATGGTTTGGGGTTGAATTACGCAAGGTGTTTGAGCAACGGGTGCTTGGCCCGCAATTCCCAATTGTTAGTCGCATTAAAAACGAGTACCACAAACAAATACTTTTAAAGGTTGAACGAGATTATTCTTCAAACCAAGTAAGGCAACATCTAAATAAAATAATTGCTGCTTTTAAAACAGATAAACTGTTGGCAAAAGTGAAATTAAAAATTGATGTTGATTGTTATTAAGAAAACAGAAATCTACCTGCTGTCTTTAGCGTTTGATGATGGCGGAGCCACTTTTGTTTTAGCACCTTCAAACTCACGGCGTTGTTTAAATAACGAGTTACGCAGGTTTGTCCATTTTAAACTAACCTCAAATGCACCTAAACCACGGTTAGCCAACCTGTAGTTAGATACCGTTTGATCATAAGAGAATCCAAACATAATACTCTTATACTCTAACATAAACTGAGGCACAATAGCATCGCCCACACGGTAGTATAAACCAATATGTAAAGCGGTTTCGCTTTTTAAGCCTGTTGTTTTCGATTCGTCTTTAAAGCGGTAACGCATAAAAGTACCAATGTTAAACTGCGAATAAGGACCCTGCCACATGTATATAAGGCTTGGTAAAATACTAATCGGAGATTCTTTTATATCGAAACGGGCTTGCGAGTTTATAACAAATCTTCTTGCAATAATCTGAGGGTCGTTAGTAGTAAACACCAATTTAGGTGCATTTAAATGATAGCCTGCAAAACCTATACGCAAATGAAAACGTTTATTGTGTGTAAACTGTTGAGTTAGTTTATCAATGTCTAAGTTTACACCCGATGATAAATCAAACCAGGTAAAATTAGTTCGGGTAATAAAACTTTCATTATTGGGCAATTGCGTGTTGAACTGAGAACCATCATATTGCACACCCCACGAGTAATTTGCATTATTAGTTGATGTTTGTCCTAATCCTGCACCTATGGCTCCGCTTAACTTAGCCGATTTACCTAAGTTAATTACAATATTGGTAATAAAATTAGCATTCAAGGTTTTCCAACTGGTAGCTCCTGTCGAGGCTTTATCCTCATAAACGTACCCGCCAAAACCTACAAATGCCGCACGAGATTTTTTTATACCCGCATTAGCATCAAAAGCGGCCATCATAGTTTGATATGGTGCGCTACCCGCACTCCACTGTGTACGGTAATTTATAACAGCACGCGAGTAGCCGTCAAAATTACCTGCATTAGCCGGGTTAATTAATAAATCCGATTGGTTTAATTGCGAAAAGTGCACATCTTGTGCAAACAAACTAACTGTGCAAAGAAAAAATAGCTTAAAAATTATTTTACGAGTGTGCATAATTTATCTTAGTAGTGTAAAACTGCCTTTTTTGTTATACGTCTTTCCGTTAATTACAATATCATATCTGTAGGCGTAAACACCAACTGCTGCAGGCGAGCCATTAAAGTTTCCGTCCCAACCCTGCGTTTTATCTTTTGAGGTAAACATTTGCTGCCCCCAACGATTATATATTTCAAAATCGTAACTGGTTGCATTTGCTATACCATATACATTTAATATATCATCATTGCCATCTCCGTTAGGCGAAAAGGCAGTTGGTAACATAGGCGAACCGGTAGTTTCATAAGCAGGTTTTAGTTTAAATACGGCTGTCATACAATGTTTAGAATCCTTGCTTACATAAAACGTAACACTATCACTTGAATTGTTTGGACTAAGGACATAATCGGATGTCCAATGGTCAAAGACATAGTTGGAGTCGGGTACGGCTATGGCAGTGTATGTTACACTATCAATATATTTTTGATTCCAAGGGAAATTTTTCAGCGTTAACGAATTAAATTTTATGTAACCAGGAATAGATGTAGCATCTTTTGGTGCAACATCTAAACACAAGTTATAAGGTCCGTCAAACTGATGGAAACAACTACTTTCTGTAATGCCTTGTATAGCCAAACTACAACGCGCCATAATAAACACTTTCATAGAGTCTACCATGGCTGTCCAAAACTTAACCGAATCGCAACCGGCACAAGTTGTACTTGGGTTTACATTAAACCAAACCTGACTCCGCATATCCTGTTTTAACAAAGAAGCTACATAAGTTAATTGATTTACCAACGTATCGCAAGCATAAGATGTATGTATTAAATCCTGATACCTTGAAAAGAAAGCAGATAAGAAAGTATCATTAGCCATTAATTTGTAAAACAAAGGAATTAGTGGGTAGTTAGGCGATGGTGCAGGTCCAAAAGCATCTACATAATCACAAGGCGAAGCTGTTTGTAAATCAACAGGACTAATGTTTGTGTAATTTGAACCAAAATCCCAAGTAATGTCGGTGTTACTTAAACCAAAACGCCATTTATGTGGGCCATGATCGCTGGTATCAGCCTTAATTCCTCTCCACCATAGTGCCTGACGTCTTACAAAATCAGTATTTACACTATATATGTTGTAAAAATTATAGTCGATGAATGACTGAAGGTCCATAGAATCAGAAATTGCTACAAATGTATTAGGGTTGCGTACATTAACAGCGTTACTCATTACCCAGTTATAAAAAGTAGTCCAACGGCTTAATTTACCCGAAAGCGCTGTTATTTGTGGGTTTGTAGTTGTAGGAATTAAATCGTTAGCTATAATATCTGATTGCGCATTACCATAATAGTAATTTATGTATGTAGAATCTATAGGCTCTTTAATATAATATATACCCCTATTTATACCATTAATAAACATATAAGTAGCTACATAATGCGACGACTCAAAATCTAACGGGTGA